>QIRE01000012.1_pt1 | contig 292435 bp, 239 predicted proteins | sample 2940141 | NCBI WGS metagenome assembly QIRE01 (sample SAMN09273532, study PRJNA473421) | Gut metagenome, whole genome shotgun sequencing project. | isolation source: gut tissue | host: Folsomia candida VU population | place: Netherlands: Amsterdam | collected 2016-03-06 | reverse complement strand
CCGATGGTAGTGTGGGGTTTCCCCATGTGAGAGTAGGTCATCGTCAAGATTAAATTCCGAAACCCCAATTGCGAAAGCAGTTGGGGTTTTGTTTTAGTAGAAGTTCCCGTTTTTGCTGGCACGTTACCGTGGTAACGGGCTGGTCACAGAATTTCTTGACGACCATAGAGCGTTGGAACCACCTGATCCCATCCCGAACTCAGAAGTGAAACGATGCATCGCCGATGGTAGTGTGGGGTTTCCCCATGTGAGAGTAGGTCATCGTCAAGATTAAATTCCGAAACCCCTGTTTGCTAACGCAGACAGGGGTTTTGTCGTTTCAGAGCTTACAAAAGTCCGATCTTCAAACCGCTCTGCGTGCCTTGCTGCTTCGACGAGCCTGCCATTTGCGCCACCAGATGTAGACGCCAGTCCCCGACAACCCCGCAATCAGAACACCCAATACCGCGATCATCACTTGCCCGGTAAAGCCTATGATCCGTCCTCCATGTATCGGCAACTGCAACCGATAAAACCGCTCTCCCAACGTCCCTTCTCCTGCGATTTCCTGCCCCAGTAATCGCCCGTCCGTGCCGTGGAAGAACAACCAGGATTTACCATGGGCCTCGGTGTCATGCTGGCCAAACCCCGCACCGTAGAAGTTGTACTCAAAGCTGTAATACAACTCACCGATTGCCGCAGTCAGTCCCAACCTTTTTCCCTCCTGCTGCGCCCTTTCGTAGGCCTGTTGATAACTCAGTCGAGTGAACCCCAGTTCGTCGGCAGGCATCCGCCCTCGGGCCTCATACACGCTCGGTTCAATCGGAGAGAGCAGCGACACCACCGGTTTGAAGACCTGACTCGGCAAGTTCATGGCCACGCTGCTGACGGCTATCGGCAGCAATAACAACCACAGCCACAGGCCCCCCGCGCGATGCAGATCGAAGTTGAGCCGATAGGCATGCCCGCCCTTGATCTTCCAGGCCGTCGACCACTTCTTCCAGAACGGTTTACCCCGAGGCAAAGTCAGCCAGAGAGCAATAAAGCAATCGATCACCCAGGCAATGGCCACCAATCCCATCAACAGCAAACCCCAGTTCCCGGGCAGCGTCAGGTTGTAGTGGAACTCGAGAATGAACGGAACGAAGTTCTCACGCTGGAAACAGCACTCACCCCAGTAACGCTGGCCTTTTCGCTCGCCACTGACCGGGTCGAGGTAGAACACCTGATTACGCTCATCGAACGGTTTGCCCGTCGCCGGATCATTACGTGGAACCGCCGCCAGCAAGGCTGTGTGACCTGCCTCATTCGGATACTCCATGTACCAGACCAGCAGCCTCGGATGTGCAGATTGCACCGCATCGACCAGCTCACCTGGCGGTAGACGCTGCCCCTCGGCCGACGCCGTGTAAAACCCAGGATTCAGCCACTCATCCAGCTCATGGTTGAACGCCAGAATGCTCCCGGTGATTCCCGCCAGCAGCAGAAACACAGCCGTGGCCAACCCGATGTACCGGTGCAGTAAAACCAGAAACGAACGCATGAAATTTTCCCCACGAATACGACAAAGCCAGTCCCTGAATCTCAGGGACTGGCTTTTTTATGCACAAGACAAAGGCTTAGAACTGGTAGCTGACCGTGGCGGCGACGTTGCGCTCCTCGCCCATGTAGCAGAAGTTCAGACTGGCGCAGGAGGCCACGTAGGATTCGTTGGTCAGGTTGTTCGCATTCAGGCGTACGTCCACACCCTTCAAGCCAACTTTGCCCAGGTCATAACCGATCGACGCGTCGAACAACGTGTAGGACGGCACCTTCATGGTGTTCTCTGCATCCGCCCAGCTGTAGCCGACGTAACGCACACCGCCGCCCACTCGCACGCCATCAAGCGCCGCACTGTCGAACTTGTAGTCCGCCCACAGCGATGCCATGTGTCGCGGCGCCTGCGTCGGAGAGTTGCCTTTGTTCTCGATCACGTTTGTCGGGGTGCTCAGGGTACTGACCATCGACTTCGAGTACTCGATGTCAGTGAAGGTGTAGCTACCGAGCACTTTCAGGTTATCGGTCAACTGCATGTGCGCTTCCAGTTCCAGACCCTGAGAGCGGACAGCGCCTACAGCGCGATAGAAGTTTTCCTGCGGCAGTTTGGTCGCCAGGTTTTCCTGATCAATACGGAACAGCGAGGCCGTGAACAGATTGTCGGTGCCGGGTGGCTGGTATTTCAGACCCGCTTCCCACTGCGTGCCATCCGTTGGAGCCAGCGGATTACCGGCACTGTCGGCATAGGAGTTGGGGTTGAACGACTCCGAGTAGCTGATGTACGGCGCCAGGCCGTTATCGAACAGGTACAGCGCCCCGACACGGCCCGTCAGTTTGGTGCGCTTGTCGCTGATCTCGGTGCCGACCGGACGGCCCGCCTCGGCAATCCGGTTTTCCTCGGACGTCTCTACCCAGTCCTGCCGCAGACCGAGGGAGAAGCGCCATTTGTCCATCTCAATCAGGTCTTGCAGGTAAACCCCGGTCTGCTCCAGGCGCCGCAGGTAACTGGTCTCACCGTACGGCGTAATAGCGGAATTGCCGTACACCGGGTTGAACGCATTGATCGGCGCCAGGCCACCGCTGGTCCAGTCGACCACGGTTTTGCGTCGCTGGTAATCCGCTCCCATCAGCACCGTGTGCTTGGTCGCACCGGTGAAGAATTCGGCCTGGAGCATGTTGTCGACGATGAACGCATGCAGTCGCTCGTCACCGCCGGTGTAGTAGCGATTCAGCTCGTTGCTGGTCGGCGACGTCCAGCCATAGGCGTACACCTGATCCATGTTCACTTTGGAGTCGAGGTAACGGAAGTTCTGCCGCGCGGTGAAGACGTCGTTGAAGCGATGTTCGAACTGATAGCCGAACGACTGCTGATCGCGGGAGTAACCATCGACTCCCGGTTCGCCTTCGAAGAAGTGCGGTGAGATCCGGTTGCCGTTGCGCTGATGAATCGTGCCGTCGGCCGGCACGCCACCGTGATAGCCACCATCCGGGTCATGTTGCAGATACGCCTGCAGGGTCAGTGAAGTGTCTTCGTTGAAATCGATGCTGACCGTCGGCGCGAGAGCGAAGCGTTTTTCCTTGTTGTGGTCGAATTGCGTGTCGGACTGATCCGTCAAACCGATCAGACGATAGGCGATGCGCTTGTCGTCATCGACCGGGCCGCTGAAGTCAAAACCAACACCGCGCTGGCCCTGAGTGCCAACGGTGGCCTGAATCTGATGATAGGCCTCGTACAGCGGTTTCTTGCTGGTCAACGCCACCAGCCCGCCCGGTGAACTGCGGCCGTACAACACCGACGACGGGCCTTTGAGAATGTCCACGCGCTCGAGGAAATAAGGATCGACCTGCATGGTGCTGTAGGTGCCGCTGTCGCCCATGGACTTGAGGCCGTCGAGGTAGATGTTATCCACCGAGCCATCGTTGAAGCCGCGCATCGCCACGTAGTCGTAACGGTGCGTGGCGCCATAGGGGTTGGTCAGCACACCGGGGGTGTAGCGCATGGCCTGGGACACGGTTTGCGAGCCCTGATCGTCCATTTGCTCGCGGGTGACCACGGACACGCTTTGCGAAGTTTCCAGCAGCGCGGTACTGGTTTTGGTGGCGATCTGACTGTGCGTTGCGTTGTAGCCGTCCATGCTGCCCAGCGCGTTGCCGAGGGCAAAACCTTTGATGTCAGTGGTCGGCAGGGCCAGGGCTTCGGTTTCCGTGACGGAGCGCAACACATAGCTGCTGCCGTCCTGACTGACCGCCTCCAGCCCTGAGCCACCGAGCAGATGACTCAGTGCCTGATCGGTCGAATACTCGCCCTGTACGCCGGGTGATTGCCGGCCTTGAGTCTGCTGCGGGGTCATCGACAACGTGATGCCGGCCTGGCGCGCGAACTGGTTCAGCGCCTCGCCCAGTGGCCCGGCGGCGATGTTGTAGCGATGGCTGCTGACCTCACTGCCGCTCGCCGCGACGCTCAGGTTCGGCAGCAGGCCGACGCCCAGTGCCGTGGAGAACAACGCGGCCCGAACGGCGTGGCGTAGAAGGCCCGATTCGGCAGTGAAATTCAGAGGGTTCTTACAGGTAACGCGCGCAGTCATTGTAGGTTTCCGTTGCAAGTCGCGAAGGCTGAATTGAAGTGCTTACTGACTAAGCCGGCCTTGCCGCGAAAACCCGCCAAAAAATTTCAGACTGCTCGTTCCAGCGTGACCCACCAGCGGGTGCGATAGCGCAATTGCACCGGCAGCGTCTGCGGCAAAATTGCCAGCAACTTGTCGGTGTCATCGAGGCGGAACACGCCGGACAAGCGCAGATCCGCCACCTGCGGGGCGCAATTCAGGAAGCCCTGACGGTAGCGGCCAACCTCTTTGAGGAAGTCACCCAGGCGCATATTGCGCGTCACGATAAGCCCGTCGATCCAGGCGCCGGCATCCATGTCCAGCGGCGGAGCGGGACGCGCCTGATGGTGATCGATCAAGTAACTCTGACCGGCAAGCACCTCGGTGGAAGCGCCATCGCTCGTCCGCGGCGAATGAATCGCGACTCGGCCACTGGTGACGCTCAGGCGCGTGCAATCACCTTCCTGACGCAGGATGAACCGCGCGTTGAACGGCTCATAACTGCCATGACGATTTTGCACTCGCAGCGGTCGATCAATCCCCGAACCTTCGTCGGCGCCGCCGCAGGTCACGATGATCTCGCCCCGGGTCAGTTTGATCAGCCGCTGTTGCGCGGTGTAATCGAGGTCCACGGCGCTGGCCGTGTTCAGTTCGATCCGCGTACCGTCGGGCAACTGGAATCCGCGGCGCTCGCCGGTGGCGGTAGCGTAATCGGCGCTCCACTGCTGCCAGGCTGACGTGTCTTTGGCCAGCCACGCGGCGGAGCCCATCAACAACGCGCCGGACAGCAGCTTCAACGCCTGACGGCGACCCAGGCTCTGCGCACTGTTTTCCAGTGTGTTGAATGCCACTTGCGCACCCGGAACGGCGCGCAGATTTTGGGTCAGCTCACTTTGCAACGACTGCACCCGCTGCCAGGCCAGTTCGTGATCGTGATGTTCGGCGCGCCACTGTTCGCATTGGTGGTTCAGGCGCGGATTGCCGTGGTTATTGCGCAGGCGCAGCAGCCAGTGGATCGCCTGTTTGACCACTTGTTGCGGTGGCTCGGCGCGACGGGCGAGTGACACGTTATCCACCGGCATCAGCTTTCGTACCGCAGCACGTAGCAGTGATACAGCGCATCGGCGACGTAGCGCTCCACTGAGCGCAAGGACAGGCCCATCTGCTCGGCGATCTGCTTGTGGGTCAATCCTTCGCACTGCGCCAGGAGAAACGCCTGACGTACTTTTGGCTTCAGTCCTTCAAGCATGCGGGCAATGCTTTCCAGCAGCTCGATCACCAGTGCGCGGGATTCGGCGCTGGGTGTTTCGGCTTCCGGCAAGTGGGCGATGGTTTCCAGATACGCGCGTTCGATTTCCTCACGACGCCAATGGTCGATCACCAATCCACGAGCGATGGTGCGCAGAAACGCGCGGGGTGCCTTGAGTTCGAGACGTTCGGTGCGTTGCAGCAGGCGAACGAAGGTGTCCTGGGCCAGATCCGCCGCATCGGCCGCATTGCCCAGCCGCGCGCGCAACCAGCCGTTGAGCCAGCCGTGATGACGACTGTAAAGCGCCTGTACTGCAAACTCAGGTGAGGACATGAACGCGACAGCCCGAACGCCGCAAATGATAATTAGTCGCATTGTCATCAAGGGTTAAAGAATTTGCAACCGGCGCTGCAAAACAGTCATCAAAAAAAGACAGGCGAACGCTCTGGCACGCCGTTCGGCGGGAATCTGGCAGAAATGCCGTCCATTTCCTACAAAGCGCTAAGTTTTCTCCGAAGCGTGCCGACAGACTGGTGAGACATGCGTGCACCAAAGTAGAGCGGCCATCAGAACGCTGCCTGCGCTGTACATGGAATGTTGCATCCGGAACGCATCCCCACTTTTGGCATAAGAAGTCCCATGAAATGAATCTCAAGTTCAGCCATAAAATCCTGTTGGCCGCCTCGGGCGTCGTGGTCCTGGCGTTCGCGCTGTTCACTCTGTACAACGACTATCTGCAGCGAAACACCATTCGCCAGAACCTCCAGTCCTCCGTCCAGCAGGCCGGCGACCTGACCGCCAGCAGTGTGCAGAACTGGATGAGCGGGCGAATTCTGGTGCTGGAAAACCTCGCGCAGAACGTCGCCCATCAAGGCAAGAACGCCGACTTCCCTGGGCTGGTCGATCAACCGGCTTTCACCTCGAACTTCCAGTTCACCTACGTCGGCCAGGCCAACGGTGTGTTCACCCAGCGCCCTGACGCGAAGATGCCGGACGGCTACGACCCGCGTCAGCGTCCCTGGTACAAGCAGGCCGTGGCCGCTGACCAGACAATGCTGACCCCGCCTTACATGGCTGCCGTCGGCGGTCTGGTGGTGACCATCGCCATGCCAGTGAAAAAGAACGGCGAGCTGCTCGGTGTGGTGGGCGGTGACCTGAGCCTGGAAACCCTGGTGAAGATCATCAACTCGGTGGACTTCGGTGGCCTGGGCCACGCGTTCCTGGTCAGCGGTGACGGTCAGGTGATCGTCAGCCCGGACAAAGACCAGGTGATGAAGAACCTCAAGGACATCTACCCGAACGCCGATGTGCGTATCCAGAAGGGCAACCAGAACGTGGTGCTCAACGGTCAGGAGCGCATCCTGTCGTTCACCCCGGTCACCGGTCTGCCGAATGCCGAGTGGTACATCGGTCTGTCGATCGACCGCGACAAGGCCTACGCCGCACTCAGCCAGTTCCGTACTTCGGCACTGATCGCGATGTTCGTCGCAGTGGGCGCGATTGCGGTCTTCCTGAGCCTGTTGATCACCGTGCTGATGCGTCCGCTGATCACCATGGGCCGTGCGATGCAGGACATCGCCCAGGGCGAAGGCGATCTGACCCGTCGTCTGGTAGTGGAAAGCAAAGACGAGTTCGGCGAGCTGGGCAGTTCGTTCAACCAGTTCGTGGAGCGGATTCACGCGTCCATTTCAGAAGTGTCTTCCGCGACTCGCCACGTACACGACCTGTCGCAACGGGTGATGGCATCCTCCAACGCCTCGATTATCGGTTCCGACGAGCAAAGCGCGCGCACCAACAGCGTGGCTGCGGCGATCAATCAGCTGGGTGCCGCCACCCAGGAAATCGCCCGCAACGCTGCCGATGCTTCGCAACACGCCAGCGGCGCGAGCGAGCAGGCCGATGACGGGCGTCAGGTGGTCGAGCAGACGATTCAGGCGATGACCGAGCTGTCGCAAAAGATCAGCCTGTCGTGCACCCAGATCGAAACCCTGAATGCGAGCACCGACAACATCGGCCACATTCTCGATGTGATCAAAGGCATCTCCCAGCAGACCAACCTGCTGGCGCTCAACGCAGCCATCGAAGCGGCCCGTGCCGGTGAAGCCGGACGCGGTTTCGCGGTGGTGGCGGACGAGGTGCGCAACCTCGCTCACCGCACCCAGGAATCGGCGGAAGAGATCCACAAGATGATCACCTCGCTGCAGGTCGGTTCGCGCGAAGCGGTGACCACCATGAACGCCAGTCAGGCGTCCAGCGAAGAGAGCGTTGAAGTGGCGAACCAGGCCGGTCTGCGTCTGGTCAGCGTGACCCAGCGCATCGGCGAAATCGACGGCATGAACCAGTCGGTGGCAGCGGCTACCGAAGAGCAGACTGCGGTGGTGGAAACCCTCAACGTCGACGTCAACCAGATCAACCTGCTGAACCAGCAGAGCGTGGCCAACCTCAATGAAACGTTGAAGGATTGCGATGCGTTGTCGCAGCAGGCCAACCGTTTGAAACAACTGGTCGACAGCTTCAAGATCTGATCGCTTGCGATCAAAAAACAGCCCGCTGCGGAGTGATCCGCAGCGGGCTTTTTCATGCCTTACACAAACAGTTTCAGCACATTGCCCATCGCGTCATCGGCAAACCCTTGCACGAAATCCTTGAACCCCGGCAGCGCCTCAGGGCCGCCGGAAGCCGGCTCGGCAATGATCGTCCAGGTCGCCCGCGACTTGCCCGCGCCCAGCGACTCCACATTCATCGCCGCCCACAGATTGGCCACGCCCAGGGTGTTGTAGATCGTGGTCCAGGTCATGTTCAGCGCCTGGTCATCCCGGGAGTTGAGTTGCTCGACCACCACGTTGCCATCCTTGAAGAACTTCTTGCGCAGCGAAGACACGCCTTCGCCGGTCATCTCGATGTGCGACAGCGCCGGAATGAAACGGTCGAAGCCGTCGAATTTGCCGACCACCGCCCACACTTGCTTGGCGTCCACCGGCACTTCCACCGAAGACACGACGTGGCAGCCGTGAGGGTTCTTGATCAGGGTGTCGGGTTGAAGATTGCTCATGGTGTTGCTCCTTGGTGGTTGATTCAGATGAAGTTGATTTCTTTCAGGTAATCGCAGCCGCGGCGCAGCAGCGCCGGGGATTTTTCCGGGTAGTGCGCGCCCATCTGCTGCACGCCGGCCTGGGCGTTGGCATGGCCGATCAGGGAGATGTCGCCGATGTCTTCCTCGAAGCCGTTGAGGTAGAAACCGAGCACGCCGAACAGCGCGTTGTCGGCATCGACCCGGCCCAGTTGCTGCTGCCAGTCGGCGACGCTGACCAGCGAAAACTCGCTGCCGGTTTCGCGGAATGACGCGACGTAGGCATCCCAGCTCAGAGGCTCTGGGTTATGCAGGTTGAATACCGCCCGTTCGGCCGAATAACGGCTGGCGTGGAAGGCGATGAAACGGGCGAGAAAGTCCACCGGCATCAGGTCGAAGTTCAGCGCGAAGGCCGGCACCTGCCCGAGCTGGATCGAGCCCTTGAGCATCAGCATCAAACGGTTCTTGTGCGGCTGGCAGACGCCGCTGAGGCTGTTGAAACTGATGTTGCCGGGCCGATACAGATTGACCCGCACCCCGCGTTCCCGCGCCCGTTCGAGGATGCGTTCACCGACCCATTTCGACAGGTTGTAGCCGTTGCGGATGTAGATCGGCGGCGTCGGTGCGGCGGGCAATTCCAGCACCCGGCCTGCGTCGTCGACAGTGCTGGAGGCCGACAGCGTCGAGACGAAATTGAAGACCTTCTTGCTGCGCCCTTCGCACAGCCGAAGCAGTTCGAAAATCGGCTCGACGTTGTCCGCCGCCAGCGACTCGTAGTCGAGGACGTGATTGACGTTGGCGGCGTTGTGCACCAGCGCGCCGAACTCCCGATCCAGTCGCTCGAAATCGCTATCGGCCAGGCCCAATTGCGGCCGGGTGATGTCGGCCGAATAGACCCGCACCCGACTCAGGTCCAGATGCTCCAGCCGGTTCTCTCGCAACGAATGGGCAAAGCGCTGCGCCGCCGTTTGCCCGCCGCCGTCGCGCACCAGGCACGCCACCTCGCTGGCGCCCCAACCCAACAACGCCTCGACGATGTGCACGCCGACAAAACTGTTGGCGCCGGTGACGATCACCTTGTGCACATCGCCCATGCGGCTGATCGGCAACGGCTCGATGTCCAGCGGTCGCTCGGCATCGGCCATCGCCTGGGCGCTGAGCACCGCGCTGTCATCGGTGCCGCGCACCAGTGTGGCGAGCTTGGCGATGGTCGGCAGTTCGATGAAGCGGTTGATGGAGATGCTGCGGCCGAATTCCTCCCGCAGACGCAGGAGCATGCGCGACAACAGAATCGAGTGACCGCCGAGATTGAAGAAGCTTTCGTCGGTGGAGATGTCGCTGGTCGGCAGCTCCAGCAACTCGCCCCAGATTTCCAGCAGCAGCGCTTCGTCGGCGTTGGCCGGCAGGCATTTGGGGCCGCTGTCCTGCACGCTGACCGGCAGCTCCAGCAAGGCCTTGCGATCGACTTTACCGTTGGTGGCAAATGGCATGTTCGGCAGTTCCGTCCATGCTACCGGTTGCATGTAGTCGGGCAAAAACTGCTGGGCGTGTGCCTTCAGCGCATCACGGGCGGCATCCGATTGCGGCTGGGCGAGGAACGCCAGAATCCGTCGCTGACTGTCGATCACCACGGCGATTTGCCGATACAGCTGACTCTCGCGCAGGCACCGTTCGATCTCTTCCGGCTCGACCCGGAAACCCCGGATCTTCACCTGATTGTCGCGGCGCCCACACAGCTCGATGCCGTCCTCGTCCCACTTGGCCATGTCGCCGCTGCGATAGGCGCGCAGACGCTGGCCGTCCGGCAATTCCAGGTTCAGATAGCGCTCCGCCGTCTGCTGTGGATTGTTCAGGTAACCCAGGCATACACCCGGGCCGACGATGAACAGTTCGCCCACCGTTTGCTCGGCCACCGGTTGTAGATCGTCATCGAGAATCAGCACCTGGCTGTTGGCGATCGGTCCGCCGAGGGTGCGATTGCTGTCGCCCGGTTGCAGTTGCCGCGCGGTGATCAACACCGTGGCTTCGGTGGGGCCGTAGAGGTTGTGCAGCTTGCCCTGGCGTGTCAGTTGCTCGATCACGAACGGCTCGCAGACATCGCCGCCGGTCATGATTTGCCCGACGCTTTGCAGTTGCTCCAGCGGCAGGATGCTCAACAGCGCTGGCGGCAGGAAGGCGTGAGTCAGTTGTCGGCGGCGGATCAGCGCCACCAGTTGCAGCGGATCGCGGCGCTGGTTGTCGTCGGGCACCACCAGTTCCGCGCCTTCGAGCAAGGTCGGGAAGATGTCGATCAATGAAGAGTCAAAACTCAGCGACGAGAACTGCAACACCCGACTCTCGGCGTGCAACTGCACGTAATCGGCGTACCACGCGGTGAAGTGCGCAAGGTTCGCCTGGCTGAGCAGCACACCCTTCGGATGCCCGGTGGTGCCAGAGGTGTAGAGCGCCATGCACGGCGCATCGAGCTCAGGCCGACGACGCATCAACGGCAACGACAGATCGGCGTCAGTGCTGTCGATGCGGCTGACATCCAGCCCCGGCATCGAAGCGCTTAGCAGATGTTCGCCGTCGTGCAGCAGCAACACCGCCCCGGCGTTTTCCAGAATGTACTGCTGGCGCTGAAGCGGATGGCTCGGCTCCAGCGGCAGGTACACCGCGCCGCTGCCGAGAACCGCCAGGATCGAAGCGAACAGCGCATCGCATTTCGGCAGGCAAATCCCCACCACCCACGGTTGCGGTTGTGTCTCCAGCATTGCCAGCAACCGTTGCTGGATCGCCCGGCTGTGATCATGCAACTGGCGATAGCTGATCGACTGCTCGGCGAGGTGCAGCGCCGGGCGCTCCGCATGCTCGATCAGACTCTGTTGCAGCCGCTCGATCACCGGAGTCTGTGCCTGTTGCAGCAACGGCGGGTTGGCCGTGGCGTTGAAGCGATGCACATAGGCCAGGCTGTCGAGAAACAGCAGGTTTTCCACCTGCTCGAAGTCCGGCGCACGGGCCGTCTCTGCGTGCTGGAAATACTCGGCATCGCGGGAGAAACGACTGACCAGCAGCGCCACTTCATCCACCACTAGCGCCAGTGTTCGCTGGCGCAGGGCCTGACCGTTGCCGGAGGACTCGTCGGCAATCGGCACGCGGCTCAGCAGTGTCGAGTTGCAGACGCAAAGGAGATCGAGCACCGGCAGTCCGCCGACGCCTGTTGCTCCAATTCCCAGACGCAAGGTCAGGTGCGGTGTCGCGCCGTGATCCTGTGGCGCAAGGCTGCCGTCATCAATCACTAGGTCCATCGACGGAGCCGCTTGCGTCAGCAATGAATGACCGTGTTGTTCGAGCTCCTGCGCCAGGTCGGTCAAGGCCCGGCTGCGGCCCATCAGCAAAATGTCGAGACGTCTCATGTCAGCCTCCTTGTCAAACCAGGTAGTCGCGCAGGGCGTGCTGTACGCACGGTGTATCGAGCAGTGAACTGTTGTGGAAAAACCGCACGATGTTGCCCACCAGCGGGTGGTGGCGATTGATCGGGAAGGCCAGCCCGGCCATCTCGTCTTTCAGTACGCGGCGGGTTGCGTCGTTGACCGGCAAGGCATCGATCAGGCGCAGGTCGAATGACTTCTGTATGTCGTTGGTCAGGTAGTGGCCGATGAACACCGGCAGGATCTGCGCGATGCATTCGCGATCCGCGTCGCTCGCGGTGTGCCAGTAGATGCGCACCATCCGCGCCCAGAAACTCGAATGGCGACCCTCGTCGAGCAAGTGGTCGGCCATCAGCCCCTTGATCGACGGCTTGACCGTGTCGTCCCGGGCGAACGCCGCGACATCGCCGGTCACGGTGTTCTCGGCGATGGCGACGCAGATCAGCTCCACGGCGCTGCGCAGGTGCTCCGGGGCCAATTCGACGGCGGCCGGAATCGCCCGGCTCAGTTCGATTTCATTCGGCAACTCGATGGGCTCGATGCCGGTCATGGCCACGGTCTGCTGCATGAAATCCATCGCCACCAGCGCGTGGTAATCCTCGTCAACGACAACGGTCATGGCGTCGTAGCGACAGGCGAACGGGAAGGCCACGGCGAAGCGGTTCTTGGCGATGCTGCGGGCAGTCTTGTCGACGATCTCAGTCTCGAAAATCACTACGTCGTTGATGAATTTGTACAGCGTCTGCACCAGCGCAAAGTCCCGTTGCTCGGGGCATTCGCGCAGGAAGGTTTCACTGAGCACCAACGGCTGGCGACTGAGCGGGTAGATCAGCCGCGCGTCGTCCTCCAGCACGCGGCGCGGCCGGGTGCGGATGGTGGCGCGGCTTTCCCAGGCGTCGGCGAAGGATTGGTAGTCGGCGGCGTTCATTCAGCCACCTCCGCCAACGGCTCGCGCATGCTCAGGCGCAGGCCGTCCCACAGGGCGATGCGGCTTTCCACGGCGGCGACGGCGCTGGCGTAGACCTCGGCTTCACGCTGCGGATCGCCATCGACCAGTCGCTCCAACAGTTGCTCCGCTGCCGGGCCGTGGTCTTCGGAGTCGACCTCGATGTGTCGTTCCAGGTAGTAACGGAAGGTCGGCGCCTGTTCGACACCGATGCCCCAGGCATCGAGCATGCGCTGGAACATGGTCGGGATCACGCTCTCGCGGCCATGCAGGAAGGCGGCGGCGACGCTGTGCCCTGGCGCATGCAGCGCGGTGTGCAAGGTGTCGCGGACGAACTGCGCGGCGGCCGGGTCGACGTCGACACTTTGCAACGCAACGTCATAGCTCACGCCTTCCTGTTGCAGCGCGATGAAACGCTCCACCGCCGAGGTGCTCGCACCGACTTCGCGCATCGCATCCAGGTACAACTCGAAGTGACTGTAATGCCCGTGTGACAGCCGATCGTCCGACTCTTCGCCGAGCACGATTTCATTGATCAGCCGCGCGGCGTGCGGATCGCGCGGCGGCAGCCACGGCAGACGGGTGCACGTCAGTTCCTGTTGCAGTCGTTTGGTCAGCGACATGAAGTCCCACACGGCAAATACGTGGGACTCCATGAAGCGTCGCAACACCGACAGCGAATCGATTTCGGAGAAGATCGGGTGAACGCTGAGTTCGGCTTTCTTTTGGGCGAGTTGTTCTTTAGTTGGCATGATGCGAGTCTCTGGCTTATAGGGATATAGGGACTTCTCAATCAATGGCTAACAACGTTGGATATAGTTTCCAGGCGAGCGATAGCCTCATTCGTTTCGATGAAAGTTAAAGTTTCATTGAAAGCCCAGGTACAACGGCATACCGCTGAAGGCGGCTGTGAGCTGGGCCATATTGCTGGGTCTCGCCGGTTTGTCGGTTCGCTGCAAAACCCGGCGTAGAAAAACTAATACATCGCAAAACAACTTAACAAGTATATTTTCAATTAATTTAAGTTGGCCGTTTTTCAAGTATGAGCGAGGCTGATAAAACTTTTAAGTTGAGTTTTATTTGGGCGTAGTTGCTCCTTTCGGCGTTTAAAGGCCAAAATTGAATAACAAGAGTGAATGCCTCACTCGAAGCAACTTTCTAATGAAGTAATTGAAATGATCTGAGGGGATGAAGTTGGCCTGATACGGCGGCGAATCTTCCTTTTCCCGTGACAAGGCTCCTTCCGTAGGTTCCTGGTGCGGAGACTGCTGCCGGGGCGGCGCGTCCCCGTTCTATAGTGGGTTGGCGATTCAAGGGTGCGCGTAAATCGGCGCCGCGGCTATCGTCGAAAATGACTTCCTTGCGGTGCAAATTCCGGGCTGTTCGAAGCAGGGGGGAGGTTAGAGCGCAGGCGCCGAAGTGCCACGGCAATTGAGCGTGACCGGCGTGGGGATTTGTAAGCGGGTTATTCGCCGGGGGAGCGGGGGCTCACCCGGGAGGGGACTTTCAGAGTGCCGCCTGGCGGCTTTTGGAGGCGGAGCTGGCCAGATAGCGAGTGATCACCTCGACACCCCGATTGAGGTGCTGCTCCAGAAGCATCACCGCCTGTTGGGTGTCGCGTTCTTTAACGGCCTGCAGCAACGCCCGGTGATCGTCCTGGGACAGTTTGCCCAGGCCCATGGCCTCGAGGTTGAAACGCAGGAAGCGTTCCTCTTCATTCAAGCCATCCTCGACCAGCCGCAGCAGTCGGCCGTTCGGGGATTTGCAGTAAAGCGCCATGTGGAACAGACGGTTGAGCCGGCCGATCTCGGTGTAGTCGTGCTCGGTTTCCAGCTCTTCGATGTAGCCGGCGGCGCGATCGTGATCGGCAGGGGTCAGCAGCGGGATCGACTGGCGCAGCGCTTCGGATTCCAGCAGGATGCGCAGCTCATAGGTTTCGGTCGCGTCACCTTGAATCAGCGGCGCCACGACGGCCCCTTTGTGCGCAACCACATTCAGCAGGCCCTGGGCTTCCAGCTGACGCAAGGCTTCGCGCACCGGCATGCGGCTGACGCCGAACAGATCCGCCAGGTCTTGCTGGCGCACGGCGGTGCCGCACGGCAGGCGACCATCGAGGATCGCCGAGCGCAGGGTTTCTTCGATGACCGAACGCGCCAGGTGCGCGGGAATCGGGCCTTCGACTTTGATGCTGTGGAGTGGCTTGGGCTTCTGGGTCACAACTGCACACCCTGTTGACGGCTGAATTTGGATCCAAAGGACACTAGTGATTGCTCTACAGGTTGTCAAACCGTGTAGAAGAACCCTGTCATATCTGAAGTTTAGCGCGCCAGCGATGATCTCAGGGTGCCATTGTTTTTTGCTGGACTAACCTTCACCATCAAACGCCTTTCTTCCCTGCCCTGGATGCCTTGCATTGGCGGTACGTTTCGCGATCCCTCGGATTGTGCGCTGGCTTGCCTGCGCGCTGCTGCTGGCCGGCGCCATGCTGGGCGGCCTGCATGCCGATTGGGATTTTTCTGCGATCAGTCGCAAGGCTACGGCGTTGTACGGCCCTCTGGGCGCCGGACAGCAACGGATCGATGCCTGGCAGAATCTGCTGGCCACGCAGAAGCAGGTCAGCGAAATGGAAAAGCTCAAAGTGGTGAACCTGTTTTTCAACAAACAGATGCGCTACGTCGAAGATATCGACCTGTGGGGTGAAGTCGATTATTGGGAAACCCCCATCGAAGCCTTGTGGAAAGGTGCCGGCGATTGCGAAGACTATGCGATCGCCAAGTATTTCAGCCTGCGCCATCTGGGGGTGGCCAGTGACAAGTTACGCATCACCTACGTCAAGGCCTTGCGCCAGAACCGCGCACACATGGTCCTGACTTACTATTCCAGCCCTGACGCCATGCCACTGGTGCTCGACAGCCTGATCGACCCGATCAAGCCGGCGTCCGAGCGAACCGATTTGCTGCCGGTCTACTCTTTCAATGCCGAAGGTCTGTACCTGCCGGGAGCGAAGAGCAACAAGAAGGTCGGCGACACCAAACGTCTGTCACGCTGGCAGGATGTGTTGAAGAAAATGCAGGCCGAAGGATTCCCGGTCGAGACGACTAACTAGGAGCACGCGCTCAGATGTCCTTGTTCAAACAGCTGTTGATCGCTATCTGTCTGTTCCTGGTGGTCGCCTTCACCGGCAGCTTCATGGTCAGTCTGGAAAGCTCGCGCACCCAGTACGTCAATCAGTTGCGCTCCCACGCCCAGGACGCCGCCACGGCGCTGGCGCTGTCGCTGACGCCGAATATCGACGACCCGGCGATGGTCGAGCTGCTGGTCAGTTCGATCTTCGACAGCGGTTACTACTCGAGCATCCGCGTGGTCGATCTGAAGACCGACCAGACCATCGTCGAGCGCAACGGCATTCCGGCGGTCACCAACGTGCCGGACTGGTTCGTCAAACTGATCGGTCTGGAGCCGGCCGGTGGCGATGCGCTGGTCAGCCGTGGCTGGGAGCAGGCGGCGCGGGTCGAGGTGGTCAGCCACCCGATGTTCGCCCTGGCCAAACTCTGGCAGAGCGCCCTGGGCAGCCTTGGCTGGCTGCTGGTCTGCGGCGCGGTGAGTGCGGTGCTCGGCGCGCTGTTGCTGCGTCGGCAACTGAGGCCGCTGGATTACATGGTCAAGCAATCCCACGCCATCGCCCGTCGCGAGTTCCTCAGCCTGCCGGACCTGCCGCGCACACCTGAATTGCGTCGCGTAGTGCTGGCCATGAACCAGATGGTCGAGAAGCTCAAGGCGCTGTTCCAGGAGCAGGCCGAACGCAGTGAAAAACTGCGCACCGAGTCCTATCAGGACAACCTCACGGGGCTGGCCAACCGGCGCTATTTCGAGATGCAACTGAACGCCCGGGTGAGCAACCCGGAGCAGGCCAGCTCCGGTTATCTGCTGCTGTTGCGGGTCAAGGATCTGGCCGGGCTGAACCAGCGCCTCGGTGGTCAGCGCACCGATGAATTGCTCAAGGCAGTCGGCGAGCAGCTTTCCCGCGAGTGCGCCAAATACCCGGAAACCCAGAATCTCGTCACACGTATTCGCGGCGGTGAATTCGCCGTGCTGGCGCCGGGCCTGACGCGGGAAGAAGCGCTGCAACTGGCGCAAAGCCTCGACAGTGCGCTGAGCAGCCTGCATGCGACAGGCGCCACCGACGTGGCGGCCGTGGCCTCCATCGGCCTCGCACCGTTCGCCCACGGTGATTCGCCGCAAGCGGTGCTCAGCCTCGGTGATCAGGCACTGGCCCAGGCCGAAGGGCAAGGCGAGCAGAACTGGGCGTGTCTCGATCAGAGCCTGGTGGCGGACGTCGGTGACGATCACCACGCCTGGCATCGCCTGCTCGATCAGGCCCTGAGCCAGCGGCGTTTCGAGCTGTTCTTCCAACCGGTGGTGGCTGCGCAGGACACGCAACTGGTGCTGCATTACAAGGTGCTGTCACGCTTGCTCGACGAGCAGGGCCAGACCATTCCCGCCGGACGCTTCCTGCCGTGGCTGGAGCGCTTTGGCTGGACCGCGCGGCTGGACCGACTGATGCTCGAGCGGGTGCTGGAGCAAATGGCCGGCCATGAAGAATCCCTGGCGCTGAACCTGTCGTCGGCGACCCTGGCCGACCCACAGGCGCTGAACAAAGTCTTCGAGATTCTGCGCTCGCACTCCAATCTGGGGCCGCGTCTGACCCTGGAAATCGGCGAGGAGCAATTGCCGGAACAAGCGGTGCTGGAACAGTTGACCCGCCGCCTGCGCGAACTCGGTTTCTCCCTGAGCCTGCAACGCTTCGGCGGGCGCTTCAGCATGATCGGCAACCTGGCGCGGCTGGGGCTGGCGTACTTGAAGATCGATGGCAGCTACATTCGGGCGATCGATCAGGAAAGTGACAAACGTCTGTTCATCGAGGCGATCCAGCGTGCGGCGCACAGCATCGATCTGCCGTTGATTGCCGAGCGGGTCGAGACGGAAGGGGAATTGTCGGTGATTCGCGAGATGGGCTTGTACGGGGTTCAGGGACAGCTCTTCGGTGAGCCAAAACCCTGGTGATGAATTGTCCGTTCCCACGCTTAGCGTGGGCACGGACAGTACAAAAAGATCAGATCAACCCGGTCTCTTCATCATCGATCAACTGACTCAACCCGCCCAGCGCTTCCCGGGCCTGGGTACGGTCCATCAACTTGGCCTGGGCCGCCGGCGGCAGGTCGGTGACGCGGATCACGCCTTTGCTGGTCAGCACCTGAATCAGGTCGTCGAGTACCCGGATCATTTCCAGGTCGCTCTGCTTGAGTTGCTTGAGGCTGTTTTCCACCGCGGCATTGGCAAACCAGGCCTGGATTTCATGGTGGTCGGCCGGCAGCGTTTCCGTGGCCTCGGCCCAGGCGGCAGCTTCCACGCGAACCAACTGACCCTGCGCATCGCGTTGCACGTAAAACATTGAGCATCCCTCAGAAATGAACCCGCGTCATGCTGTCAGCAGCATAGCCAACTGCGCGCGAGTATGCGGTGCGCCGACGAAATCGTCACCGGGGTGATGGGCGCAAACGTGACGGCCGCCCCATTGGGGCGGCCGTTTTGTTCACGCATCAGCTGTTGTTGTGGTCGACCTTGATGGTCGGATCGCTGCCGGCAATCAGGTTGTGAATGTTGGCAGTGGACCAGTTGTTGCCTTCCAGTTTGATCGTCACGTCCGGTGTGGCGGCTGCGGCATCACCCGAGTTGAACTTGCCGCCAGAGCTGACTTGCAGCGACGACACGCCGTCGACCGTGGTGATCTTCAGGAAGTTGTCGATGGTGCTGCCGGTCTCGCCCTGCAACAGATCACGCAGGTCGATGCGGTCGCCTTCGCTGGCCTTGAAGTCCTTGATCACGTCGTTGCCGGTGTCGCCTGCCTTCCAGACGAAGGTGTCGGCACCGGAACCACCGATCAGGATGTCGTTGCCCGGGCCACCGATCAGCGTGTCGTTGCCGGTACCGCCGAGCAGGATGTCATTGCCCTTGCCGCCGTCGAGCAGGTCGTTGCCGCCCGAGCCGAACAGGATGTCATTACCCGCGCCGCCCAGCAGCGTGTCATTGCCGTCATGGGCACCGGACACATCGAACGCCTGATAGTGCTCGGTGATGTACTGGTGCACGTTACTAGTGGTGACTTTGCTGACATCGACGCCGGTCTGCTGCGCGACGAACGCCTGCATCGCCTGGTAACCCTCGCCGGCAATGCCGTTGAAGCTCACCAGATCGCCGAACAGGATGTCGTTGCCGTCGCCGCCGCTGACGGTGTCGTTGCCCGGCATCGTCGCCTCGGTGTGGCCGATGATCGAGTTCGCCAGATCCTTAGGATCGATGTTGGTCTGCGGGTTGTGATCGCTGTCGTAAGGTTTCAGATCGTTGAGGCTGACGCCGCTGTTGATACCGATGGCCTCGACGTTCGACAGCCCGCTGAGCAGCGCGAAGCCGCTGTTGGCGTTGTCGGTGGTGGCCGACGTGGTGCTGTTGCCGCTACCCGCCAGGCTCGACAGCTCATAGGTGCCGTCGCCCTGGGCGTGGATGGTGCCGAGGCTGTTCCAGCTCCAGTTGCCGTTCTTCAGCGTCTGCAAGACCACGGCGCCGGCAGTGTTGATGCTCAGGTAGTGGGTGCTGTCGATGTAGGTGCTGAAGCTGTCGCCCAGTTTGTAGTTGCTGGTCTTCACCACGTCGTCGAGCTTCACGTTGCCGTACAGCGTCGGGTTGGTCTGCTCGCCGCTCTGGTAGTAGGTCGGCTGGCCGTCGGTGATGAAGTACGTGAGGTTCTTCGCCCCGGTGTTGGCCAGCGCTTCAGTGCTCTGGAAGAAGTTGGCCGTGGCTTTGAACACGTCTTCATAGTTGGTGCCGCCGCCGGAGGTCATCGAGTCCAGCACGGCTTTGAGCAAGGTCAGCGCATTCGGGTCGTTGAGGTTCACCGACACCGACTTGTTGACCTGGGTATCGAAGTCCACCAGGAAGATGTTCACCGTGCCCGAGTTGTTGCCCATGCTCTGCTTGAGGGTGTTGAACACCGACGTCAGCGAGTCCTTGGCGGCGTTGATCGACGAGGCGCTCATGCTGCCGGAGCTGTCGACCATGAACGCGATGTTGTAATTGGTGCCCGGCACCACGGTCAGGCCGCCGATGTCGGCGACCATGATGTCGTTGCCGTCGGTACCGGTGAAGGTGTCGTCACCCGAGGTGGCGACCACCGCGTTGTAGACCGCCGGCACCACGGTGACCGGAATGGTCGCGGTGGTGCTGGCCGAGCCGCCCACGGCCTCGGTGGAGGTCGAGGTCACGGTCAGGTTGAACTGGCCGTTGTAGTAGGTCGGCGGGGTCACGGTCAGGGTGCCGAGGTTCCAGCCGGTGACGTTGGCGTCGCCGCTGGTGGCGGTCACGGTGAAGCTGTGGCCTGCGCCGTCGCTGAGGACCGATCCGACCGGTGCGCCGCTGATCTTGATGCTCAGGGTTTCCGAGCCGTCGGTGTCGGTCAGCGCGGTGCTGATCGACGACAGTTTCACGGTGGTGCCTTCGGCGCCGGTGTTGAGTTTGTAGCCGTCGTAATAGCCTTCGCCGTTGCTGCCGTGCAGGTCGGAGACGGTCACGCCTGCGTTCACCAGATCCGTCACGCCGGTGTAGATCGGCACGCCGGCACTGCTCAGATCGATCGGCGTGCTGCCGTTGACCGACAGGTTGACGTCGTAGCTGCCCGGACCGCTCTGGTTGTGGTGGTAGATGTCCAGGGTGTAGTAGCCGCTGGTGGTCGGGGTGAACGAACCGTTGAGGTTGCCGCCCGCGCCCCACGTCGTGGACGCCACGCTCTTGCCGCCGATGGTCACCAGCAGGCTGTCATCGCCAGTACCGGTGAAGGTGTAGGTCTTGCCGGCTTCCAGATAGATCAGGCCCGAAGTCTTCGATGCGGTGCCGGCGGTCACGCTGCCGTCGGATTGCACGTTGGTCACGGTGCCGCTGGAGTTCGGTGTGCCGGCGCCGTCGATCACGTTTTTCAGCGTGGTCGAATTCGCGCCGCTGCCGTCGGTGCCCAGGCCCGACAGGCCGGTCCAGACTTCCTTGATCAACCCGGTGGACTTCACGCTGTTATCGGCAACCGACAGGGTCGGTGCATCCGCCACTGGCGTGATGTCGATCTTGATGGTGCCGGTGTTGCCCAGCAATTGGCCGTCGGTTGGCTGGAACTTGATCTGTGCGTAGTCAGCCTGGTTGTTGCCCAGGCCGGTGCCGCCGTAACCGTTCACGCCCGACTCGTTGGCATCCGGCATGAAGCGCAGCTTGCCGGCGTCGATGTCGGCCTTGCTGAAGGTCTGGTTGGTGGCGACGTCTTTCCAGGTCGAACCGTCCAGATACTGCAGTTTGCCTTCGCCCGGCAGCTGGGTGATTTTCACGCCCAGGCTCGAGGCCGGGCTGTCCACGTCGCTGACGCCGAAGGTCGACCAGCCGAGAATCAGCGGGGTGTCTTCGGTACCGGTGACATTGACCGGAGCGGCGACCGGCGCGTCGTTGACCGCCACCACATTGACCGTGGTGGTGGCGACGTTGGAGTAGTTGCCGCCATCGGTGACGGTCACGGTGATGATCCGTGGCACGGTGCTCGGGTCTTCACTGCTGTTGGTGAAGCTGATGTTCTTGATCTGCTGCATGTAGTCGGCCAGCGTCGCATTGCCCGACAGGGTAAGCGTGATCGTGCCGTTGGTGCTGTTGGCATTGATGGTGATGCCGTTGACGCTGTTGCCCAGATTCAGCGCATCGCCGTCCTGACGGTTGGTCAGCACGATGGTGGCGCCGGTCAGCATGGTGCTGTCCGGGTCGGTGATCTTGATATCGGTGTCGGCAATCGACACACCCGCGCCCGGGGTGTTCTCGGTGAAGGTCACCTTGTAGTCGGCCCCGGTGGCGCCGCTGGAGTTGTTGGCGTCGAGGTCGATGACCGGTGGCGCATCGTTGTCGATGATCGAGGTGCTGACGCTGCCGTTGGTGCTGCTGACGGCGAGGTTCTCGAAGTTGCCGCCGGTGGCCGAGTCGATCTTGACCACGAAGTTCTCAGTGCCTTCGGTGATCTTGTCGTCGATGGTCGCAACGTTGAAGGTCGCTGTGCTTGCACCGGCCGGGATCTTCACGGTGTACACACCGGTGAAGTCCGAACCGTCGGCGGCGGTGCCGCTGTAGACGATTTTCAGGGTCACTTCGGTTTGCGCCGGGTGGGTCAGGCTGACGGTGTAGCTGGCGGTCTGGCCTTCGGTCACCGAGGTGCTGCCGGTGATGCTGACGGTAGTGGTGTCGATGGTGTCGGTGACGCTGGTCACCGCTGGTGTGTTGCTGGTCACCAGGTTCTCGAAGTTGCCACCGGTGGCGTTGGTGATCGAGGCCTGCACGTTGCCGGCGTCCTTGTAGACGTCATCGGCTGGCGCAGGAACGGTCACGGTGCCGGTAGTTTTGCCGGCATCGATGGTGATCACCGAACCGTTGCTCAGGGTCACGGTCACTGGCGAGCCAGCGGCGTTGGTCAGTGTTGCGGTGTAAGTGATCGAGCCACCCTCGGCCACGGTGCCGGTCGCAGTGAGCGACAGGTTGGTGGTGTCGATGGTGTCGGTGACCGTAGTCGAAACCGGCGTCTTGTCGGCCACGAGGTTTTCGTAGTTGCCGCCAGAAACGTTGGTGATCGCGTTGGTCAGCGGTGCATGGCCGGTCAGCGCGTCGTTCGGCGCGGTGGTGGTCACGGTGCCGGTGGTCTTGCCGATGTCGATCGTGATCGACTGACCGTTGGACAGGGTCACGGTCACTGGCGAACCGGTTACAGGCGCACCCACGGTCGCGGTGTAGACAACGTTGCCACCCTCAGCCGCTGTTGTGGTCGCAGTCAGCTTCACGGTGGTGGTGTCGATGGTGTCGGTGACGCTGGTCACCGCTGGCGTGGTGCTGGTTACCAGGTTCTCGAAGTTGCCACCGCTGGCGTTGGTGATCGTGGCCTGCACGTTGCCGGCATCTTTGTAGACGTCATCGGCTGGCGCAGGAACGGTCACGGTGCCGGTGGTTTTACCGGCGTCGATGGTGATCACGGCGCCGTTCGACAGGGTCACGGTCACTGGCGAGCCAGCGGCGTTGGTCAGCGTTGCGGTGTAAGTAATCGAGCCACCCTCGGCCACGGTGCCGGTCGCGGTGAGCGACAGGTTGGTGGTGTCGATGGTATCGGTGACCGTAGTCGAAACCGGCGTCTTGTCGGCCACGAGGTTTTCGTAGTTGCCGCCAGAAACGTTGGTGATCGCGTTGGTCAGCGGTGCATGGCCGGTCAGCGCGTCGTTCGGCGCGGTGGTGGTCACGGTGCCGGTGGTCTTGCCGATGTCGATCGTGATCGACTGACCGTTGGACAGGGTCACGGTCACTGGCGAACCGGTTACAGGCGCACCCACGGTCGCGGTGTAGACAACGTTGCCACCCTCAGCCGCTGTTGTGGTCGCAGTCAGCTTCACGGTGGTGGTGTCGATGGTGTCGGTGACGCTGGTCACCGCTGGCGTGGTGCTGGTTACCAGGTTCTCGAAGTTGCCACCGCTGGCGTTGGTGATCGTGGCCTGCACGTTGCCGGCATCTTTGTAGACGTCATCGGCTGGCGCAGGAACGGTCACGGTGCCGGTGGTTTTGCCGGCATCGATGGTGATCACGGCGCCGTTCGACAGGGTCACGGTCACTGGCGAGCCAGCGGCGTTGGTCAGGGTCGCGGTGTAGGTGATCGAGCCGCCCTCGGCCACGGTGCCGGTCGCGGTGAGCGACAGGTTGGTGGTGTCGATGGTGTCGGTGACGGTGGTCGAAACCGGGGTTTTATCGGCGACCAGGTTCTCGTAGTTGCCACCGGTCACGTTGGTGATCGCGTTGGTCAGCGGCGCGTGGCCGGTCAACACATCGTTCGGTGCGGTGGTGGTCACGGTGCCGGTGGTCTTGCCGACTTCGATGGTGATGCTCTGGCCATTCGACAGGGTCACCGTGACGGGTGAACCGGTCACAGGGGCGCCGACAGTCGCGGTGTAAGTGACCGTGCCGCCTTCAGCCACGCTGGTGGTGGCGGTCAGTTTCACGTTCGTGGTGTCGATGGTGTCAGTGACGCTGGTCACCGCTGGCGTGGTGCTGGTCACCAGGTTTTCGAAGTTGCCGCCGGTGGCGTTGGTGATCGTGGCCTGCACGTTGCCGGCATCTTTGTAGACGTCATCGGCTGGCGCAGGAACGGTCACGGTGCCCGTGGTTTTGCCGGTTTCGATAGTGATCACCGCGCCGTTGCTCAGGGTCACGGTCACTGGCGAGCCAGCGGCGTTGGTCAGGGTCGCGGTGTAGGTGATCGAGCCGCCCTCGGCCACGGTGCCGGTCGCGGTGAGCGACAGGTTGGTGGTGTCGATGGTGTCGGTGACGGTGGTCGAAACCGGGGTTTTATCGGCGACCAGGTTCTCGTAGTTGCCACCGGTCACGTTGGTGATCGCGTTGGTCAGCGGCGCGTGGCCGGTCAACACATCGTTCGGTGCGGTGGTGGTCACGGTGCCGGTGGTCTTGCCGACTTCGATGGTGATGCTCTGGCCATTCGACAGGGTCACCGTGACGGGTGAACCGGTCACAGGGGCGCCGACAGTCGCGGTGTAAGTGACCGTGCCGCCTTCAGCCACGCTGGTGGTGGCGGTCAGTTTCACGTTCGTGGTGTCGATGGTGTCAGTGACGCTGGTCACCGCTGGCGTGGTGCTGGTCACCAGGTTTTCGAAGTTGCCGCCGGTGGCGTTGCTGATCGTGGCCTGGACAGTGCCGGCATCTTTGTAGACGTCGTCGGCCGGTGCAGGAACGGTCACGGTACCGGTGGTTTTGCCGGCTTCGATGGTGATCACGGCGCCGTTGCTCAAGGTCACGGTCACCGGAGTGCCCGCAGCGTTGGTCAATGTGGCGGTGTAGATAATCGAACCGCCCTCGGCGACCGAATTGGTGGCGCTCAAGGACAGATTGGTGGTGTCGACGGTGTCGGTCACAGTGGTGTTGACCGGTGTCTTGTCGGCTACCAGATTTTCGTAGTTGCCACCGGTCACGTTGGTGATCGCGTTGGTCAGCGGCGCGTGGCCGTTGAGCGCATCGTTTGGTGCGGTGGTGGTGACGGTGCCGGTGGTCTTGCCGACTTCGATGGTGATCGACTGACCATTGGACAGGGTCACAGTGACTGGCGAACCGGTCACAGGTGCGCCAACAGTCGCGGTGTAAGTAACGGTTCCGCCTTCAGCCGCCGACTCGGTCGCGGTGAGTTTCACCGTGGTGGTGTCGATGGTGTCGGTGACCTGGGTCACGGCCGGTACGGTGCTTGGCACCAGGTTTTCGAAATTGCCACCGGTGGCGGTCGAAATGGTTGCCTCGACTTTGCCGGCGTCCTTGTAGACGTCGTCCGCCGGAGCCGCAACGGTCACGGTACCGGTGGTCTTGCCCGCTTCGATGGTGATGACTGCGCCGTTCGACAAGGTCACGGTGACTGGAGAGCCAGCAGCGTTGGTCAGGGTCGCGGTGTAGATGATCGAACCACCCTCGGCGACCGAATTGGTGGCGCTGAGGGTCAGGTTGGTGGTGTCGACGGTGTCGGTGACCGTGGTCGAAACCGGGGTCTTGTCGGCTACGAGGTTTTCGTAGTTGCCGCCCGTCACGCCGGTGATCGCGTTGGTCAACGGCGCGTGACCGGTCAACGCATCGTTCGGTGCGGTGGTGGTGACAGTGCCGGTGGTCTTGCCGACTTCGATGGTGATGCTCTGGCCATTCGACAGGGTCACCGTGACGGGTGAACCGGTCACCGGGGCACCCACGGTTGCGGTGTAAGTAACGGTTCCGCCTTCAGCCGCCGACTCGGTCGCAGTGAGTTTCACCGTGGTGGTGTCGATGGTGTCGGTGACTTGGGTCACGGCCGGAACGGTGCTTGGCACCAGGTTCTCGAAGTTGCCGCCGGTGGCTGTCGAAATGGTCGCTTCGACTTTGCCGGCGTCCTTGTAGACGTCATCGGCCGGAGCCGCAACGGTTACGGTGCCGGTGGTCTTGCCGGCTTCGATGGTGATCACGGCGCCATTCGACAGGGTAACGGTCACCGGAGTGCCGGCCGGGTTGGTCAGCGTGGCGGTGTAGACGATCGAGCCGCCTTCGGCCACGGAGCCAGTGGCGCTCAGGGTCAGATTGGTGGTGTCGACGGTATCAGTGACGGTGGTCGAAACCGGTGTCTTGTCGGCCACCAGATTCTCGTAGTTGCCACCCGTCACGCCGGTGATCGCGTTGCTCAGCGGCGCGTGGCCATTGAGCGCATCGTTCGGCGCAGTGGTGGTCACGGTACCGGTGGTTTTACCCACTTCAATCGTGATGCTCTGACCGTTGGCCAAAGTGACAACCACAGGCGAGCCGGTGACTGGCGCGCCAACCGTCGCGGTGTAAGTGACGGTGCCGCCTTCAGCGGCCGTTTCGGAAGCGGTCAGCTTCACCGTCGTCGTATCGATGGTGTCGGTGACTTCCGTTACGGCTGGAACGGTGCTCGGAACGAGGTTCTCGAAGTTGCCACCGGTTGCATCCTTGATGGTGACTTCGACCTTGCCGGCGTCTTTGTAGACGTCGTCGGCTGGAGCGGCAACGGTCACGGTGCCCGTGGTCTTGCCGGCTTCGATGGTGATGACGGCGCCGTTCGACAGGGTCACGGTCAGCGGCGTGCCGGCCGGGTTGGTCAAGGTGGCGGTGTAAACGATCGAACCACCCTCGGCCACGGTGCCGGTCGCGGTCAGCGACAGGTTGGTGGTGTCGACGGTATCGGTGACGGTGGTGTTGACCGGGGTTTTGTCAGCTACGAGGTTTTCGTAGTTGCCGCCCGTTACGTCGGTGATCGCATTGGTCAGCGGTGCATGACCGTTCAACGCATCGTTCGGTGCGGTGGTGGTCACGGTGCCGGTGGTTTTGCCGACTTCGATGGTGATCGACTGACCGTTCGACAGGGTCACGGTCACTGGCGAGCCAGTCACAGGCGCGCCAACAGTCGCGGTGTAAGTAACGGTGCCGCCTTCAGCCGCCGACTCGGTCGCGGTGAGTTTCACCGTGGTGGTGTCGATGGTGTCGGTGACCTGGGTTACGGCCGGAACGGTGCTCGGCACCAGGTTCTCGAAGTTGCCGCCCGTGGCCGTCGAAATGGTTGCTTCGACTTTACCCGCATCTTTGTAGACGTCATCGGCCGGAGCCGGAACGCTGACGGTACCCGTGGTTTTGCCGGCTTCGATGGTAATCACCGCGCCGTTGCTCAGGGTCACGGTGACCGGCGTACCGGCTGGGTTGGTCAGGGTCGCGGTGTAGACGATCGAACCACCCTCGGCCACGGAGCCAGTGGCGCTCAGGGTCAGGTTGGTAGTGTCGACGGTGTCAGTCACGGTGGTGCTGACCGGGGTCTTGTCAGCTACGAGGTTCTCGTAATTGCCGCCCGTCACGCCAGTGATCGCGTTGGTCAGCGGCGCGTGACCGTTGAGTGCATCGTTCGGCGCGGTGGTGGTGACGGTTCCGGTGGTCTTGCCGACTTCGATGGTGATCGACTGGCCGTTGGCCAGGGTCACAGTCACTGGCGAACCGGTGACAGGCGCACCGACGGTGGCGGTGTAGGTGACGGAGCCACCTTCAGCAGCGGACTCGGTCGCGGTGAGTTTCACCGTGGTGGTGTCGATGGTGTCGGTGATGTTGGTCACGGCTGGAACGGTGCTTGGCACCAGGTTCTCGAAACCGCCGCCGGTGGCGGTCGAAATGGTTGCCTCGACTTTGCCGGCATCCTTGTACACATCGTCCGCAGGAGCCGGAACGGTCACGGTGCCAGTGGTCTTGCCGGCTTCGATGGTGATCACCGCGCCGTTCGACAGGGTCACGGTCACCGGCGTACCAGCCGGGTTGGTCAGGGTGGCGGTGTAGACAATCGAGCCACCCTCGGCGACCGAATCGGTGGCCGTCAGGTTCAGGTTGGTCGTGTCGACGGTGTCCGACACCGAGGTGTTTGCCGGTTTGCTGTCGACCGCCAGGTTTTCGTAGTTGCCACCGGTGGCCTTGTCGATGGTCACGCTCAGCGAACTGCCGCCAGCCAGCGGGCTGTTCGGCGCGACGAAGTTCACGGTGCCGGTGGTCTCGCCGACGGCGATGGTGATGGTCTGGCCGTTGGACAGGGTCACGACGACCGGCGAGCCGGTCACGGGCGCCGTCACGGTTGCGGTGTAGACCACGGTTTCGCCTTCGGCGACGTTGGCGGTAGCGGTCAGCGACACGGTGGACGTGTCGATGGTGTCATTGACGGTGGTGACCGCCGGGGTGGTGCTGGTGACCAGGTGTTCGAAGTCGCCACCGGTCGCGCCCTTGATGGTCGTTTCGACGGTGCCGGCGTCCTTGTAGACGTCGTCCTTCGGTGCATCGACGGTCACGGTGCCGGTGGTTTTGCCGGCCTCGATGGTGATCACGGCGCCGTTGCTCAACGTCACGGTCACCGGGGTGCCGGCGGCGTTGGTCAGGGTCGCGGTGTAGGTGATCTGGCCACCTTCGTTGACTGCCGGCGTCGCGCTCAGGGTCAGGTTGGTGGTGTCGACGGTGTCGGTCACGGTGGTGCTGACCGGTGTCTTGTCGGCTACGAGGTTCTCGTAGTTGCCGCCGCTCACGCCAGTGATCGAGTTGGTCAGCGGTTCGTGACCGTTGAGTGCGTCGTTCGGCGCGGTGGTGGTCACGGTGCCGGTGGTTTTGCCGACTTCGATGGTGATCGACTGACCGTTGGCCAGGGTCACGGTGACCGGCGAGCCAGTCACAGGTGCGCCAACCGTTGCGGTGTAAGTGACGGTGCCGCCTTCAGCCGCCGACTCGGTCGCGGTCAGTTTGACGGTCGAGGTGTCGATGGTATCGGTCACTTCGGTGACGGCCGGAACGGTGCTTGGCACCAGGTTCTCGAAGTTGCCGCCGGTGGCGGTCGAAATGGTTGCTTCGACTTTGCCTGCATCTTTGTAGACGTCATCGGCCGGTGCCGGAACGCTGACGGTGCCGGTAGTTTTGCCGGCCTCGATGGTGATCACGGCACCGTTCGACAGGGTCACGGTCACCGGGGTGCCGGCCGGATTGGTCAGGGTCGCGGTGTAAATGATCGAACCACCCTCGGCCACAGAACCGGTGGCGCTCAGGGTCAGGTTGGTGGTGTCGACGGTGTCGGTGACGGTGGTGCTGACCGGGGTCTTGTCGGCCACGAGGTTTTCGTAGTTGCCGCCGGTTACGCCGGTGATCGAGTTGGTCAGCGGTTCGTGACCGTTGAGCGCATCGTTCGGTGCGGTGGTGGTGACGGTGCCGGTGGTCTTGCCGACTTCGATGGTGATCGACTGACCGTTGGACAGGGTCACAGTCACAGGCGAACCGGTGACAGGCGCGCCGACGGTGGCGGTGTAAGTGACGGTGCCGCCTTCAGCTGCCGATTCAGTCGCGGTCAGTTTGACCGTGGTGGTGTCGATGGTGTCGGTCACTTCGGTGACGGCCGGAACGGTGCTTGGCACCAGGTTCTCGAAGTTGCCGCCGGACGCGTCCTTGATGGTGACTTCGACTTTGCCCGCGTCTTTGTAGACGTCATCGGCCGGTGCCGGAACGCTGACGGTACCCGTGGTTTTGCCCGCTTCGATGGTGATGACGGCGCCGTTGCTCAACGTCACGGTCACCGGCGTGCCGGCCGGGTTGGTCAGGGTCGCGGTGTAGACGATCGAACCGCCTTCAGCCACAGAACCGGTAGCACTGAGGGTCAAATTGGTAGTGTCGACGGTGTCGGTGACAGTAGTCGAAACAGGGGTTTTGTCAGCAACCAGATTCTCGTAATTGCCGCCGCTGACGCCAGTGATCGAGTTGCTCAGTGGCTCGTGACCGTTCAACGCATCGTTCGGCGCGGTAGTGGTGACGGTGCCGGTGGTCTTGCCGACTTCGATGGTGATTGACTGACCATTAGCCAGCGTCACGGTGACCGGAGAACCGGTCACGGGTGCACCCACGGTCGCGGTGTAGGTGACGGTGCCACCTTCAGCAGCGGATTCGGTCGCGGTCAGTTTGACCGTGGTGGTGTCGATGGTGTCAGTGACTTCAGTGACGGCCGGAACGGTGCTTGGCACCAGGTTCTCGAAGTTGCCGCCGGACGCATCCTTGATGGTGACTTCGACCTTGCCGGCGTCTTTGTAGACGTCATCGGCAGGGGCTGGAACGGTCACGGTGCCGGTGGTTTTGCCCGCTTCGATGGTGATGACGGAGCCGTTGCTCAACGTCACGGTCACCGGAGTGCCTGCGGGGTTGGTCAGGGTCGCGGTGTAGACGATCGAACCGCCTTCGGCCACCGAGCCAGTCGCGGCCAGCGACAGATTAGTGGTGTCGACAGTGTCGGTGACCGTAGTCGAAACCGGGGTTTTGTCAGCCACGAGGTTTTCGTAGTTGCCACCGGAAACGCCAGTGATCGAGTTGCTCAGCGGTTCATGACCGTTCAACGCATCGTTCGGCGCGGTGGTGGTGACGGTACCGGTGGTTTTGCCGACTTCGATGGTGATGGTCTGGCCGTTGGCCAGGGTCACGGTCACAGGCGAACCGGTGACGGGGGCGCCAACGGTCGCGGTATAGGTGACGGTGCCACCTTCGGCTACGGACGTATCGGCGCTCAACTTCACGGTCGAGGTGTCGATGGTATCGGTCACTTCAGTGACGGCCGGAACGGTGCTTGGCACCAGGTTCTCGAAGTTGCCGCCGGAAGCGTCCTTGATGGTCACTTCGACTTTGCCGGCGTCCTTGTAGACGTCATCGGCCGGAGCCGGAACGGTCACGGTGCCCGTGGTCTTGCCAGCTTCGATGGTGATGACGGAGCCATTGCTCAACGTCACGGTTACCGGGGTGCCGGCCGGATTGGTCAGGGTCGCGGTGTAGACGATCGAACCGCCCTCGGCCACGGAGCCAGTCGCGGTCAGCGACAGATTGGTGGTGTCGACGGTATCGGTGACGGTGGTGCTGACCGGCGTCTTGTCGGCCACGAGGTTTTCGTAGTTGCCGCCGCTCACACCAGTGATCGAGTTGCTCAGTGGCTCATGACCGTTCAATGCATCGTTCGGTGCCGTGGTGGTCACGGTGCCGGTGGTCTTGCCGACTTCGATGGTGATGGTCTGGCCATTGGCCAAAGTGACAGTCACTGGCGAGCCGGTCACAGGCGCGCCAACGGTCGCGGTGTAGGTGACAGTGCCACCTTCAGCAGCGGTTTCGGAAGCGGTCAGCTTCACGGTCGTCGTGTCGATGGTGTCAGTGACTTCAGTGACGGCCGGAACGGTGCTTGGCACCAGATTCTCGAAGTTGCCGCCGGACGCGTCCTTGATGGTCACTTCGACTTTGCCGGCGTCTTTGTAAACGTCATCGGCTGGTGCCGGAACCGTCACGGTGCCCGTGGTTTTACCCGCTTCGATGGTGATGACGGAGCCGTTGCTCAACGTCACGGTCACCGGCGTGCCGGCCGGGTTGGTCAGGGTCGCGGTGTAAACAATCGAGCCGCCTTCGGCCACAGAGCCAGTGGCGCTGAGGGTCAGGTTGGTGGTGTCGACAGTGTCGGTCACTGTGGTGCTGACCGGCGTCTTGTCGGCCACGAGGTTTTCGTAGTTGCCGCCGCTCACACCAGTGATCGAGTTGCTCAGTGGCTCATGACCGTTCAATGCATCGTTCGGTGCCGTGGTGGTCACGGTGCCGGTGGTCTTGCCGACTTCGATGGTGATGGTCTGGCCATTGGCCAAAGTGACAGTCACTGGCGAGCCGGTCACAGGCGCGCCAACGGTCGCGGTGTAGGTGACAGTGCCACCTTCAGCAGCGGTTTCGGAAGCGGTCAGCTTCACGGTCGTCGTGTCGATGGTGTCAGTGACTTCAGTGACGGCCGGAACGGTGCTTGGCACCAGATTCTCGAAGTTGCCGCCGGACGCGTCCTTGATGGTCACTTCGACTTTGCCGGCGTCTTTGTAAACGTCATCGGCTGGTGCCGGAACCGTCACGGTGCCCGTGGTTTTACCCGCTTCGATGGTGATGACGGAGCCGTTGCTCAACGTCACGGTCACCGGCGTGCCGGCCGGGTTGGTCAGGGTCGCGGTGTAAACAATCGAGCCGCCTTCGGCCACAGAGCCAGTGGCGCTGAGGGTCAGGTTGGTGGTGTCGACAGTGTCGGTCACTGTGGTGCTGACCGGCGTCTTGTCGGCCACGAGGTTTTCGTAGTTGCCGCCGGAAACGCCGGTGATCGAGTTGCTCAGCGGCGCCTGGCCGGTCAGCACATCGTTTGGCGCCGTGGTGGTCACGGTACCGGTAGTCTTGCCGACTTCGATGGTGATCGACTGACCGTTGGCCAAAGTGACAGTCACTGGCGAGCCGGTGACCGGTGCACTCACCGTGGCGGTGTAGGTGACAGTGCCGCCTTCCGCGACCGACGTATCAGCCGTCAGTTTGACGGTCGAAGTGTCGATGGTATCGGTGACTTCCGTGACGGCCGGAACGGTGCTTGGTACCAGATTCTCGAAGTTGCCACCGGAAGCGTCCTTGATGGTCACTTCGACCTTGCCGGCATCTTTGTAGACGTCATCGGCTGGCGCAGGAACCGTTACGGTGCCAGTTGTTTTACCGGCCTCGATGGTGATGACGGAGCCGTTGCTCAACGTCACGGTCACCGGCGTGCCTGCGGGGTTGGTCAGGGTTGCGGTGTAAACAATCGAGCCGCCTTCGGCCACGGAGCCGGTAGCGCTCAGGGTCAGGTTGGTAGTGTCGACGGTATCGGTCACGGTGGTGCTGACCGGGGTCTTGTCGGCTACGAGGTTCTCGTAGTTGCCGCCCGTTACGCCAGTGATCGAGTTGCTCAGTGGCTCATGACCGTTCAACGCATCGTTCGGCGCGGTGGTGGTCACGGTACCGGTGGTTTTGCCGACTTCGATGGTGATGGTCTGGCCGTTGGCCAAAGTGACGGTGACCGGCGAACCGGTCACTGGCGCGCCCACCGTAGCGGTATAAGTGACAGTACCGCCTTCAGCCGCCGACTCGGTCGCGGTCAGTTTGACCGTAGTGGTATCGATGGTGTCGGTGACTTCGGTGACGGCCGGAACGGTGCTCGGCACCAGGTTCTCGAAATTGCCGCCAGTGGTACCGGTAATGCTGACTTCAACTTTGCCCGCATCCTTGTAAACGTCATCGGCAGGCGCCGGAACGGTCACAGTGCCAGTGGTTTTGCCCGCTTCAATGGTGATGACGGAGCCGTTGCTCAACGTCACGGTCACCGGGGTGCCGGCCGGATTGGTCAGGGTCGCGGTGTAGACGATCGAACCGCCTTCAGCCACGGAACCGGTGGCGCTCAGCGACAGGTTGGTGGTGTCGATAGAGTCGGTGACCGTGGTGGTCGCCGGTGTCGTGTTCGGTACCAGGTTTTCGAAGTTGCCGCCGGTAGCGCCGGTAATCGTGGTGCTGACGGTGCCACCGTTGTTGTAGACGTCATTCGGTGCGGTCGGCACGTTGACGCTGCCGCTGGTCTTGCCGGCTTCGATGGTGATGGTCGAGCCGTTCGACAGGGTGACGGTCACCGGCGTCTGCGCCGGGTTGGTCAAGGTCGCGGTGTAGGTGATCTGGCCGCCTTCGACCACGGTGCCGGTGGCTGTCAGGGTCAAACCGGTGGTGTCGATCGAGTCCACAATCGTGGTGACGGCCGGCGTCGGGTTCGGCACCAGGTTTTCGAAGTTGCCGCCGGTTGCGCCCGTAATCGTGGTAGTGACGGTGCTGCCGTTGTTATAGACGTCATTCGGCGCGGTCGGCACGTTGACGGTGCCGGTGGTCTGGCCGGCGCCGATGGTGATGGTCGAGCCGTTGGACAGGGTGACGGTGACCGGTGTCTGCGCCGGGTTGGTCAGGGTCGCGGTGTAGGTGATCTGGCCACCTTCGGTGACGCTGTTGCCCGCCGTCAGGGTGACGGTGGTGGTGTCGATGGTGTCGGTGACCTGGGTCACGGCCGGGGTGGTCGGCACGGTGACGGTAATGCCGTTGCCACCGGTGGTGCCGGTGACGGTCACGTTGATCTGGGTCGGGTCGTTGTAGACCGTATCGTTCGGTGCCAATGGCACGTTGACGGTGCCGGTGGTGGAGCCTGCCGGAATCACGATCACCGAGCCGTTGGACAGGGTGATGGTCAGGTCGGTCAGCGGCGCCTGGGTCAGGGTCGCGGTGTATACAAGCACGCCGCCGGCTTCAGTGATGGTCGGCGTGGCGCTGAGGCTCAGGGTCGAGTCGCGCAGGGCGTTGGTGGTGGTATCGGTGGTCTGGCCACCGGTGATGTTCTGGGCGGCCTGGCCACCGGAGTTGATGCCTGCGGTCGGGAAGCCGATGGTCGGGTCGACACGGCCTGCGGTCGCGTCGAGCATCACGAAACTGTGGCCGCCACCGGCAGCACCGCCCGTGCCTGCGGCGCTTGGGCCGGCAGCGGTGGCTTCAAGGGCGGTGGTCGGGTCAGCGCCGGCGGCGATGGCTTGTTGCAGTTCTGCAACGGACGGCGCGGCTTGCGCAGAGGCCTCGGCCAGATCGGTGCTGGAGTCCGGAGTGCTGGCGCTCCACTGCGTGTCGCGGCCCAGGTCCAGGGTGCGACCATCGGCCAGTTCCAGGGACACCGCGCCGGAAACGCCGGTATCGACCTGATCACCGACGAACAAGCGGTCGCCTTCAACGAGTACGCGACGGACGCCCTCTGGGGACACCACGAAAACCTGACCGACAATGCTTTTGACGATGGCAACAACACTGCTCATTGAAGACTCTCCGGGTGTCACGTTCAGTTGACTTCCATAGACCTGATGGCTTTCTGCGCCGATTCAGTCTGGACGTACTTTTAAAAAAATGTGAATCAAGTTTGACGCTGATCTTCGTCAATATTTTGGCTAGATTCTTTCGCTATTAAGTTTATGCCAAACTATTGACCTTCTGGGAGCCATCCTAAACAATCGCCCCAGTAATGTCACATTGATATTTATGCGGCGACCTGCCTTCAGCGTGTGATCCAGTTCCGGTTTTAAACTTTCCGACATACGGTCATTCCGGTTGCCATCTTCCGACGCAGCTCGCCATTTTGCTGTGATTCAAGACAAGAAGTTCTGGGAAATCTTTACCATGCGTTCGCACCTGCTCAAGGCTCTACCCTTCGCTCTCGCCGCCTCTTTTGCACAAGCACAATCCTTACCGGAAGCCATGCAACAGGCACTGGATGTCCATCCGGAAATCCAGGCAGGGGTCAACAGTCGATTGGCTGCGGATTATCAGTTAAAGGCTGCCAAAGGTGGATACCTGCCCAAGGTCGATCTGCTCGGCGGTTATGGCCGTGAAGGCACCGACAGCGTCACCACCCGTGCCAACGGTGGCGGCAATCACTGGGAAACCCTGAATCGCGGCGAGTCGAGTGTGCGCCTGTCGCAAATGGTTTTTGACGGTTTTGCGACGTCCAGCGAAGTCGGGCGTCAACAAGCCACCGTCAACTCCCGCGCCTACTCCTTGCTGGGCACCTCCGAACGCACCGCGCTGACCGTGGCCCAGGTTTACCTGGACGTGTTGACCCGTCGCGAATTCGTGCGCCTGGCCGAGGAAAACCTCAAGAGCCACCAGCGTATCTACGACCAGATCCAGTTGCGCACCCAGCGCGGCGTCGGCAGCGGTGCCGACCTCGACCAGGCCGAAGCGCGGATGGCCCAGGCCCGCAACAATCTGCTGACCGAGCAGACCAACCTCGCCGACTCGGAAACCAACTTCCTCAGCGCTGTCGGCCAGATGCCCGATCAACTGGAGCGTCCGGCGCCGTTCATGGCGATGATGCCGGCCAACCTCAATGAAGCGCGCCAGCAGATGCTGGAAAACAGCCCGATCCTGCGCTCGGCCGAGTCCGACATCGCTGCTGCCGAGAAGCAGTACGAAACCGCCAAGTCGACCTTCTACCCACGTTTCGACGCCGAACTGGGCCGCACCGCCGACAACGACCTCGACGGTCAGAACGGTCACAACAATGAATGGCAGGCGATGCTGCGCATGCGCTTCAACCTGTACTCCGGTGGCAGCAACAAGGCTGACCTGGAATCCAAGTCCTACCTGTCGAATCAGGCGCTGGACATCCGCAACAACGCCCTGCGTCAGTTGAACGAAGAACTGGGCCTGGCCTGGAACGCCTTGAACAACGCCAACGCCCAGGTGCCGATCGCTCAGCAGTATGTTGATCACAGCACCTCGGTGCGTACCGCATACCAGCGTCAGTTCAGCCTCGGCGAACGAACCCTGCTGGATTTGCTCGACAGTGAAAACGAACTGTTCACCGCTTCGCGCCGTCTGGCCGAGATCAAAAACATTCAGTTATTTACTCAGTACCGAATCAAGGCGACCATGGGCGAGTTGCTCAAGAGCCAGGGAGTGGTCGCACCGATGGCATCCGTTGTGCAGAACGACGTGAAGCCCAAGGTCCAACTGCCCGGGATGAATTGAGTTGTCCCTTTTCAACTGTTAAAGAGTGTCGAGCGTGGAATCAGAAGTCAGTCGAGTTCATCTCAGTCATGATCCACGCGCGTTGCACGACGATCCGTTACTGGATGGTCTGCTCGCCCTTTGCATGCTGCACCAGAAACCCGCCAGCGCGGCGATGCTGACCACCGGTCTGCCGCTGCCCAAGCAGCGCCTGAGTGTCGAGCTGCTGCCCCGTGCGGCGGCGCGCGCCGGACTGCAGGGGCGGGTGCTGCAACGCAAGCTGGAAGAGATTCCGGCCATCGCCATGCCGGCGCTGTTGCTGCTCAAGGATGGTCGCAGCGCTGTCCTGCTCGGCTGGCAGGGTGAGAACGAAGCCCGGGTGTTGCTCAGCGAAACTGACGGCGGCGAGTCCCTCGTCAACCGTGAGCTGCTGGCCGACGACTACCTCGGCAAAGTGTTCTTCGCCCAACCCCAGCACAAATTCGACGTCAACCATGGCACGCTGATCCCGCGTGCACGCTCGTGGTTCCGCGACACCCTCAAGCGCTCGCGCTGGCTGTACGTCGACGCCATCGCCGCCAGTTTCCTGATCAACATCATCGCCATGGCCGCGCCGCTGTTCGTGATGAACGTCTACGACCGCGTAGTGCCGAACCAGGCTGAAGCGACCCTGTGGGTCCTCGCACTGGGCATCACTGGCGCCTACATTTTCGACCTGATCCTCAAGAGCCTGCGCAGCCTGTGCCTGGATCTGGCCGGCAAGAAAACCGACCTGATCATCTCCGCCACGCTGTTCGAACGCATTGTCGGCATGGCCATGAAATACCGCCCGGCGCGGGTCGGCAGCTTTGCCCAGAACATCCATGAGTTCCAGAGCCTGCGCGATTTCCTCGCCTCGCTGACCCTGACCAGCCTGATCGACCTGCCGTTCACCCTCCTGATCTTCATCGTCATCGCGATTCTCGGCGGGCATCTGGTGTGGATTCCGGTGCTGGCCTTCCCGATTGCGCTGCTGATCGGCTACGCACTGCAGAAGCCGCTGATGGCAACCATGGAACGCACCATGGCGCTGGGGGCCGAGCGTCAGTCGAGCCTGATCGAAACCCTCGCCGGCCTCGACGCGGTGAAGGTCAACAACGCCGAAAGCGAACGCCAGTATCAGTGGGAACAAACCATTGGCACTCTCAGCCGCCTCGAGCTGCGGGTGAAAATGCTCTCCGGCCTGGCGATGAACATCACCCTGCTGATCCAGCAACTGGCCGGGGTGATCATGATCGTCTTCGGCGTGTACCAGATCATCGCCGGCAACCTGAGCATGGGCGGTCTGATTGCCTGCTACATGCTCAGCGGTCGCGCACTGAGCCCGCTGGCATCGCTGTCCGGTTTGCTGACTCGTTATCAGCAGGCGCGGGTGACCATGACCTCGGTCGACCAGATGATGGAGCTGCCGCAGGAGCGCAATTTCGAAGAGCGCCCGCTGAGCCGCAAGGTGCTGCAAGGCGCCATTGAATGCCGTCAGCTCAACTTCACCTACCCGGATCAACAGAACCCGGCGCTGAAAAACATCAACCTGGTGATCCGTCCCGGCGAGAAGATCGGCATCATCGGCCGCAGCGGTTCGGGCAAGAGCTCGCTGGCCAAACTGCTGGTCGGCCTGTATCAGCCGGACGATGGCGCGTTGCTGGTGGATGGCGTCGATATCCGCCAGATCGACGTCAGCGAGTTGCGCTACAACATCGGCTACGTGCCGCAGGACATCCAACTGCTGGCCGGCACCCTGCGTGACAACCTGATTTCCGGCGCCCGTTACGTCGAGGACGAGCTGGTGCTGCAAGCCGCCGAACTGGCCGGCGTGCATGAATTCGCCCGCCTGCACCCGCAGGGTTATGAACTGCAAGTCGGCGAGCGCGGGCAGAACCTGTCCGGCGGCCAGCGGCAGAACGTCGCCCTGGCCCGGGCGCTGTTGCTCAATCCGCCGATCCTGCTGCTCGACGAACCGACCAGCGCCATGGACAACACCGGCGAAGAGCGCCTCAAGCAACGCCTGGCTGCAGTCGTTGAAAACAAGACCGTGGTGCTGGTGACGCACCGGGCGTCACTGCTGTCGCTGGTGGATCGTCTGCTGGTGATCGACCGCGGGCAGATTCTCGCCGATGGCCCGAAAGCCGCCGTGATGGAAGCGTTGAAGAAGGGGCAGATCAGTGTTGCTTAAGTCGGGTTTCAAGGATTCGATCCGTCGCTACTTCAAGGGCTCTGCCTCGCTGCAGGGCCAGCCGCTGCCGGAGGTCAACAAGGCCTTGATCGAGGACGCGCCGCGTGTGGTGCGGCTGACGATCTGGGCGATCATCGGTTTCTTCGTGTTCCTGATGCTGTGGGCCAACTTCGCCGTCATCGACGAAGTGACCAAAGGCGACGGCAAGGCGATTCCATCGTCGAAGATCCAGAAAATCCAGAACCTTGAGGGCGGTATCGTCTCCGAGCTGTTCGTCAAGGAAGGCCAGATTGTCGAAGCCGGCGCCCCGCTGGTTCGCCTGGACGACACGCGATTCGCTTCCAACGTCGGCGAAACCGAAGCTGATCGCTTGTCGATGCTGCTGCGGGTCGAGCGCCTGAGCGCCGAAGTCGATGACCGTCCGCTGAATTTCCCGGAGGACGTGCTCAAAGCCGTGCCGGGTCAGGCCAAGAGCGAAGAATCGCTGTACGTCAGCCGTCGTCAGCAATTGCACGATGAAGTCGGCGGCTTGCAGGAGCAGTTGATCCAGCGTCAGCAAGAGTTGCGCGAGTTCACCTCGAAGCAGGCGCAGTACCGCCAGCAACTCGGCCTGCAACGCCAGGAAATCAACATGTCCGAGCCGCTCGTGGCCCAGGGCGCGGTGTCGCCGGTGGAAGTGCTGCGACTCAAGCGTGCAGAAGTGGAAACCCGTGGTCAGCTCGACGCCACCACACTGGCGATCCCGCGTGCCGAATCGGCGATCAAGGAAGTGCAGCGCAAGATCGACGAAACTCGCGGCAAATTCCGCAGCGAAGCCCTGACTCAGCTCAACGAAGCCCGCACCGACCTGAACAAGGCCCAGGCCACCGGCAAGGCGCTGGAAGACCGGGTCAGCCGGACGCTCGTCACCTCGCCGGTGCGCGGCATCGTCAACAAGATGCTGGTCAACACCATCGGCGGCGTGATCCAGCCGGGCAGCGATTTGCTGGAAATCGTGCCGCTGGACGACACCTTGCTGGTCGAAGCGAAGATCCGTCCGCAGGACATTGCGTTCCTGCATCCGGGCCAGGAAGCCACGGTGAAATTCACCGCGTATGACTACACCATCTACGGTGGTCTGAAGGCCAAGCTCGAGCAAATCGGTGCCGACACCATCACCGACGAAGACAAGAAAACCACCTACTACATCATCAAGCTGCGCACCGATCGCAGCCATCTCGGCACTGACGAGAAGCCGTTGCTGATCATCCCGGGGATGGTGGCGTCGGTGGATATCATCACCGGCAAGAAGACCGTGCTGAGCTACCTGCTCAAACCGATCATCCGGGCGCGGGCCGAGGCGCTGCACGAACGGTAAATCTTCACGGACGCCTTTGCGGTACTCGCGAAGGCGTCCGTCGCAACAACACATTCCGTCCAGAAGTGACACAAATGGTCACTCACCATCCAGTCCATTCCAAAGCAATCGCCATATCGTTATTCGCTAACGGTATTTAAATTCCGCTTCTTATAGCTATAAAGTCGACCTCCTGCGTACCTGCCGACCAATCGGCGCGCCGCACGACACGAACCCACACGCAATCCAGCGTGAGTTTCTGATCGACGCGCGCGCCCTTGAGCGTGCCGTGCGTGGGAGATTGATTGATGTCCGCAGCTACTGCTACCCCAAGCGCCGCGACTGTCGCGCCGCAAACCTTCGAGATCCGCCCGTTCAGCGGTGCCGTCGGCGCCGAAATCATCGGCCTCGACCTGACCCGTTCGGTCAACGATGAAGACTTCGCCCGCATCCACCGCGCGCACCTCGATCACCACGTCGTGGTGTTCCGCGACCAGCGCATCACCCCGCAACAGCAGATCGATTTCAGCCGCCGCTTCGGCGTGTTGCAGATCCACGTGCTCAAGCAGTTCCTGCTGGCCAATCACCCGGAAATCCTCATAGTTTCCAACATCGTCGAGAACGGCCAGAACATCGGCCTCGGTGATGCCGGCAAATTCTGGCACTCGGACCTCTCCTATAAAGAGCTGCCGAGCCTCGGCTCGATGCTGCACGCCCAGGAGCTGCCGTCCGAAGGCGGCGACACCCTGTTCGCCGACATGCACAAAGCCTGGGACAGCCTGCCCGACGCGCTGCGCAAAGCCGTCGAAGGCCGTTCGGCTGCGCATTCCTACACTGCGCGTTACAGCGAAACCAAATTCGAAGGCAACTGGCGCCCGACCCTGACCCCGGAGCAATTGGCCCAAGTCGCCGAGGTCGTGCACCCGGTGGTCCGCACCCACCCGGAAAACGGCCGCAAGGCGTTGTTCGTCAGCGAAGGCTTCACCACCCGCATCGTCGGCCTGCCGGAGGACGAGAGCAAACAACTGCTCGATGAGCTCTACGCCCACAGCGTGCTGCCGCAGAACATCTATCGCCATCAATGGCAGCCCCACGACCTGGTGTTCTGGGACAACCGTTCGCTGATCCACCTTGCCGCCGGTTGCCCTGCGCACCTGCGCCGCAAGTTGTATCGCACCACCATCCAGGGCGACGCGCCTTTCTGATTTGCCGGAGAACCGATCATGTCCAAACGTCTTCCATTCGCGCCGCTGGCGGCGGCCATCGGCCTCGGTTTCAGCCTGATCGCCGGCAGCCTGGTGGCGCCGACCGTGGCCCACGCCGAAGGTGAAATCCGCATCGCCGAACAGTTCGGCATTGTCTATTTATTGCTCAATGTGGTGCGCGATCAGGGACTGATCGAGAAGTACGGCAAGCAGGAAGGGCTCGACATCAAGGTCGACTGGACTCAGTTGTCGGGTGGCGCGGCGGTCAATGATGCGCTGCTTTCCGGTTCCATCGACATTGCCGGCGCTGGCGTCGGGCCGTTGCTGACCATCTGGGATCGCACCCATGGCAAGCAGAACGTCAAGGCCGTGGCCTCGCTGGGCAACTTCCCGTATTACCTCGTCAGCAACAATCCAAAGGTCAAGACCATCGCCGACTTCACCGAGAAGGATCGCATCGCGGTGCCGGCGGTCGGGGTGTCGGTGCAGTCGCGTTTCCTGCAATACGCGGCCGCCAAGCAGTGGGGCGATAAGGAATTCAATCGCCTCGACAAGTACACCATCGCCGTCCCGCACCCGGACGCCACCGCTGCGTTGATCGCCGGCGGCACCGAGCTGACCGGGCATTTCTCTAATCCGCCATTCCAGGATCAGGCGCTGCAGAACCCGAACGTGCACGTGGTGCTCAACTCCTATGACGTGCTCGGGCCGAACTCGCCGACCGTGCTGTTTGCCACCGAGAAATTCCGCAACGACAACCCGAAGACCTACAAGGCGTTCGTTGAAGCCCTGACTGAAGCCGCGCAATTTGCGCAGAACGATAAAGGTGCGGCGGCGGACACTTACATCCGCGTGACCAAGGCCAAGATCGACCGTGCCGAGCTGCTGAAAATCATCGACAACCCGCAGTTCGAGTTCAGCGTCACGCCGAAAAACACCTACCCGCTCGCCGAGTTCCTCTACCGCGTTGGCGCGATCAAGAACAAACCTGAATCGTGGAAGGACTACTTCTTCCAGGACGCCAAACCGCTGCAAGGGAGCTGATCGACATGAACGCCCCCTTGCAAGGCCACGCGGCCAGCAACCCGATCGCCACAGCGCAGGCGCTGTTGGCGGTCGACCAGGTCAGCCTCGAATACCGCACGCCGCAGCGCGTCGTGCGCGCCACACACCAGGTCAGTTTCGAAGTCGACCAGCAGGATCGCTTCGTGCTGCTCGGCCCGTCCGGTTGCGGTAAATCGACGTTGCTCAAAGCCGTCGCCGGGTTCATTGCGCCGTGCGAGGGCGAGATCCGTCTGCAAGGCCAGCGCGTCGACGCGCCGGGGCCGGACCGGATCGTGGTGTTTCAGGAGTTCGATCAACTGCCACCGTGGAAAACCGTCAAACAGAACGTGATGTTTCCGCTGCTGGCCTCGCGCACCCTGAAGAAAAAAGAAGCCGAAGAGCGTGCTCTGCATTATCTGGAAAAAGTCGGCCTGGCAGCGTTCGCCGATGCCTATCCGCACACCTTGTCCGGCGGCATGAAGGCGCGGGTGGCGATTGCCCGGGCGCTGGCGATGCAGCCGAAAATCCTGCTGATGGACGAGCCATTCGCCGCGCTGGATGCCCTGACCCGCCGCAAGATGCAGGAGGAATTGCTGCTGCTCTGGGAGGAGGTGCGTTTCACGTTGTTGTTCGTCACCCACTCGATTGAAGAAGCGCTGGTGGTCGGCAATCGCATCCTGCTGCTGTCGCCGCATCCGGGGCGGGTGAGGGCGGAAGTGCACAGTCATCAATACGATCTGCAAAGCCTCGGCGGCGTGGCGTTCCAGGAGTCGGCGCGGCGCATTCATCGGCTGCTGTTCGATGAAGGGCAGTCGCCGGAAACCGAGCGCGAGCACGATTTCAACGACATTCGCATCGCTTATTGAGCCACCCGGAGGATCGCCCGATGAGCCATTCATCATCCGTACGTCAAGAATTCGAAATTGATTTGCAGCCGCTGACCAGCGTGCCGGTGGAGCGCGAATTACCGCTGGGCCAGCGCCTGTGGCAGCAGGGCTGGCTGCGCAAAAGCGTGATCCTGATTCTGCTCGCGGTGCTCTGGGAAGTGGTGGCCCGGGTGCAGAACAATGATCTGTTGCTGCCGAGCTTTTTGCAGACCAGTCATGCGCTGTACGACGGCCTGCTCAGCGGTGAACTGCTGGGCAAGGTGTGGATCTCGCTGGTGGTGCTGCTCAAGGGTTACCTGATTGGCATCGTCCTGGCCTTCGCCCTGACCACGCTGGCGGTTTCGACCCAATTCGGCCGGGACCTGCTGAGTACCCTGACCTCGATGTTCAACCCGTTGCCGGCGATTGCGCTGTTGCCGCTGGCGTTGCTGTGGTTCGGCCTGGGTCAGAACAGCCTGATTTTCGTGCTGGTGCATTCGGTGTTGTGGGCGCTGGCGCTGAATACTTACGCCGGGTTTCTCGGCGTCTCGGAAACCCTGCGCATGGCGGGGCGCAACTACGGTTTGAAGGGCATGCGCTTTGTGCTGTTCATCCTGATTCCGGCGGCGCTGCCGTCGATCCTCGCCGGTCTGAAAATCGGCTGGGCTTTCGCCTGGCGTACCCTGATCGCCGCCGAACTGGTGTTCGGCGCCACCAGCGGCAAGGGTGGTCTGGGCTGGTACATCTTCCAGAACCGCAACGAGCTGTATACCGACAAGGTGTTTGCCGGTCTGGCCGTGGTGATCCTCATCGGTCTGCTGGTGGAGAACCTGGTGTTCGACACGCTGGAGCGGGTGACGGTGAAACGCTGGGGAATGCAGCGCTGATTTTCTGATCTGCTAGCATTGCGTGCGAATCAATCCTGATCGGTCACGAGTGCTCAGCATGCAACTCCCGGACATGAACCTGTTGGTCGCCCTCGACGCCTTGCTCGACGAGGGCAGCGTGGTCGGCGCCGCGCGGCGGATGAACCTCAGCCCGGCAGCCATGAGCCGCACGCTGACGCGAATCCGCGAAGCCATTGGCGATCCGATTCTGGTGCGTGCCGGCCGGGGTCTGGTGCCGACGCCCAAGGCGCTGGAACTGCGCGAACAGGTGCGCGATGTGGTCGAGCAGGCGGCGCTGCTGTTTCGCTCGGCGGATGCGGTGGAACTAGGCACCCTGCGCCGGCGTTTCAGCATTCGCGCCAACGATTTTTTCGTCGGCGTGTACGGCGGCAAGCTGTTCGACACCTTGGATCAACTGGCGCCGCACTGTGAATTGCGCTTCGTTCCCGAGGGTGACGGCGACGATGAAGCCTTGCGCGAAGGGCGAATCGACCTGAGTGTCAGCAACACCCGTCCGGTGACCCCGGAAGTCAAAGTGCAGAACCTGTTTTCCACCCACTTCGTCGGTCTGGTGCGCGAGGATCATCCGCTGCTGGATGGCGAAATTACCGCTGAACGCTATGCCGGGTTTTCCCACATCAGCATGTCCCGCCGGGGCATCGCCCGTGGGCCTATCGACACCGCGTTGAATGCCTTGGGGCTGGAGCGGCGAGTCGCGGTGATCGCGCCAAGTTTCCACGCGGCGATGTTCGCCCTGCCGGACTCCGACCTGATCCTGCCGGTGCCCAAGGAAGCGCTGCTCAGCGTGCGGCGACTGGGATTGAAGCTGCGCTCGTTCGACCTGCCGATCCCGTTGCCGACGCTGATGCTGACCCAGGCCTGGCACCCGCGTTTCGACAAGGATCCGGCCCACCGCTGGCTGCGGGAAACCCTCAAGACCTGCTGCGACGAAACCTGGCTGGCGGCGCAGCCCTGACGATTGCGTCTGACGCACTTATAAGCTGCCAACAAGTCAATTTTCGTCAGCTCTAAGCCTTACTAAGATGCTCCGGTATTTTTCCCTCCGGAGTTTGCCTGCATGACATCCCTGACGGTTACGGCGCCGATTGCCGCTGCCGCTCCGATGGCCGCCGCGCCCCCGGTGTTCGGGGCGCGGATCATCATTGGCCTGGTCGGCGTACTGCTGGCGGTGCTGGTGTCGGGCCTCAACGAGATGGTGACCAAGGTCGCCCTGGCCGACATTCGCGGCGCCCTGAGCATCGGCTACGACGAAGGCACCTGGCTGGTCGCCAGCTATACCGCGACTTCGGTGGCGGCCATGGCGTTCGCGCCGTGGTGCTCGGTGACCTTTTCCCTGCGTCGCTTCACCCTGTGCGCCATCGGCGTGTTCACCCTGCTCGGGGTGCTCTGTCCGTTCGCCCCGAACTACGAAAGCCTGCTGCTGATGCGCATCCTGCAAGGCCTGGCCGGCGGCGCGTTGCCGCCGATGCTGATGACGGTGGCCCTGCGGTTTCTGCCGGCCAATATCAAACTGTACGGCCTCGCCGGTTACGCCCTGACCGCCACGTTTGGCCCCGGTCTCGGTACGCCGCTGGCCGGGTTGTGGACCGAGTACGCCGGTTGGCAGTGGACGTTCTGGCAAATCATCGTGCCGTGCCTGATCGCCATGGCCGCTGTTGCGTATGGCCTGCCGCAGGATCCGCTGCGTCTGGAGCGCTTCAAGTCGTTCAACTGGAAAGGCCTGTTGCTGGGGTTTCCGGCGATCTGCATGTTGGTGATCGGTCTGTTGCAGGGCAATCGTCTGGACTGGTTCGAGTCGAACCTGATCTGCGGTTTGCTCGGCGCCGGTTCGCTGTTGCTGGTGGCGTTTCTGATCAATGAATGGTCGCAGCCGATCCCGTTTTTCAAGTTGCAGATGCTCGGCATTCGCAACCTGTCGTTCGCCCTGATGACCTTGGCTGGCGTGCTGGTGGTGCTGCTGGCAGTGGTGCTGATTCCATCGAGTTACCTGGCTCAGGTGCAGGGTTACCGGCCGGTGCAGACCGCGCCGATCATGCTGCTCGCGGCGTTGCCGCAACTGATCGCGCTGCCGCTGGTGGCGGCGTTGTGCAACCTGCGTTGGGTCGATTGTCGCTGGGTGCTCGGCATTGGCTTGAGCATGTTGACGCTGTCGTGCCTGGGTGGCTCGCAGCTGACCTCGGAATGGATTCGCGACGATTTCTACGTCCTGCAATGGCTGCAGATTTTCGGCCAGCCGATGGCGGTGCTGCCGTTGCTGATGCTGTCGACCGGCAGCATCCAGCCACAGGACGGGCCATTCGCCTCTGCATGGTTCAACACCGTTAAAGGCCTGGCGGCGGTGGTCGCCACCGGGGCCATCGAGGCGCTGACCACGGCTCGCCTGCATTTTCACTCGACGATGCTGGTGGATCGCCTCGGCAACTCGCCGCTGGCCGCGAGCAACGACCCGGGCCTCGCCCATCGCCTGCACGAACAGGCCGTGGTGCTGACTTCTTCGGATCTTTATCTGTGCATGGCTGGCGTCGCAGTGACGCTGATCCTGCTGATTTTCTGGCTGCCGACGCGGATCTTTCCGCCGCGCGCGCCGACTTGACTGAAACAGAAGGTTTTTATGACGACTCAAGCAAAGCAAAAACTCGCGGTGGCCGTGGCCGCCGCTCTGGCGGTCGGTGTGCTGGTGTATCTGGCGATGCCCGGCCTGTTCGGCAAACGCACCCAGCAGAACACCAACGACGCGTTCGTCTCCGCCGATTTCACTTTGGTGGTGCCGCGTGTGGCGGGGTTCATCAAGGAAGTGCTGGTGGAAGACAACCAGCAGGTCAAGGCCGGGCAGTTGCTGGCGCTGATCGATGACCGCGACCTGCGCGCCGCCGCCGAAGCCGCCGATGCGCACACCGTGGTCGCCCGCGCTCAATTGCAAAACGCCAAGGCCACGCTGGAGCGGCAGACCTCGGTGATCGCTCAGGCGCAGGCGTCGGTGGTTTCGGCCAAGGCTGAAATGGCCTTCGCCCAGCAGGAACTGAACCGCTACAACCACTTGGCCGGCGTCGGTGCCGGCACCGTGCAGAACGCGCAACAGGCGCGCACCCGGATTGATCAGGCTTCTGCGCGGCTGGACACGGCCACGGCAAAACTGGCCGCGGAACGCAAACAGGTCGAGATTCTGACGGCGCAGCGCGATGCCGCCGAAGGCAGTCTGAAACAGGCACAGGCGGCGCTGGAAATCGCCAGTTTCGAGCTGTCCTATACGCGCATCACCGCGCCTCAGGACGGCATGATCGGCGAACGCGCCGTGCGGGTCGGCGCCTACGTGACACCGGGCAGCAAACTGCTGGCGGTGGTGCCGTTGAAGCAGGCTTATGTGGTCGCCAACTTCCAGGAAACCCAGCTCACCGACGTACAGCCCGGACAAGATGTGCAAGTGCGGGTCGACAGCCTCGGTGGCGAAGCCCTGAGCGGTCGCGTCGAAAGCATCGCCCCGGCCACCGGCGTGACCTTTGCCGCTGTCAAACCGGACAACGCCACCGGCAACTTCACCAAAGTCGTGCAGCGGATTCCGGTGAAAATCCTGCTGGAACCGGGCCAGCCATTGGCCGAGCGCCTGCGCGTGGGCATGTCGGTGGAGGCGAGCATTGATACCAAAAGCTCGGCGACGTCGGTGCGTGAGGTGACGCAGCGATGAAGCGCTTTCAATCTCTGACGGTTGTTCTCAGTCTGTCGGCGTTGGCGGCGTGCACCGTCGGCCCGGACTTTCAGAAGCCCGAAGCCACGCAGATTGCCGACTGGGCCAAGCCCGCCAAATCCGCACCAAGCCAGGCCGTCAGCGAACCCCTGAACGAGCGTTGGTGGGAGGTTTTTCACGACGCGCAACTCTCGGCCCTGACCCAGCGCGCCGTGAGCAGCAACCTCGACCTGCAACTGGCCAGCAGCCGCCTGCAACAAAGCCGCGCCGCACGTCAGGTGATCAGCGCCGACCGCTATCCAACGACCGCCGCCACCGGCAGCTACGCACGCAAACGCAACAGCGGCGAAGGCCTGAGCGACCCGTCCGGGCACAACGGCGATTCCGCCTTCAACCTGTGGGACGCCGGTTTCTCCGCCTCTTGGGAACTGGACTTCTGGGGCCGTGTGCGCCGGGAGACCGAAGCCGCCGATGCCAACCTCGAAGTCGCGGAAAACGACCGTCGCGGCGTGCTGCTGGCGGTACTCGCGGACACCGCGCAGAACTACATTCAGTTGCGCGGCGTGCAGAACACCCGCGCCGTCACCGAGCAGAACCTCGATGTCGCGCGGCACAGCCTGAAACTCTCGCAACTGCGCCTCAACGACGGCGTGGCCACCGATCTAGACGTGGCCGAAGCGGCCGCGCAAGTGGCGGCCATCGAATCGCGGCTGCCGGCGCTGGAGCAGCGTCAGGCGCAACTGATCAACGCCATCAGCCTGTTGATGGGCGAACCACCGCAAGCCCTGAGTAAAGAGTTATCCACAGACGCGCCGGTGCCACAGTCGCCGCTGGAAGTCGCCATCGGCCTGCCGTCGCAACTGGCCGAACGCCGTCCGGACATCCGCCAGGCCGAAGCCCGGTTGCACGCCGCCACCGCCAATATCGGCGTGGCCAAGGGGGATTTCTATCCGCGCATCACCCTGTCCGGCAATCTCGGCTCGCAGGCCATGCAGCTCAGCGATTTCGGCTCCTGGGGCTCACGCGCCTTCGGCATCGGTCCGCAATTCAGCTTGCCGCTGTTCGACGGCGGTCGCTTGCGTGGCGTGCTGCAACTGCGCGAAGCCCAGCAGCAGGAAGCCGCCATCGGTTATCAACAGACCGTTCTGCGCGCCTGGCACGAAATCGACGACCAGTTGACCGCCTACAACGCCAGCCAGCGCCGCCGCGACAGCCTCGCCGAAGCCGTGCGCCAGAACCAGATCGCCCTGCGCACCGCACAACAGCAATACGTCGAAGGCGTGGTCGACTTCGTCAACGTCCTGACCGTGCAAAGCGCACTGCTCGCAACCCAGGAACAATGGGTGGAAAGCTCCACCGGCGTTTCACTGGCGATGGTCGGGTTGTACCGGGCGTTGGGCGGGGGATGGGAGTCGGTGTATCCGGTGGGGGAGATGGCGCAGCGTTGATTCTCGCACTTGAATGATGGCCTTTCGCTTGACGCTAACCCCCGCTGTCGTAGACTCCGAGCATCCGTCAGGGAGTAACGGTTATGCGGCGTTTTCGTGGTTGGGTTGTCGGATTGACCTTAGTAACGTGTGCAGTTCAGGCTCAAACGCCCGCGCCAGACGATCCGCTGCAGGATAGTGGCGGGGCTGCCAATGCGTCTGCCAACACTGAAGCGCGCGGTGTTTTGCGCGCTAGGGATCAGGCGACACTTGCCAGCGAGTTGTCGGGGCGGATTGTCGAGTTGCCGTTCAGCGAGGGCGAGTCGTTCAAGAAGGGCGATACCCTGGCGCGGTTTGACTGTTCGGCCTATCAGGCCCAGTTGAATGCCGCGCAAGCCGCCAGCCGTGGCGCCGGTGAAGAATTGGCGCACAACCGGCAACTGGCGGCGCTCAATTCCGTCGGGCGCTTCGAGGTGGCCCGGGCCGAGGCCAAGGTCAGCGAAACTCAGGCGCAATCTCAGGTTTATCAAGTTCAGGTCAAACGCTGCAGCGTGGTTGCGCCGTTCGACGGGCAAGTGGTCGAGCGCAAGGTGCAACGCTACGAAAGCGTGTCGGCCGGAGCGCCGCTGCTCGATGTGGTCGACAACCGCACCCTGGAAATCCATCTGCTGGTGCCCTCGCGCTGGATGGCCAGGCTCAAGCCCGGCCAGACGTTCAGCTTCGTCCCCGATGAGACCGGCCAGCCGATCGACGCCACGGTCAAACGCCTTGGCGCGCGGATCGATGAAGGCAGTCAGACCCTGTTGCTGGTCGCCACACTCCCCGAAGCCAAAGGCTTGCTCGCCGGCATGAGCGGCACCGCGCGTTTCCCGGAGCTTAAGTGAACGCCCCGGTAAGTGGCGCCGCCGAGCAGGTGTTCGCGCGGTTTCTCGATCTCGAACGGCAGACCCGCGCCGCCCGCGATGCGTCGCAACTGGCCTACAGCCTGGTCAATGACGGGCAGTCGCTGTTCGGTTATCGCCATGCGGCATTGCTGATCGCCGGCAAGGTACAGGCCGTGACCGGCGTCAGCGCGGTGGAGCCGAACGCGCCGTTCGTGGCGTTCGTCGAGCAGGCGGTGGCGCAGTTGTTCAAGCAGGATGTGTTGAAGGTTGCGCGGGTGATTGCGCCTGAGCTTGTGGGCGAATCGATCCAGGCCGACTGGCGCAGCCTGTCCGCCGCTCAGGTGTTCTGGCTGCCGTTGATCGACCGCGAGAGCGAGGTGTTCGGCGGTTTGTGGCTGGCCCGCGACGTGCCGTGGAACCCTTCCGAACAAGTGTTGCTGTCGCAACTGGGCGACACCTACAGCCACGCCTGGCTGGCGCTGCAACCGCGCAAGCCGTGGCGGCTGCGCTGGACTCGCAAGCGCCAGGTGGCGCTGGTCGCGGTGTTGTTGCTTGGCTTGTTGATCCCGGTGCGCCAGTCGGTGCTGGCCCCGGCCGAAGTGGTGCCGCAGGGCGGTCGTGTGGTGGCGGCGCCGGTGGACGGGGTGATCGCCGAGTTTCTGGTCAAACCCAATCAAACCGTGAAAAGCGGCGACCTGTTGCTGCGCTTCGAAAGCACCACCCTCAAGGCCCAGGCCGATGTTGCCGAACGGGCGCTTGGGGTAGCCGAAGCTGAACTCAAAGCCAACTCCCAACGCTCGTTCGCCGACGCTGAATCCAGTTCACGGGTGGATCTGCTGGCCGCCCGCGTCGAGCAAAAACGCGCCGAGCGTGACTACGCTCGCGAACTGCTCAACCGCAGCGAAGTGCGTGCCGAGCGCGACGGCATTGCGGTGTTCGCCGACGCCGAGCGCTGGACCGGCAAACCGGTGCAGACCGGTGAGCGATTGATGGAAATCGCCGACCCGAACCAGGCCGAACTGCGCATCGAACTGGCGGTAGGCGATGCGATTTCGCTGGAGCCGGGCGCCGACATTGCGCTGTTCCTCGACAGCGATCCGCTGCAACGCCATGTCGCCAGACTTGAGCGTTCGGCTTATGAGGCGCAGCCCACCGCCGGCGGCCAACTGGCCTATCGGCTGGATGCGAATTTCACCGACGCACCACCGCGTATCGGCCTGCGCGGCACGGCAAAAATTTTCGGAGACCGCGCGCCGCTGGCGCTGTACCTGCTGCGCCGCCCACTGGCCGGTTTGCGTCAGAGCGTAGGCCTGTAAATGAACCTGCCGAGCCTGCGTGCCGACCTGCAACTGTCGCCCGCGGCGCCGGCACTGGACGGCTCGCCGCGCTGGACCCTGGCCGACCCGGTGCGCGGGCGCTATTTCAAACTCGGCACCGCGGCGATGCGCCTGTTGCGTCACTGGTCGCTGGGCGATCCCGAGCAAGTGCTGCGCGCCGCCAACCGCGAACCCGGCTTGCCGCTGGACGGCGTCGAGCTGGAGCAATTGCTGACGTTTCTGCGCGGGCATGACCTGATCAGCGCCCTCGACGATCAGCAACGCGCCAGTTACCAGCTCAAGGCCCTCGCGCAACGCCAGAGCCTGTGGAAAATCCTGCTGCATCAATACCTGTTTTTCCGCATTCCACTGTGGCGACCGGATGCGTTTCTCAATCGGGCGTGGCCGTGGCTGGAGCGCTTCGGGCCAAGGGTGCTGCGCTTCGGCTTGCCGGCGACGCTGGCGCTCGGGGTGTTTCTGGTCTCGCGGGACTGGCAGCGATTTGTCGGCACCTTTCCGCACCTGTTCAGCCTCGGCGGGGCGATTTCATTCGGTGTGGCGCTGTTCTTCGCCAAGCTCTGCCATGAGTTCGGCCACGCGTTCATGGCCAAGCGCGCCGGGTGTCGGGTGCAGAGCATGGGTGTGGCGTTCATGGTCTTGCTGCCGATGTTCTACACCGACGTCAGCGATGCCTGGCGGGTCAATGACCGACGTGCGCGGCTGCTGATCGGCGCTGGCGGGGTGATGGCGGAATTGCTGCTGGCGTGCATCGCGTTGCTGATCTGGTCGCTGCTGCCCGACGGCCCGGCGCGCACGGCGGCGTTCATGCTCGCCAGTGCAACCTGGATCACCACGCTGGTGGTCAATCTCAACCCGTTCATGCGTTTCGATGGCTACTTTCTGCTCAGCGATTTGTGGGAAGTCGACAACCTTCAGGGCCGGGCCTTTGCCTTTTGCCGCTGGCGCCTGCGTGAATTCTTGTTCGGCTATGGCGCACCGGCGCCAGAGCCTTGGTCGCCGGCGATGCAACGGCGTTTGCTGATCTGGGGGTATGGCTCATGGTTATGGCGTGCGGCGTTGTTTTTCGGGATCGCGCTGGCGGTCTATCACTTGTTCTTCAAGGTGTTGGGGATCTTCCTGATGCTGGTGGAACTGGTGTGGTTCATTTTTTTGCCGATCATGAGTGAGTGGCGCCAGTGGTGGAGCCGCCGCGAACAGGCGCATGGTCCCCGTGTGCTGCTCAGCAGCCTGGCGGTGCTCGGCCTGTTGCTGGTGCTGATCGTGCCGTGGCGCAGCGCCGTCGAGTTGCCGACGATGCTCGAGGGCGGTCGGGCCAGTGCGTTGCACGCGCCGGTGGCGGCGCGGGTCAAAATGGTGAAGGTCACGGACGGCCAGAAGGTCGCACAGGGCGACGTGCTGATCGAACTGGAGTCGCCGGACCTCGATTCGCGGCAGGCCATCGTCCGCCGGGAAATCCAGATTCAGCAGTTGCTGATGCGCCGTCAGGCCGGTCGCAGCGAAACGGCTGCCGACGCCGGCATCGTCGAGCAACGCCTCGCCGAAGCCGTGGCGGAATACCGTGGCCTGAGCGCCCGCCGCGAACGCCTGCTGCTGCGTGCGCCCCATGCCGGCACCGTGCGTGATTTGCTACCGAACCTGACACCGGGCCGCTGGCTGTCGAGCAAGGATGCGCTGGCGCGGGTGGTCGAGGACGGTTCGCGCCTGCGTGGTTATGTCGCCGAAGCTGAACTGTGGCGGGTCAAACCGGGCGCGACCGGGCGGTTTATCGCCGATGATCCGATGCACCCGGCGATCACCGTGAAGCTCGATGAAATCGATACCAATGGCGTGGCCTATGTCGATCAGGAAGCGCTGACGTCCGATCACCACGGGCCGATTGCCGTGCGCCGCGATCAACAGCAACGAGCGGAACCGGTGCAGGCGCAATACGGCGCGCGATTGACTACGCTGGATCAGCCACCGACGCCGGTGCAACCGTTGCGCGGTGTGGTGGTGTTGCAGGGCAGTGGCGAGTCGGTGCTCGGCGTGGCCTGGCGTCGGTTGGCGGCGCTGGGGGTCAGGGAAAGCGGTTTCTAGGGAGCGTGAACATGGCGGACAATGCAGCAGTGGCGGCAGACGGATTGGTGGTGCGGCCTTCGCGAGCCACCGACGGGCCGTTTTTGCAAAGCCTCTATCAGTCGGCGCGCCCGGATCTGCAATGGATCGACGGCGAGCAGGAAGTGGTGCAGCACGTGGTCGCGCAGCAATTTCAGGTGCAGGAGCAGGGTGTGGGTGAAAACCATCCCAATGCCATGCACTACGTCGTGGAAAAGCTCGGCACGGCTATCGGCGCACTGAGTACCGATTTCGGCCCCAACGAAATCCGCGTGTTGTACATCGCCTTCATCCCCCAGGCCCGGGGCAAGGGTTACGGTCGCGCGGTGTTGCAAGGCGTGCAAAAGGCCGCGCAGCAAGTCCGCTGCCCGGTGACGACGGTGGTCTGGGCCAACAATCCTCATGCGCGCCAGCATTACCTGGCGCTGGGGTTCGCGGTGGAAGAACGCAATCCGGCAGCGGAGCGGTTGGTGTGGTATCCACAGGGTTGAGTCAGATGACCGAGTCGATATCAAAGGTGTGCGGCGCGCCGATCTTGTGGCCGTAGAGCGTCGCCAGCAGCGGATCCTCTTCGGTGGCGTCCGGCGCCATGGCCAGTTGATGCGCGACTAGATTCTCCGGGTGGGCCTTCCAGCGCGGCAGGCTTTCGGCGAGTCGTTCCGGTTGTTCTGCCAGTCGCCCGTAAACGTCCTGGGCGACGACGCGTTGATGCCGGAATATTTCCAGACGTTTGCGGGTTGCCTCCACTTTATCGACCTCTCGACTCAAGGCTTCGATAGCTTTTTCACTCGCGCGGACGTAGGCGTCCGGACGACTCGACAAATCATTTCGCTTGTCCCGTAGCTGTAAAGTGATGCGTTGCAGCGCTTTCTCGACCAAGACGTATTCCTGATCGGTGACCAGTGAGCGCCCTGCCTCCAGCGCCTCCTGCCAACGGCGCAACGCCGCCCAGCACGCCGGAATGTAAGCCCCGGTCATCGAGTGGTGCCCGGCGTCGAAGATCTGTTTGAGCAACGTCGGCCGATCCGGCAGACCGTGCCGCTGTCGAATCGCTACATCGCATGCGGCGTGCTGGGTGATGGTGTCGCAACCTGGTTTCCACAGGATCGATGACACTTGCCCACGCCCGAACTCGACCGGCATGGCGTGCCGCAGGCTGCCGTGATGGTCGTAGGCCTCTCCGGTCCAATTGGTGATACCGGCGACGAACACCGACAGACCCACCGGCACATTGACGAACGTCAGCGCCGCCCCGGCGCCGTAGATGTCGGCCTTGGTGTTCATCCAGCTGCCGGGCACGCTGGGTACCGGGTCGTTGTGATTGACCATGCGGTGATGCACGAGATCGGCTGCGGCCCGGACGAAATCCGCGTCGCCGGCGCGGGGGGCGCCGTAGGTGTAGAGCTGGATGTTGTAGTTGAACCCTGCTCTTCGGCGCAGCATTTCCGCGAGCAGTAATGTGATCGCACCTCCGAGGCTGTGGCCGCAGATCAGGAGGTTTTGGCCGGTGTAAAAGCGATCAAGATAACTGACCACAAAGGCTGCGGCCTTTTTAGCTGCTTCATAAAAACCACGATGGACTTGGCCCTCACCTTCGGTGAATGGCACTTGCAGGGCATCGGCATCGCGCAATCCATCGGCGATTATCTCGGCAGTGCCACGTACTGCAATCAGAATGAGTTCGTCGTTGTGGGTAATAAAGGCTTGAGTGTCAGTGCTGTATTTATTACCGATATCATCGAGAAAGTGAACGCTGGCCGGGTGTTCCAGATCTCCTTCAGGCGTCGGTCTGTTCATGGGGTAGAGGTTTGGATCGAACGGTATGATTTCGAGCCGTCTCGAGTAGGGTACGTCCTCATAGAGCGGGTAGTAAGCTTGGGTTTGAGCGCTGTCGACTTTCCACAGTTCTTCGCATTTGGCCAGGGAATCGCCAAACCAATTGCCTACGCTTGGTTGCAGAGGAAACTCTACGGTTTTTGTTTCTGCGGAGGGGATTTTGGGTTTCTGGCCGAAAGGGCTGTAACTCAAGGTCGCCATTAGTGCGAGCTGGTACAGATTGAGTGCGCAGAACTCCGGGGCTGTGGACAACATTGGACGCAACGATCGGAGCGGGCGCACTTCCAGAACGGTGTGGCGTTGCGGCATCAGGGCGGCGCCGAGTTTGCCGTGTTCACGCATGATGGCTGCGCACCCGGAATCCAGGGGGTAATCGCGAAATACCTCCGGTGGCAGGTGTGAAACGTGTCTGACCAGATGACGGACCTCAACTTGAAAGTAATCCCCTCCGTTTGCAACCTCGGGTCGTTCACGCGTGCGAGTGGCATTCGGGTTCAGGTAGCTGGTTTTCTCGGCTCGTACCTGGAGTTCGGTGATCTTGAGAGGGTAGTGAGGTCTTTCCATCATGCGCAGATAAACCTTTTCCTTCCCTTCATAAGCTTGGTCGAAGAGTAGAGAAACTGGTCCGGCGAAATGGTTTTCTACTTTTCCAATTCCTTTGGCATCAAGACACCCGGTGTATTTGTTTCCTTCTGAGTCAGTCGCGACGTAGGCTAAACCAGCATAGGGCTCACCTGAACAGTACTCGTCGATCAACTGAAAACTTGTCCACTTTCCGCCTGCGGGGCAAGCCAACATGCGACCGCTCAAGGGTGAATCCAATTCCTTTTCCAATGACTTAATGATGAGCGCTCCTTATTCTGTACAACCGGGATAAATGGTGCAGATACGGCCATCCGGCATGGTGAATCCACTGAAGTCGGTGTAATTGCCGCGGCAGTAGGCATCTTGATCTTCAAGGTTTTCCCCCATGCAGCGCTTCCAACCATTCGGCACCTTCACCCATGTGTCCCCCCATCCAGGCTTTTCCTTTTCTGCTAGCCCGACTTTTAGCCTCAAGGTCTTGCCCGGTAGTTGTTCAAGGGTGAAGGCAGAAAATGTCTTGCCCTGCTCTCGTGTTCCTTGGGCATTGGATGAGGAGCAATCAAGAATCTTGACGATACGGCGGTTGGTTCCCACAGTGCGGAACCACCATTCGCACTGGCTGTAAATGAAGCTTTCCCCAGCATCGTTGAAGGTGTTTTTGTACTGTTCTTCCAGCACATCACGAATGATCACCATGCCTTGATCACCGCTGATGTCTCCCCAGTCCTTGCCATACGCAGAGTTGATTTCCAGGGAGATTTTTCTGACCACCAAAGGACACCCCTTAACCGTCTTGCGAATCGTGATTTCGGCATCCGGCTTGTAATCCGTCCGCCACTTGCTGTTGAACACCGGGGCAAGGTTGTCGCGTCTGTCGAGGGTGCAGGTCTGGCCTTTTTCGGGTACGTAGTAAACCGCCGCGACATAGGCAAATCCCGGCGGTAGATCGGCTGTGAATTTGAAGGTGTTGGGCGGTTCGGTCTTGCAGCCTCCCAGTGCCGCGAAACAGCCGATCAGACCGAGGCTTTTGAGCTGAATCTTCATGAGGGCACCTCCGCGTTCCAGTGCTTCGAGAGCTGGTAAACCCGATCAAAGTGTTCATCCGGCGTTTCGTCCGGTCGGGCTTGCCAATGGGGCGCGAGATTCGGTGTTTGCAGGCTGTGGATCAGCAGAAACTCCAGCCGCTCCGGCGCCAGCCAGCCCCAGGCTTCGGCCAGTTCCAGTCGTTCACGCAGCCAGACATGCGGATCCTGAGCGCACGCCAACGCGGAATAAGCCTGCACATGCCCGGCCAGCAGAAAGCGGTGGGCATTGGCCAGGCGAATCGTCATGGCGTGCTCATCAGGTATCGGCAGTTGCAGCCACGGTGGCGCGGCCGGCACGGGGTAGCTGCCCGGCGCGGGGTTATCGGTTATCTGCCAGTGCGAGCCCTGCCAATGGCAAACGCTGATCGCCGGCCCCAGATACACCGGCAAAGCATCCACCGGCAGATGCTCCAGCGCCCGGGCCAGCACCCGGTTGTCGTGAAAGCGATACAGCGCCTGATGCGGGCGGGCGCCGACGATCAGCCGGTCCTGCCAGTGCCGGACCCAGGTCTTCAGCTCATCTTTGCCCAGGCTGGCCAACCATCCCCAATGGCTGTCCGGCCTGTCGAGCAGGGCGTCGAGACGACGGTCGTCGGGCTGGTCGAAGGTGAAGAGGAATGGGCCGGTGTCTGCCAGTTCGGCGACTGCGGTTTCGCTGTAGAGGCTGGCGTATTGCTCGTAACGGCTGCTTTTCAGCCAGCGCTGGCGCATGTCGCGCTCGTTCTGCGAGTCGAGGACCAGGCACAGGAGGCGATCGGCACGGTGTTGCTCGACCAGCCAGCGTCGTACAAGGGAGTCGCTCATGCTGCGGCCTCCGGGATCGTGCACATGCCCGCACGGCAGGCTTCGCAGATCGGGCAGAAATCCGCGCCCAGGGTTTTGCTGGCGGTCATCAATGCCTGTTGCGAGGGTGCGACCAATGGCGGCAAAGGTGCGGGAGCCGACAGGTCTTCAATACCGTCGGGCTGCAACAGCGGGGCTCGTAGCAAGGGCACCGGTGCGCCGCCGATCAGCAGATCGCTGCTGCCGTAAAGGCCGCTGTGGTCGAGGACAAAATGCTCGCCACCGACCTTCAGGCTGATGCTTTTTCCGGCTTCCAGCACCAGATGTTCGCCGGCGCTGAAGCACATTTGCCCGGCGGCTTCGGCCGTCAGCGATTGACCGGTCTTGATGTGGCTGCTTCCGCCGATGTGCAGGTATTCGCTGGCCTTGAGCCGGGTCTTGCGATCACCCGTGACGGTGCGGTGTTCCTCGGCGTGCAGCACGCTGAAGCTGTTGCCCCGGACGGTTTCCCGCCGTTGGTTGCCGATTTCCAGATGACTGTCGTTCTCGACCTTCAGCTGAAGATCGCGCTGGGCGCGCAGGTAAATCTGTTCCTGGCCTGCGCGGTCTTCGATCATCAGCTCGTTGAATCCCGCGCTGTCCGGCGAACTGCGGGAGCGAAACACGCTGCGGGTCTTGTGCATCGGCAACTCGTAAGGCACCGGGTTGGCGCTGTTGGTCAGGCAGCCACTGATCACCGGATGGTCGGGATCGCCGTGGAGAAAGGTCACCAGCACTTCCATGCCCACGCGCGGAACGATCACGCTGCCATGGGCATTGCCGGCCCAGCCCGAGGCCACCCGCAGCCAGCAACTGCTTTTGTCGTTATGGCGACCCTCGCGATCCCAGAAGAACTGCACCTTGACCCGGCCATACCGGTCGCAATGGATGTCTTCGCCTTCCGGGCCGGTGACCACGGCGGTCTGGGTCGAGCCGATGCGGGGTTTGCGGTAGCGCAACGGCGGGCGGTAGATCGCCTCCCAGGGCGTGGCCTTGAAGTGGTTGCGATAGCCCTGAATGAAGTCGTTCTCCGAGCTGAGTGGCGTGTGGCTGCCGGTTTCCTCCAACACTTGTGGTTGCTTGCCCTCGTGCCGGATTTCGGTCAGCAGCCACAAGTCGTTCAATGCCGGATCGGGATGTTCGGTCAGTGACAGAAAATGCCCCGACACCAGCGCCGGTTCGTTGCTGTCGCCTTCGCCCAGGCAGTCATCGGTGCGCTGGCGCTCCAGGGCCCGCCGGGCCAACCGCTTGCCGTGCTCGCGGACGAGGTAGCGTCCCGGATACTCGTAGACCTCAAGATCTGGCTGCAGGTGTTGATCAGGTTTTCGGGCATCTGCTTCCAGTGCCATCCGCGCCTTTTTAAAGTCATAGGCGCGGCTGGAGGCGTGGTTGGGCCGGGTTTCGAGACGGTAGTCGAAGCGCTGGATCACCGATCTGTCGGCAACCATGGCGTTGTGGGGTTTGAAGCGTGTTGGCCGAGAGAGGCGGGGAAACACGGTCTGGTCGTCGCCAAATACCAGCAGGTGCCTGTCGCGGCTGTGCCGGAAGTGGTAGTGCAGGCCGTCTTCCTGACACAGGCGCTGGATGAAGTGCAGGTCCGATTCGTTGTACTGCACGCAATATTCACGATCCGGCAACGGCTCACCGAGCTTGAACTGGTAGAGGTCAGCGTGAATGCCATGTTCTTCGAGAATCTGCGCGAGGATTCGTGGCACGCTCAGGTTCTGGAAAATCCGTTGATTGACGCGATGACGCAGATTGGCCAGCCGAGGGGCCAGGGTCAGGCTGTATCGCGTCAATCGCTTGCCGATGTTTCCCCGAGCGATGTGCTGGACCTGTCCGTGGATGCCGTGGCCCTGGTCATCGAAAGCAAGAAAGGCCTGTTGGTGCATCAGGCCTGGAAGATCGGCATCCGGTCTGGTGCTGACCAGCTCGACCTTGAAGGCAAAGGGTTCGCTGACGGCTTCGGTGCCGGTGAAGGAAAGCACCTGAAAATCGTGTTTAAAATCGTCGGTCGTGAGGCGAAAACGAGCATTGGCATTGAACATCCGTTGTTCCTTGTCCTGTGACGGATTCGGAACAACGCTATCAAGGTCATCCGGGAAATGATGTCGGACGTTTCCCAATAAAATGGGTTGAAGTGCCCGGACTACAAGGGCCTGACCTTGTTCCTACATCTTTTTCCTACAGGGCTTCGCGCGGATTTTGTAGGGCGCCGGTAGCGCATCAGTTGAAGGAAATGCAGAAGTAGCCCAATTGCGGATCTCGCCCCATCGCCGGCACCCGTGACACGAAGATGTCCTCCACTCGCCCGAGTTCCGGCAGTTCCAATGCGCACAAACCGTCGACAAACTCGGTCGGCACCAGGCTGTTGAATTCGAGGCAGAAGGGCATGCGTTCGCTGAAGCGGGTTTTCGCCGCAGGGACTTCTTCGAGGTATTCGATCTGAATCGGCAGCGCTGTGCCGTCCGGCAGGTGCAGCGTGTGTTGTTGTCCCAGCAATGCCTGGGCGTGTTGGATCTGAACCGCTTGCAGCATGGTCTGACTCCAGTGACGAGAGAAACGGCCGGGGGCCCGAAGCCCCCGGCGGTTGTTCAGTTGCGCGAAGGGAAGAGGCCGTTCAGGGCAACGCTGAAGTTGAGGACCAGGAAGGGGTTCATGATGCCCAGCGGCTGACTGCCGCCAGTGGAGGAAATGTCCCCGGTGACGGTTGTGGTCAGGCCCTGGATTGGAACCGGCGTGGCGCCTTGGGCGTCGGAGTAGATATTCGCCGAGCCTGGGCCGCCACCGGAGGCGCCGATGTAGGAGTTGGTGGCGGTTGGCGTGGTCGCCGGATTGCTCGCGGGTACGGCCAGTTTCAAGGCCGTATTGGCGGTGAGACCGGTCATGGCGTGCGTATGATTGGGCATGTTGGCAATGGTGGCGGTGACACTTTCGGTGCCGGACACTTCACCGATGACACGCGGCGTCAGCCCCAGCCCGGCCCCCTGAGCGACCATCGTGCGCCCTTGCAGATTGGGCAACTGAAAGTTGGTCGTGCCATTACCGCCGTAGTAGGTACCCAGCAAGGCAAACAACGCCTGGTATTGCGAGATGCCCAGGATTTGTCCATTACACAAGGCCCAGCCGCTGGGAGCGAAGTTGAAGGCGAACGGTTGAATCGTACCCATAAAGACTTCCATGGTTCCTCATCCTTCTGTTATGTGGTCGGCGCGCCGCGCGGTAGCCTCTACTGCCGGGCAGGTCGAAACGCTTTACTGACTCCTTCCATTTGCGCGGGCAGGTCACGCCAAGCCGTAGCGTAGACCCGGATCGACGGACTTGCCGGACGTCGTCGTGGCCGCGCGTCGGCTTCAGCTCTGGCCTACAGTGTGCGCAATGAATGGCGCTGTTTTTTACTCGGAATACCGTAAGGGAAGGTTGATGGAAGCGCGTCGCGAGACTCCGCTGGGGGATACCCAGGACCCGTTTGCCGCACCGAATGCCGGTGTCCGGCGTTTGCTGCGCTGGGCTCGCCAGCAGTGGCTGATACCGATTTTGCTGTTGGCGACGGTCGTGCGTTTTTATGACCTGACCGCTGCCGCGATCTGGGGCGACGAAGGCTCCAGCCTGCTGCTGGCGAACTATTCGCTGGGTGGCATCTGGGAGCATGCGGCGTTCGATGTGCATCCGCCGTTTTACTTCATGCTGCTACATGGCTGGATCGGGTTGTTCGGCGACGGCATCCTGTCGATCCGCAGCCTCAGCGCCCTGGCCGGCATCGCCACGGTCGGGCTGGGTGTGTGCCTGGTCGACCGTCTGGCCACCCGTCGCGCCGCGATCATCGCCGGGGTGCTGCTGGCGCTGCTGCCGACGGCGGTGCGCTACAGCCAGGAAGTGCGCATGTACTCGCTGCTCGGCCTGCTGCTGATCGGCACCACCCTGGCGTTGATCTGCTGGATCAGGCGCCCGCAGCGTCGCCGGTATCTGGTGATCTATGCGCTGCTGATGACCGCCGCGCTGTACACCCATTATTTCGCCGTGCTGGCTGCGCTGAGCCACTGGCTGTATCTGGGGCTGATCCGCTTGCTGCCGGGTTATCGCCTGCGGCATCTCCAGCGCAAGGACTGGTGGCTGGCCAACCTGGCCATTGTCGTGCTCTACCTGCCGTGGCTGCCGAACCTGCTCGGTCTGATGCAACACATGGAAGAGCTCAAGGCCGGTGGCGATGTCGGCTGGGAAGATCCGGTGACCCTGTCTTCCCTGCCGTCGATGATCTGGCTGTGGCTGATCCAGAACGATGGTGACCATCTTCCGCTGTTGCTGTTCGGCGGTGTGCCGCTGGCCTTGCTCGTGCTGGCGGGCGTGGCCGTTGCCCGCGACCGCAGCGTGAATCATGGCAGTGTGCTGCTGGCGCTCTATACCGGTGTGCCGTTGTTGCTGGTGTTCGCGGTGTCTTTCATCAGCCCGGTGTTTATCGAGCGTTATCTGACAGCCTATGCGCTGGGATTGCCGATGCTGGCGGGGCTGGCCATCGATCGTTTGTACAGCCGTGTTCGTGTGCTCGCGATAGCGGTGCTGGTATCGCTGATCGGGGTCGAGATGATCGGGGTGAACACCAACGCCACGGTCGATCCGAACGACCAGTTCAATGTCATGGTCGATCACATCAACCGCCACTTCGTCAGCGGCGACCGGATCGTCACCAGCGACATGCTCTGGTACTTGAGCTACGTCTACTACAACCGCACGGATGCCCAGATCCGCTTGTATACACCGCCCGCCGCCGATGGCCGTTCGACGCGTCCGAACCACTATGGTTTCGGCACGCTGGTGTCCGATGAGGTCTATCTGGATCGGCTGGGGGACCTGCCGAAGGACAGCGCTCGAGTCTGGCTGATCGGTGATCTGGACGTGGATGTACCCGATCCATTCGTACCCTTGCCGCCGACCTGGGAATTGCGTGACCAGACCCACGCCGGTGGAGCGAAAGCGCGACTTTTTTCGCTGAAAACAGCGCAAGGAACAGAAGCCAGATGACTTAAACGCTTCACCTTTTTATTCGCGATAAAAACGATTTTTAATAATCCGTTTTGCTCTATTTTGATATCAAAACACTACTAGTCGAAAGGGTATTGTTGGACTACGCTCGTCGGACAAAGGGACTTACAAATACGGTGAAGGGATGCAGCAGTTCCACTTTATCTCCGGCTTGCCGCGCTCGGGCTCGACCCTGCTTTCTGCGATCCTTCTGCAGAACCCGCGCTTTCATGCCGGCATGACCAGCCCGGTCGGCGCACTGTTCTCCGGTGTCCTTGAACAATGCAGCGCCGGCAGCGAATTCGGCGCGGTGATCGACACCGAGATGCGCCGTCGCCTGCTGCGCGGGCTCTTCGACTCCTACTACGCCAGGGCCGACAAACCGGTGGTGTTCGACACCAATCGGCAGTGGAGCTCACGCCTGCCGGCCATCAGCGACCTGTTTCCCAAAGCGAAAGTCATTGCCTGCGTGCGCAACGTCGCCTGGGTGATGGACAGCCTGGAACGGCTGTACCGCGCCAACCCCTATGAAAACACCAAGCTGTTCGGCGATGCCGTCGAGCGCAACACGGTCTACAGCCGCTGCGAAACCCTGGCCCAGCGCAACCGCCTGGTGGGATTCGCCTGGGCGGCGCTCAAGGAAGCCTATTACGGCGAGCACGCCGATTCGCTGCTGATCGTCGATTACGACTTGTTGACCCAGGCCCCGGAGCGCGTGCTGCGGTTGGTCTACGACTTCATTGGCGAACCCTGGTTCGAACACGATTTCGAACACCTGGCCTATGACGCGCCAGAGTTCGACCAGGCCCTTGGCGTGGCCGGCCTGCACAAAGTCAAACCCAAGGTCGCCCTGCAGTCCCGGCGCACAATTCTGCCGCCGGACCTGTTCAAGCAATACGCCGATTTGTCCTTTTGGCTCGATGGCTCAGCCAGCGCTGCCAATGTCATTCGTATGAAGTCCGACGCCGCGATCAGCTGATCGCGGCGTTTTTCATTGATGCGTTACAACTGTTCGAGTCCGGGTGAGCAACATGTGGTGGAGCAAGCAAAAGTCGCGGGTAACCGAAGGCCAACGGACGCTGGCTGCGCCGCTGATCATGTCGCTGGAACCGCGCATGCTGTTCGACGGTGCCGTCGCGGCCACTGTCGCTGATACAGCCGCCCAGGCCGACAGCCACCCCACCGCCGATGCAGCCAAGGCGCCGACGGCCGATCATCCGGTGGCCAGCAAGGACACCCACGGCCAGGCCGATGCCACGCCTGCCGCCAGCCCTGTCGCGGTACCGGGCCAAAGCGTGGTGTTCGTCGATGCCCGGGTCAAGGATGCCGACAGCCTGCTCAAAGGCGTCGCTCCCGGCACGCAAGTGGTCAAGCTCGATGCCAGCAAGGATGGTTTGCAGCAGATCGCCGATTACCTCGACCAGCACTCGGGCGTCAGTTCGGTGCAGATCATCGCCCACGGCAACGCCGGTGACCTTTGGCTTGGCAACAGCTACCTGTCGGCGGACAACGTCGCGCAGCGCAGCGCGGTGCTGGCTGAAATCGGCAAGGACATGAACGTCGGCGGCGACATCCTCATTTACGGCTGCTATACCGCCGAGGGTGACCGAGGCCTGAGCTTCGTCGACTCGCTGGCGCAATTGACCGGCCGCGACGTGGCGGCATCGAACAACCGCACCGGCGTGGGCGGCGACTGGGATCTGGAGATCGCCACGGGCAAGATCGAGAGCGCCAACGTGCTGTCGACCCTGTCGATGAGCGAGTACCAGTGGGGCCTCGCCACCTGGACCGCCACCAACAACGCGAACACCGGGGTCGGCTCGCTGCGTGCAGCGCTGGCCTCGGCGCAGAACGGCGACATCGTGACCTTCGGCACCAGCATGACGGTGCAGCTCACTTCGGAGTTGTTGATCAACAAGAACATCACGGTCGATGGCGACCTGAACAACGACGGTGTCGCCGACGTCACGCTCGATGGCCAGTACAAGACCCGGGTGGTGGAAATCACCTCCGGCAGTACGGTAACGCTCGATGGCCTGGTCATTACCCGGGGCCTGGTCTCGGGTAACGGCGGCAATGGCGGCTACGGCGCAACCGGCGCCATGGGCGGCGGGATTTTCAACGCCGGCATCCTGACCCTGAATAACGTTTCGGTCACGGGTAACGCGGCGGCCGGCGGTGGTGGCGGCGGCGGTGTCACGGGCGCCAACTACGGCGGCGGTGGTGGCGGTGGCGGTGGCCTAGGCGGTCAGGGCGGCGGCCATGGCGGCACGGCCGGGCCAGGCACCGGTACGCTGGGCGGCCAGGCCGGCAGTGGCGGTGTCGGCGGCTACGGCGGTGGCTATGACGCAACGCACATGGGCGGACGCGGCGGCTCGACCACCGGCGGCGCCGGCGGTGTGGGCGTGTCCTATTACAGTAACGGCGGCAACGGCGGCACGGCCAACAACGGCACCATTTCCATTGGCGGCGGCGGTGGCGGCTCCGGTTGGGACAAGGTCGGCGGCGTCGGCGGCAACGCGGCCGGCGGCATTTACAACGCCTCGACCGGCACCCTGAAAATCGTCGGCACCTCGGTCATCAGCAACAACATCGGTGCAGGCGGCGGGGGTGGTGGCGGCAGCGGCCAGGGCAGCAACAACCTGAACGGCGGCGACGGCGGTCGGGGTGTCGGTGCGATCTGGAACCAGGGCGGCACGGTACTGATCACCGCCGCCAACTTCAGCGCCATCAGCGGCAACGCGGCCGGCAGCGGCGCCGGCGGTACGGAACTGGGCGGCGGCGTGACGGGCTCTGTACCGTTGGCCTTCGCGGCGATCTACAACAATGGCGGCACGCTCAATACCGCCTATGTGGAACCACCGACCGCGACCATCGTGATGTCGGACACAGCCCTGAAAATCGGCGAAACCTCGCTGGTGACCATCACCTTCAGCCGGGCAGTCACCGGGTTTACCAACGCCGACCTGACCATCGCCAACGGCACGCTGACATCGGTCAGCAGCAGCGACGGCGGCCTGACCTGGACCGCGACCTTCACGCCAACCAACAACATTACCGACAGCACCAACCTGATTACCCTCGACAACACCGGGGTGACCGCGATCAGCGACGGCGTGGCGGGCGTCGGCACGACTAATTCCGTCAACTACGCGATCGATACCGCACGGCCGACCGTGACCATCGTGATGTCCGATACGGCATTGAAGATCGGCGATACGTCGCTGGTGACCTTCACTTTCAGCGAAGCGGTGACCGGTTTCACCAACGCCGACCTGACCATCGCCAACGGCACATTGACGGCGGTGAGCAGCAGCGACGGTGGCATCACCTGGACCGGAACATTTACCCCGAGCGCCAGCATCACCGACACCACCAACCTTATCTCCCTGGACAACACCGGTATTGCTGACCTTGCCGGCAACGCCGGCAGCGGCACGACGGATTCGGCCAATTACGTGATCGATACCGTGCGGCCGACAGCGACCATTGTCGTTGCCGACACCAATCTGGCGGCGGGTGAAACCTCGCTGGTGACCATTACCTTCAGCGAAGCGGTCAGCGGCTTCACCACCGCCGACATGACGGTGGCCAATGGCACCCTGAGCGGTCTGAGCAGCAGTGACGGCGGCATTACCTGGACCGCCACGCTGACGCCGACCGGCAGCATCACGGACACCACCAACCTGATCACCCTGGATAACACCGGGGTCGTCGATCTGGCCGGCAACGCCGGCAGCGGCTCCACCAACTCGAACAACTACGCCATCGACACCGCGCGGCCGACCGCGACCATCGTGGTGGCTGACAACGCTCTGAAAATCGGCGAAACCTCGCTGGTGACCATCACTTTCAGTGAAGCGGTGACCGGTTTCACCAACGCTGATCTGACCATCGCCAATGGCACGTTGACGGCGGTCAGCAGCAGCGACGGCGGCATCACCTGGACGGCAACGTTCACACCCACCGCCAGCATCACTGACGCGACCAACCTGATCACCCTGAACAACACCGGCATCGCTGACCTGAACGGCAACGCCGGCAGCGGCACGACCGATTCAAACAATTACGCGATCGACACCCAGCGTCCGACCGCGACCATCGTGGTGGCTGACAACGCTCTGAAAATCGGCGAAACCTCGCTGGTAACCATCACCTTCAGCGAAGCGGTGACCGGTTTCACCAACGCCGACCTGACCATCGCCAACGGCACGTTGTCGGCCGTCAGCAGCAGCGACGGCGGCATTACCTGGACCGCGACGTTCACCCCGAGCGCCAACATCACCGATGCCACCAACCTGATTACGCTGGATAACACCGGCATCGCTGACCTGGCCGGTAACGCCGGCAGCGGCACCGTCGATTCCAACAACTACGCCATCGATACCCAGCGTCCGACCGCGACCATCGTGGTCGCTGACAGCAACCTCACGGCCGGTGAAACGACTCTGGTGACTTTCACCTTCAGCGAAGCGGTGACCGGTTTCAGCAATGCCGACATTGTGGTTGCCAACGGCACCCTGACGGCGGTGAGCAGCAGCGACGGGGGCATCACCTGGACGGCAACGTTCACGCCGAACGTGGGCGTCAACGACGCGACCAACGTGATCGGCCTGGCCAACACCGGCATCGCCGACCTGGCGGGCAACGCCGGCAGCGGCACGACCAACTCCAACAACTACACCATCGACACCGTGGTGCCGACCGCGACCATCATCATTGCCGACAACTCGCTGAAAATCGGCGAGACCTCGCTGGTGACCATCACATTCAGCGAGGCGGTCACCGGTTTCACCAACGCCGACCTGACCATCGCCAACGGTACGTTGACGGCGGTCAGCAGCAGCGACGGCGGCATCACCTGGACGGCAACGTTCACGCCGACCAGCAACATCAACGACGCCACCAACCTGATCGTCCTGGACAATACCGGCGTACAGAACCTATCGGGCAACGCGGGTAGCGGCACCACCGATTCGAACAATTACGCGATCGATACCGTGCGTCCGACCGCCACCATTGTGGTCGCCGACACCGCGCTCGGCATCGGCCAGACCAGCCTGGTGACCATCACCTTCAGCGAAGCGGTGACCGGTTTCACCAACGCCGACCTGACCATCGCCAACGGTACGCTGAGTGCGGTGAGCAGCAGCGATGGCGGCATTACCTGGACTGCAACGTTCACGCCGGCGGCCGGTATCACCGACACCACCAACATCATCACACTCGACAACACCGGCATCGCCGATCTGGCGGGCAACGCCGGCAGCGGTACCACCGATTCCAACAACTATGCGATCGACAGCCAGCGCCCGACCGCGACCATCGTGCTTTCCGACAGCAACCTCAGCGCCGGTGAAACCTCGCTGGTGACCATCACGTTCAGCGAAGCGGTGAGCGGTTTCACCAACGCCGACCTGACGATTGCCAACGGTACGCTGACGGCCGTGAGCAGTAGCGACGGCGGCATCACCTGGACGGCGACGTTCACCCCGAACGTGGGCGTCAACGACGCCACCAACGTGATCGCCCTGGCCAACGCCGGGGTCGCCGACCTGGCCGGCAACGCCGGCAGCGGAACCACCAGCTCGGCCAATTACACCATCGACACCGTGCTGCCGACCGCGACCATCATCGTGGCCGACCCCAGTCTGAAGATCGGCGAGACCTCGCTGGTGACCATTACCTTCAGCGAGGCGGTGACCGGTTTCACCAACGCCGACCTGACGATTGCCAACGGCACGTTGTCGGCCGTCAGCAGCAGCGACGGCGGCATCACCTGGACGGCCACCTTCACGCCGACCACCAACATCACCGATGCCACCAACCTGATTACGCTGGACAACTCCGGTGTTCAAAACCTGTCGGGCAATGCCGGCAGCGGCACCACCGATTCGAACAATTATTCGATCGATACGGTGCGCCCGACCGCCACTATCGTAGTGGCTGACACCGCACTCGGCGTCGGCCAGACCAGTCTGGTGACCATCACCTTCAGCGAAGCGGTGACCGGTTTCACCAATGCCGACCTGACCATCGACAACGGCACGCTGAGTGCGGTGAGCAGCAGCGATGGCGGCATCACCTGGACGGCCACCTTTACCCCGGCGGCCGGTATCACCGACACCACCAACATCATCACGCTGGACAACACCGGCATCGCCGACCTTGCGGGCAACGCCGGCAGTGGCACCACCGACTCCAACAACTACGCGGTCGACAGTCAGCGCCCGACCGCGACCATTGTCATGAGCGACTCCAGCCTGCGGCCGGGTGAAACGTCGCTGGTGACCATCACGTTCAGCGAGGCGGTGACCGGATTCGACAATTCCGACCTGAGCGTCGCCAACGGCACGTTGAGCAACGTCAGCAGCAGCGACGGCGGCATCACCTGGACGGCCACGTTCACGCCAAACATCGGTGTGACCGACCTCACCAACCTGATTGTCCTGAACAACACCGGCATCACCGACCTGGCCGGCAACACCGGCACTGGCACCACCAGTTCGGCCAACTACCAGGTGCAGACCCTGGTGCCGACCGCCACCATCGTGGTTGCCGACACTTCGCTCAAGGCCGGGGAAACCTCGTTGGTGACCATCACCTTCAGCGAAGCGGTGAGCGGTTTCGACAACAGTGACCTGACCATCGCCAACGGCACATTGAGCAATGTCAGCAGCAGCGACGGCGGTATTACCTGGACCGCGACCTTCACGCCGACGGCCAATATCTCTGACGCCACCAACCTGATCACCCTGAACAACGCCGGGGTGGCCAACCTGTCGGGCAACAGTGGCATCGGCAACACCGATTCCAACAACTTCGTCATCGACACCGCGCTGCCGACCGCCACCATCGTGGTCGCCGACAACCGGCTGGGCATCGGTGAAACCACCACCGTGACCATCACCTTCAGCGAAGCGGTGAGCGGTTTCGACCTGTCCGACATCAGCGTCGCCAACGGTGCGCTGTCGAACCTGACCAGCAGCGACGGCGGCGTGACCTGGACGGCGACCTTCACGCCAACAGCCGGCGTCAACGACGCGACCAACCTGATCCTGATCGACACCGCAGGTGTCCAGGATCTGGCCGGCAACCTTGGCGCGAGCATCGCCATCTCCAATAACTACATCCTCGATGCGACCCGGCCGACGGTGAACATCGTGGTCGCCAACCCGCATCTGGGCATCGGTCAGAGCACCACGGTGACCTTCACCTTCAGCGAGGCGGTGAGCAATTTCGACCTGTCCGACCTGAGCGTGACCAACGGTGACCTGAGCAACCTGACCAGCAGCGATGGCGGCAAGACCTGGACCGCGACCTTCACGCCGACCGCGAATGTCACCGACCCAAGCAATTTCATTGCCCTGGACACCAGCAACGTCACCGACCTGGCGGGCAACGTCGGCAGCACGGTGGCGGTGTCGAACAACTATGCCCTCGACAGTGAGCGGCCGACCGCCACGGTAGTGGTCGCCAACCCGAATCTGGGCGTCGGCCAGACGTCGCAGGTGATCATCACCTTCAACGAAGCGGTGACCGGTTTCGACCTGTCGGATCTCAGCGTGGCCAACGGCACCTTGTCCAACCTGAGCAGCAGCGACGGCGGCAAGACCTGGACCGCGACCCTGACGCCGAACGCCAACGTCAACAGCGCCAGCAATGCGATCAGCATCAACAGTGCCGGGGTCAGCGATCTGTCCGGAAACAGCGGCAGTGGTGTCAGCAGTTCCGGCAACTACGTGATCAATACAGTGCCGGCAGTGTCACCGACTTCACCGTCAGTCGTGGTGACGCCGGATCCGGAGTTCCGCAGCAGTGATCCGGTCGTGCAGCCGCCACCGCCGAACGTCCCGCTGCAACCGATCGTCTTCATGCCGCCCACCGGCAACCTCGGTTCACCGCTGACTTTCGCACCGTTGTTCGAACAGCGGGTGATCGGCGACGGCATCCGTCCGCTGGGCGATATTTTCATCAACCAAGGTGCGTTGAGCCCGAGTTTCATTGCCCAGGTCTTCACCAGCAGCGACAGCGGCGGTGACGGTTCCGGCCATGGCTTCCTCGGATTCGGCGGCGGCGATGGCGGGGTATTTGGCAGCAGCACGCTGTCGAGTCTGTTCAATCAGGACAGCGCCGCCGAGCGGGGTTCGCTGAACGCTTTCGACAGCCACTCGATCCGGGGCGGCGACGTGTCCCAAGGCCTGCGCGGTGTGTTCGGCGCGCCGACCCTGGGCCAGCAACTGCAACAGATCAAGGACAGCGAGCAGCACCGGGTCGACAACCTGGCGGCGGCTCTGCAACAGGTCGGCATCAGCGAAATGCCGGCCTGACAACACACAACAACTCAATATGTGCGGGACCTAGGGGCGATCCAGGGATGAAGAAAAGTCAGAAGTTGTTCGGCGCCAGCCTGCTGGCGCTGGCGATCAGCGGATGTGCAGTCACCAGTGAACCGATCGAACGCAGCGTCAGTGAGCAACGGGCCCGAGCCGACCTGCAAACCATGTACAAGGGCCAGGAACCGCTGCGCGGTCCGCTGACCCTGCATCAGGCCATGGCCCGTGCCGTGAAGTACAACCTTGAAGGGCGTTTGAAAATCATGGAGGAAGCGCTGGCCAAACGGCAGCTCGACCTCGCCAGTTTCGACATGCTGCCGCGCATGGCGCTGGACGCCGGTTACGTCGGACGCAACAACGTCAGCGCTTCCAGCAGCCAGAGCGTACGCACCGGCACCCAGTCTCTGGAACCGTCTACCTCCCAGGACCGCGACCGCAACGTCGCGGACCTGACCATGGTCTGGAACGTTCTCGATTTCGGTGTCAGCTACATCAACGCCAAACAACAGGGCGACCAGCGTCTGATCGTGCAGGAACGCCGGCGCAAGGTGATCAACACCATTGTTCAGGACGTGCGCTCGGCCTATTGGCGGGCGATGGCGGCCGAACGTCTGCTCAAGCAGATCGACAGCCTGATGGCGCGGGTCGACGCTGCCCGGCGCAACAGCGAAAGCATGAGCGAGCAGCGCATCGGCGATCCGGTGCAGTCCCTCGGTTATCAACGTTCGCTGATCGAAGCCACCCGACAGCTGGAAGAGCAGCGCCGTGCGCTGTCGCTGGCGAAAACCGAGCTGGCGACCCTGATCAACCTGCCGATGGGCACCAACCTGACGCTGGCCACCGACGACGGTTATCAGATCCCGGAACTCAAAGTCGATATCTCCAAACTGGAACAGGAAGCCCTGACCAGCCGTCCGGAACTGCGTGAGCAGGATTACCAGACCCGAATCAGCGCCGCCGAAACCCGCAAGGCGATGTTGCGCATGCTGCCGGGCCTGGAGTTTTCTGCTGGCGGACACTACGACAGCAACTCGTTCCTGGTGAACGACCGCTGGGCCGACTATGGCGTGAAAGTGACCTGGAACCTGTTCAACGTGATCTCCGCCCCGGCGGCCATCGACGTGGCCAAGGCCGGCGAAGAAGTTGCCACTGCGCGCCGTCAGGCCATGTCGATTGCAGTGCTGGCGCAGTTGTACGTGGCCAACGCCAACTATCAGGAGGCGCTGCGTCAGTTCAAGACCAACCAGCAACTGTCGGACATCGACGGGCAAATTGTCGGTCAACTGCGCAACCGTCATCAGGCGGCGGGCATCGGCGAACTGGATCTGATCCAGGGCGAACTGAACAACCTGCAAGCGGACTTGCGTCGCGACCTGTCCTACGCCGATCTGCGCAATGCCTATGGCCAGATCTTCGCCAGTGCCGGGCTCGATCCTTTGCCGGATCAGGTGCAGTCGACCGAAGTGCAGTCGATCGCCACGGCGCTGGCCAACCGCGAAGCGGCGTGGGCGTCGGGGGATATCTCGGTGCCGGTGGCCCATGCCTCCGCGAAGTGATGTGCTGGCGCCGACCGCCAGCATCAGCCGTGCACAGCGCGAGGCCCGCAATGGCCATCGCGGCACGGCCGTGTTGCTGACCGGTTTGCCGGCGGCGGGCAAATCGACCCTGGCTCAGGCGCTGCATGCCGAACTCTTCGAGCGAGGTCTGCAAAGTGTGGTGCTCGACGGCGATGGTCTGCGCGTCGGGCTCAACCGCGATCTGGGATTCACCGATGCCGACCGACTGGAAAACATCCGTCGGGCCAGTGAACTGGCGGCGCTGCTGGTGGAGAACGGGCAGATCGTGATTCTGGCGATGATCGCGCCACTGGTGGAGTTGCGTGAAGTGTTCGCTCAACGCCTGGGCGATGACTATCGCGAAGTCTGGTGCAGCGCCGCGCTGGCGGTGTGCGAACAGCGCGATCCGAAAGGGCATTACGCCCGGGCGCGACGCGGCGAGCTGGCCGGGTTTACCGGCGTGTCGGCACCTTACGAGCCGCCGGCTCAGGCTTCATTGGTACTCGATACCGGAACGCTGACGGTCGAGGCCTGCCTTGACCGCTTGCTGACCTGGCTCGGCGAATCCGCGGTGTTGCCCAGGACATGAGCCGGCCGGCGTTTTCACGGCTGCCGCTGGCGGTGGATCTGCCGTTGCTGTTGCAGGCGCTGGCGGCGATTGAAAACGATGCCTGGCGCGGGCATTTCAACACGGCCTATTTCGCGGGCGACTGGAGCGGCGTGGCGCTGATTTCCGCTGCCGATGCGCTGACTGAACTGTCCCCAGGAACCGCCGAACCTGTACAGCGTGTGCCTTGGCTGAAGGACCGCCGCTGGCAGCAGGCGTTGCGTGATCTGCCGCTGGATATCGTCAGTGCCCGGCTGCTACGGCTGGGGCCGGGTGGTCAGATTCACGAGCATCGCGACTACGACCTCGAAGGACCTGACGCGGATTTCCGATTGCATATTCCGCTGCTCAGCCCACCTGCCGTGGACTTCTGGCTCGACGGTCTGCGCATGCCGATGTCGGCGGGCGAGTGCTGGTTTCTCGACCTTGCGCGGCCGCATCGGGTCGACAATCGCGACAGTACGGCGCGCATTCATCTGGTACTCGATTGCCGTCCCGGCGTCTGGCTGGAGCAGATGATTGCCGAGGGCTTATCGAACACGCCGCAGCCTGATGCCGAAGACTCGGCGTTGCAGCGATTTCATCGTCTGCTGGCCGTGGATCCTTCGTTGTCGGCGACCTTGCAGGCACTGCACGACCCCGAAGCGTTCATCAGCCAGACACTGGCATTGGCTGCCGAGCGCGGCTTGTCATTCTCCCGGGAAGAGCTGGAGGCGGCGATGCGCAAGGGGCGCCGGTCATGGAACGAACAATGGCGAGCCTGAATTTCGACGGCTGGCTGCCGATTCGCATCTGGAAAGACGCCAGCCAATGGCAGGTGGACTGGTGCTGGTTTGGCGATACGCCGCTGCATCAGCCGTTTTTTCGCGATGCGGTGGAAGAAGCGCTGCGGCTGCCGTTCAATCAGGCGTTTCGCCGGCAAACACCCTTGTCGGCACTCTCGGATTGGCAGGCGCTCAGTCCAGGCCTGGCGCCGAGCGCCTTCATCCTGCACGCCTCGCGTTGCGGATCGACGCTGATCAGCCAGATGCTCGCCCGACTCGACGATCACATCGTGATCTCGGAACCGCCGCCCCTCGATGCCTTGCTGCGCAGTGATCTGCCGGCCGTCGAACGCCGTGCGGCCATCGCCGGGTTGCTCTCGGCCTACGGTCAGCGCCGGCGCGGCGTGGAGCAACGGCTGGTGATCAAGCTCGACGCCTGGAACATCGGTGAATGGCCTCTGCTTCACGAATGCTTCTCCGATACGCCTTGGTTGTTCGTCTACCGCGATCCGCTGGAAATCGCCGTTTCGCATCTGCGGCGCCCGGGCATGCACATGGTGCCCGGCATGCTCGGCGAGTGCGTGCTGGACGACGACTTGCCATTCGAAGGGCGTGAGGATTTCATCGCCCGGAGGCTGGGACGTCTGCTGGAGGCGGGGCGCTTGCACTGCGCTGATTTCGGCGGGCTGACGGTCAATTACAGCGAGTTGCCCGAGGCGATGACGGGGCGGTTGGCAAGGTTTTTCAGGTTGAACGTCACGCAACGTGAACAGGCTCTGGCAGGCTCGGCACAACATGCGAAACAGCCGTCACAGGCGTATGTCGCCGATGGCGAAAGCAAACGCCGTGAAGCTTCCACGCTGTTGCAGGCGCAAGTGGAACGTTGTGCCCGGGCGCCCTACGAAGCGCTTGAACGCCTGCGCGCGCTCACGATTTCGCCGACAGATCCGCCATCCCCTTGAGCAACTCGATCGGCAACGGAAAGACGATGGTCGAGCTCTTGTCGCCGGCAATCGAACTCAAGGTCTGCATGTAACGCAACTGCATGGCGCCTGGCTGGCGCCCGAGCATTTCGGCGGCCTGCATGAGTTTTTCAGAGGCCTGCAATTCACCTTCGGCGTGGATCACCTTGGCTCGCCGTTCCCGTTCGGCTTCGGCCTGTTTGGCGATGGCGCGGACCATCGATTCGTTGAGGTCGACGTGTTTGATCTCGACATTGGCGACCTTGATACCCCAGGCGTCGGTCTGGGCGTCGAGCACTTGCTGGATGTCGATGTTCAGGCGTTCGCGTTCGGCCAGCAGTTCGTCCAGTTCATGTTTGCCGAGCACCGCACGCAGGGTGGTCTGGGCCAGTTGGCTGGTGGCCATGAGGAAATCTTCGACCTGGATGATCGCTTTCTGTGGGTCGAGCACCCGGAAATACAGCACCGCGTTGACCTTCACCGACACGTTGTCGCGGGTGATCACGTCTTGCGGCGGCACGTCTAGGACGATGGTGCGCAGATCCACCCGGACCATTTGCTGAACCACCGGAATCAACAGGATCAGCCCCGGTCCCTTGACCTGCCAGAAGCGCCCGAGCTGGAACACCACGCCACGTTCGTATTCACGCAGGATGCGGAACGTCGAGCCGGCCAGGGCAATGAGCAACAGCAGCAGCGCGACAAAACCGATTTGCAGACCCATGATCACTCTCCGAGCGGTGCCGCGTCAGCCGCGGCCACTTGCAGCAACAAGCCCTTGCGCCCGACCACCCGCACCGGTTGCCCGGTGTGCAGCGGCGTCGCGCTCAGAACTTGCCAGCGTTCTCCCTGTAATTGCACCCAGCCGTTGCGAGCGTCCTGCGGCTGCACGACCGTCACGGCCGTTACGCTGCCAAGCAGGCCGGCGTCGCCGCTGACCGGATGGCGCGGTCGAGTCTTCAACGCGCGGATCAGCAGCGCAATCAACAGCAGGGCGCTGACCAGCCCGAGGCCGATCATCATCGGCACCGGCAGTTCGGCGTTGCCCAGGATCAGCGCGCCGATCACGAACATGACGATGCCGCCCAGGCCAATTACACCGTAGTTGGGCAGCGCGGCTTCGGCGATCAGGAACGCGATGCCCAAGGTGATCAGCCACAGGCCGATGGGGTCGACGGCGTGCAGCGGGGTGTCCACAGCCAGGGCCGATCCGCTCAGCAGCATCAACAGGACAAACGCACAGCGATGGGTGTTCACGTGACCCTCCGGGAGAGTCAGGGGTTCTCTTTACAGTCTAGTTGAGCCTGGGGCTGGATGAATTTTGATCAAATTGCCCGTGCCGCCAGTGGGCGGAATTCCCTTCACTCGCAGCGTGCCCGACTAGACTTTCAAGGACAGGAACAACGTTCATCACCGCCCGCCGCGCAGCGTCGGCGGGCACCGAGGTGCATCATGCGTATGGCAAGAAAAGTGCAAAGCAGCCTGACTCGGGCGCAATGCGAATATGACGTCCTCTCCCATCCGCACTCGAGCAGCAGCCTGGAAACAGCGCGGGTTTCGGGGATTCCGGCGGATAGAGTGGCCAAATCGGTGATCCTCGACGACCACCACGGGCATTATCTGATGGCCGTGCTGCCCGCCAGCCGCCATCTGGACCTGAGCAAAGTGCGCACCAGCGGCGAGTGGCAGATCACCCGCGAAAGCACCCTGGCGCACCTGTTCGACGACTGCGAACGCGGCGCGGTGCCGCCGCTGGGCGACTCCTACGGGCTGGACATGGTCATCGACCCGTTGGTGACCCGGCAAAAAGACATTTACCTGGAGGCCGGCAACCACAACAACCTGCTGCACATGAGCATGCCCGAGTTCCTGAAAATGGTGCCCCATGCCCAGGTGCGGGAGTTGAGTCAGTAGGTTTTTGTTAGCGTCTGCGCCGACGCCAATCGCGAGCAGACCCGCTCCCACAGGTTCTGCAATGAATCTGTGGCAATGTGGCTTGCTCGCGAAATGTTTTCATCCACTGAATCTTCGAAGGAGTAGAACAATGGAAAATCCGACGCACAGCCTCCCATCCCTGTTCAAACAACTCGGCCTGCCCAACGATCCGGTCAGCATCGACCAGTTCATCGCCACCCATTCCCCGCTCAAGCCCGAACTACACCTGTGCGATGCGTTTTTCTGGACCAAGAGCCAGGCGGATTTCCTGCGGGACGAGATTCTCGATGATGCGGATTGGGCGGAGGTGGTGGATCAGTTGGATGTGATGTTGAGGAAGGGGCGGGCGGGGTAGCAGTCACCGTGGTAACGGCCATAATCGAGCGGTATGGACCAGTGCCAGAATCCAGGCTGCATCGTGTTCCAATTGATAAACGAGCCGATAGCTTTGGTGTGGAATGACTTCTCGCGTGCCGGCAATGATACCGACTGGGCCAATTTCCGGATTCTGAGAAATTCGGGAAACCGCTTCGCTGAAGCGGTTATCCATATCTACAGCGGCTTTTGGGTTTACGGAGTGAAGATAATCCCAAATTTTTTCACGATCCTTTTTGGCGGTTTTCGTCCAGATAATCCTCATTCTTGATTGTCTGCCCGCCTGCGCCTTGCGGCGAATTCTGCTTCTACTTCTTCATTCGACAAGCCATCCCCGTCGCGTATAGAGGCTCGTGCGATATCTACCTTCCGCTGCAGAAACGCCTCGTACTCGCGAGCCTCACGTTGAGTCTGGACGAAGTGCCGCATCATTTCTCTTACGATTTGCGAGGCAGGGCGATGCGTTGCTTCAGCTTCGGCCATGAATTGCTCACGCAACTCCGGCTCCAGCTTCATTGTGAAAACGGCTTGTTTTGACATGCGAAACTCCTCAAAAGAGATTTTGTACTGAAAAGGTATATACATCGTAAGTTCCACAAATGGAACCAAGTGATCGCTCAAGCGACCAGCGGATGTATTTGTTTCAAAACTTGACTGAATTTCCCCTCCAATGCCATATTGATAGTTAGCAAACTAACAGTGTGTGCATTCCCTCGTGCCGAATACCCTCGACGCCCTTCAGATGAACATCAGCAGCGCCATGGTGGTGGCCGCCAGGCATTGGCGGAAGATCTGCCAGACCACGCTGGTTAACTATGGAATTTCTGAAGCCTGCGCCGTCCCGCTCTTGATGATCGGGCGTCTGGGGGAGAGCGTGCATCAGGTGCAGGTGGCGCAGGCGGCGGGGATCGAGAGCCCTTCGCTGGTGCGGCTGCTCGATCAGTTGTGCCACGCCGGCTACGTCTGCCGCACTGAAGACCCGCAGGATCGCCGGGCCAAATGCCTGAGCCTGACCGACACCGGTCGCGAGCTGGTGCAAGCGGTGGAAGTCGAGCTGGTGCGTCTGCGCAATGAGGTGCTCGAAGGCATCGACCAGAGTGATCTGGAAGCTACGCTTCGAGTACTGAGAGCTTTTGAGGCGGCCAGTCCGCCAGCGGTGATCTATCCGTGAACGGCTTTTTTTCCGGCATTCCTCCGGCCCGGGACTGGTTCTACGGGATCCGTACGTTTGCAGCCTCGATGATCGCGTTGTACATCGCCTTGTTGATGCAGATGCCGCGTCCTTACTGGGCGATGGCCACGGTGTACATCGTTTCCAGCCCGTTCCTCGGGCCGACCAGTTCCAAGGCGTTGTACCGGGCGATCGGGACCTTTCTCGGCGCTGCGGCGGCGGTGCTGTTCGTGCCGATGTTCGTCCAGAGCCCGTATGTGCTGGTGGTGGTCATCGCGTTGTGGACCGGGATCCTGCTGTTCCTGTCCCTGCACCTGCGCACCGCCAACAACTACGCGCTGATGCTCGCGGGCTACACCTTGCCGCTGATCGCCTTGCCGACGGTGGATAACCCGCTGGCGGTCTGGGATGTGGCTGAGGCGCGTACCGAAGAGATCTTCCTTGGCATCGCGGTGGCGGCGGTGGTCGGCGCGATGTTCTGGCCCAGACGCCTGGCGCCGGTGTTCAACGATGCGGTGGGCAAGTGGTTTGCCGATGCGACGACCTACGGCCTGAAATTCCTCAGCCGCGACGTAAAGCCCGAAGAAGTCACCGCCCTGCGCATGGCCATGGTCGGCAGTTTCAACAGCCTGGAATTGATGATCGGCCAGTTGCCGCACGAAGGCGCGCGGCCGCAAACCGTGCGCAATACCAAGGAACTGCGCGGGCGGATGATCCATCTGCTGCCAGTGATCGACGCCTTGGAAGATTCGCTTTACGCCCTCGAACGGCGTACGCCGGAACTGGTGGAAAAATTCGCGCCGCTGCTCGCTGCCACCCGCGAATGGCTCGGCTATAAAGATGCCGATCTTGACCGCTGGCAAGCCCTGCGCGATCAGCTCGAAGCCCTGCAACCCAGCGCCGAAGCCCTCGAAGATCGCAAACAGTTGCTGTTTTCCAACGCGCTGTACCGCCTCGGCGAATTCATCGATCTGTGGCAGGACTGCCGCAGCCTGCAGGACGCGATCCTGTGCGAGCGCCAGGACAGCTGGCGCGCGGTCTATCGCCATTGGCGGCTCGGTCGCCTGACACCTTTTTTCGACCGTGGGCTGATGCTGTATTCAGCGACCTCGACCATTCTGGCGATCATCGTCGCTTCGATATTGTGGATTCTGTTGGGTTGGACCGACGGCGGCAGCGCGGTGATTCTGGCAGCGGTGTCGTGCAGCTTCTTCGCCTCGATGGACGACCCGGCGCCGCAGATTTACCGGTTCTTTTTCTGGACCGGGATGTCGGTGTTGTTCGCCAGTCTGTACCTGTTTCTGGTGCTGCCGAACCTGCATGACTTCCCGATGCTGGTGCTGGCGTTTGCCATCCCGTTCATCTGCGTCGGGACCCTGACGGTGCAGCCACGGTTCTATCTCGGCATGCTGCTGACGTTGGTCAACACCTCGTCGTTCATCAGTATCTCGGGCGCTTACGATGCGGACTTCTTCGCCTTCGTGAACTCCAACCTGGCGGGCCCGATGGGGTTGTTGTTCGCGTTTATCTGGACGCTGATCGCCCGGCCGTTCGGCGCCGAACTGGCGGCCAAGCGCCTGACCCGTTTCAGCTGGAAAGACATCGTCAGCATGACCGAGCCGGCGAACCTCGCCGAGCACCGGCAATTGGGCGTGCAACTGCTCGACCGCCTGATGCAGCACCTGCCGCGTCTGGCGCTGACCGGCCAGGACACCGGCATCGCCATGCGCGAAGTGCGCGTGGGGCTGAACCTGCTCGATCTGCTGGCCTACACCCCGCGCGTGACCGGCGTGCCGAACGCGTTGCTCAAGCAAGTGGTGGCCGAGGTCGGCGATTACTTCCGGGCCTGTCTCAAGGCCGGCGAACGCCTGCCGGCGCCGAGCCCGTTGCTGATGACCATGGACCGCACGCGCCGTGCGCTCAACGGCCACGGCGATGAAGAAACCCGACTACACCTGTTGCACGCTTTGAGTGGTTTGCGTCTGGCGCTGTTGCCCGGCGTTGAATTCGTTTCCAGCGCCGAGCCCGAAGAACCGCTGCCCGAAGGAGCGCCCCTATGATCGGTGACCTGGACATCAGCGGCATTTTCCTGCCGACCCTGCTGGTGCTGATGGGCATCACGTATGTGCTGTTTGTGCTGGTACATGGCGTGCTTACACGCCTGCATTTCTACCGTCTGGTCTGGCACCGGGCATTGTTCAACGTGGCTCTCTACGCCGTGATGCTGTACGGCGTGGACTCACTCAGTCGATACCTGATGACATGAAAAAACCGTTTTTGACCATCGGTCGCGTGATGCTGACCTTGCTGATCGTGACTTTCGCCGTCGTCGTGGTCTGGCGCATGGTGATGTATTACATGTTCGCGCCCTGGACCCGTGACGGCCACATCCGCGCCGATATCGTGCAGATCGCTCCGGATGTGTCCGGGCTGATCCAGCAGGTCGAGGTCAAGGACAACCAGTTGGTGAAACGCGGCCAGGTGCTGTTCAGCATCGATCAGGACCGTTTCAAACTGGCGTTGCGTCAAGCCAAGGCAGCCGTTGCCGACCGCGAAGAAACCCTCGCCCAGGCCCAGCGTGAAGCCAAGCGTAACCGGGGGCTGGGCAATCTGGTGCCGGCCGAACAGCTGGAAGAAAGCCAGTCGAAAGTCGCCCGCGCGCAATCGGCACTGGCCGAAGCGCTGGTGACAGTGGACAGTGCCCAGCTCAACCTCGACCGCTCGGTGATCCGCAGCCCGGTGGACGGCTACGTCAACGACCGCGCGCCGCGCACCCAGGAATTCGTAACGGCCGGGCGTCCGGTGTTGTCGGTGGTGGACAGCAATTCGTTCCACATCGACGGCTATTTCGAAGAGACCAAACTCGACGGCATCCACGTCGGCCAGTCGGTGGATATCCGCGTGATCGGCGACCGCGCCCGCTTGCGCGGGCATGTCGAAAGCATCGTCGCCGGCATCGAAGACCGTGACCGCTCGAGCGGCAGCAACCTGTTGCCCAACGTCAACCCGGCCTTCAGCTGGGTGCGCCTGGCGCAGCGGATTCCGGTGCGCATTGCCTTCGATGACGTGCCGGATGACTTCCGCATGATCGCCGGGCGTACCGCCACGGTGTCGATCATCGACGATAAACAGCAGGAGCCCGCGCAATGAACAGGGCCCTGATGATCGCCGGGCTGGGCGTGATGTTGTCGGCCTGTTCCATGGTTGGGCCGGACTATCACCTGCCGGGTGATGCGGCGATCCAGCGCAAGGATTTTCAGGGCGATCTGGCGGTGGCCGGCAAGCCGGTGGTCTCGTCGCCGGTGCCGGCGGACTGGTGGCGGTTGTATCGCGATCCGCGACTGGATCAACTGGTGCAGCAGGCCATGGCGTCCAACACCGATCTGCGGGTGGCGGCGGCGAACCTGTCGCGGGCCCGTGCCCAGGTTGATGAGGCCGAGGCCGCCGGTGGCTGGAGTGGCGGTGTGAAGATGGGCGCCCAGCGCTTGCAGGAATCCGGTCAGGCGTTCCTGCTGCCGGAGAAAGTCCCGGTGGCCAATGTCGCCGACATCGGCATCAGCGCGTCGTACCAGTTTGACTTGTGGGGTGTTTTGCAGCGCGGGATCGAAGCGGCGAAAGCCAACGCCGATGCAACCCAGGCCGCTGCCGACACCGCGCGCATCACCCTGGTGGCCGACGTGGTTCGAGCTTATACCCAAGTCTGCGCGGCCAACGAAGAACGGGAAATCGCCCAGCATTCCCTTGACCTGCAATCCCAGAGCACCACGCTGATCCAGCGTCTGCGCGATGCCGGGCGCGGGGACGAAACCCAGGTCACCCGCTCGCAGACCCAATTCAAGTCCTTGCGCGCCGACATGCCGCGTTATGAAGCGGCGCGTCAGGCCGGGCTGTTCCGCCTGTCGATGCTGCTGGCCAAACCGGTCGATCAATTGCCGGCCGGCACCGCGACCTGCGCCGAATTGCCGAAAATCGCCCAACTGGTGCCGGTCGGTGACGGCGCTGCACTGCTCAAGCGCCGTCCGGATATCCGCCAGGCCGAGCGTCGACTGGCAGCCGCGACTGCCGGGATCGGCATTGCCACCGGCGAGCTGTACCCGGACATCAGCATTGGCGCGACCATTGGCACCGTCGGCATTGTCTCCGACCTCGGCGACCCGTCGACCAACCGCTGGGGCTTCGGCCCGTCGCTGAGCTGGAAGGTGCCGACCAACGGTGCCCGGGCGCGGATCCGTGAAGCCGAAGCCTCGACCCAGGGCGCACTGGCGCATTTCGACGGTGTGGTGCTGAACGCCATCCGCGAAACCCAGACCGGTCTGGCCCAGTACATCGCGCTGTTGCAACGCCGCGATGCGCTGGCCGATGCCGAGCAGTCGGCGAAGCTGGCGGCTGACCAGACTCACCGCTTCTTCCAGGCGGGCCGCGAGTCGTTCCTCGCCGACCTGCAAGCCACCCGCACCTACACCGATGTCACCGCGCAATTGGCCGCCGCCAACACCCAGGTTGCCATGAGCCAGATCGATTTGTTCCTCGCCCTCGGCGGCGGTTGGGAAAGCGGACGAACGCAAGCCTCGAGCGCCAGCAAACCCTGAGGCCGTTGCTATGCTTTGAAGTATTGAAGGGGCGCCCTGAGCAAGGCGCCTTTTCAGTGCACATTGCTAGCGCAGGTCTAGGGGAAACCAATAATGAAAAACCCTTACGCTCTCGGCTTCTGGTGCGCCCTGGTCGCACTGGTGCTGCTGTCGGCCACCTATTTCTACGGCATCATGCTGGCCCATCAGATCGACAAGGCGATGGTCTTCCTCGACAGCGCGACCGCGTTGATCGCCGTGATGGCGATTGTGGTGGTGGCCTGGTCGTTGGTGCAGGTGCAAAAGCTCAAAAAAAGGCAGCTTGAACAAAGCAAGACCCTGCTGCTGATCTGGGACACCAAGGTCGCGCTGCGCAAAGTCGAAACCGTGTTCGACCGCTACTTCTGGGGCAGCTACTGGCAACCGGGGCGCACCTTCGCCGAAGTCATGGGCGAACTTACCGGCACCCCGCTGGAAAAAAGCCTCGAAGCCCTGAAAAAACAATGCCTGGCACTCGACAGACAAGTCGCCGATGAAGGCTGGCACTGGTTGAACAATGCGCGTGAATTGTCCGACGTCGCCACGGCCATGGCCCGCGAACGCTATCAGCTGGATTTCTGCGACCCGCGCGGCGACGGGCCGGGCGGGGCGGTGATCGACCGGGATTTCGAGGTGCTGGTGTATACGTGGACCGCGCGCCTGAAAAGCTTCGATCATCAGCTCGATGAGATCGAGGTGCAGTATTCCTGACCTCCCGAAAGATCGCCGAACCCGGCGATCTTTTTGTTTGTCCATGTCCCGTGGACACTCTTTAACCTTTAAACATTGGGCCGCCCCGCGCTGCCAGTGCTAATCTCCACCGCTAAATTCAGCGGAGTCGAGCCACGGCCCGGTCACGGGTTCACGGAAGACGACCACACTTTCAGCCACGGAAATCGATCAGGTCATTCATGAATAAATCAGCAGGCGTGCTTCTCGGAATCGTTGTTGCCATCGGCGCCATCAGCGTCGGCGGGGCCTGGTACACCGGCACCAAGATCGAAGGCGTGCTCAACAACGCCGTCGTCGACGCCAACAAAGAGCTGCAAACCGCCATGGCCGGTTCCAACGGCAGTGCGTCGCTGGAGCTGGTGTCGCTGGAACGTCACACCTTCAGCAGCACCGCGCACTATCGCCTCAAGGGCGAAGGCGAAATGTTCGGTGAAGCGCCGGTCGAGCTGCTGTTCGTCGACCACATCGAACACGGCCCGCTGCCGTTCTCCCGCCTGGTCTCGCTGAAATGGCTGCCGGTCATGGCCACCAGTCACTATGAGCTGGAAAAGACCCCGATCACCGAGAAATGGTTCGCCGCCACCAAGGGCGCCGCACCACTGAAAGGTGTGGTCAATATCGGCTACGACCAGTCCACCACCGGCAACATCGAACTGCTGCCACTGGAAACCGCACTGGACGAGCAGTCGAGCCTGAAATTCTCCGGCCTGAACATGGATATCTCCGCCAGTGCCCAGGCGCAGAAGGTCAAGGCCAACGGCTACATGGACAGCCTGCACCTGACCACCGTGGCTGAAGACCAGGCGCCGGTGCAGATCGAACTCAGCGGCCTGACCCTGGCCAGCAACCTCGCCAAGAGCAGCTACGGCTACTACACCGGCGAAAACACCCTGGAACTGACCAGCAGCAAGACCACTTTCGGCGCCAAGCAGTCCGTGCTGGGTGTGAAGAACTTCGAAATGAAGAACCTCACCGAAGAAAACGGCACCAATGCTTCCGGCCGTGCCGACTACAAAATCGGTGAAGTGACCCTCAACGACAAGAAAATCGGTTCGGCCAATCTGGCCATGAGCCTGAAAAACCTCGACATCCCGTCGGCCCTGTCGCTGATGCAGATCTACCAGACCAAGCTGCAGCCGTACGAAAAAGCCGCCGCCGAAGCCACCGCCGCCGGTCTGCCGGCGCCCGAGCTGAACCTGACCGAAGCCGAGTCCACTCAGGTCAAGGCTGACCTGCAGAAACTGCTGGCAGCCGGCCCGCAGCTGGCGCTGGAAGACCTGTCGCTGAAAACCGCCAACGGTGAAAGCCGGGCCAATCTGGTGCTCGACCTGACCAAACCGGCCTCGATGGACCTGCCGCCGGATCAACTGGGCAAACAGCTGATCGCGCTGCTCGACGTCAATGTGCAGGTGTCCAAGCCGATGCTGGTGGACCTGCTCAGCGTTCAGGCCCAGATCGATGGTCAGACCGACGCCAAAGCCATCGTTGACCAGGCCAGCGCCGCTGCCGACATGTTCTCCGGCATGGCCGTGGGTTCGCAGCTGGCAACGCTGGATGGCACCAATGTGACGACCAAGTTGCATTACGCCGCCAATCAGGTGGAGTTCAACGGCCAGAAAATGACCGTCGAGCAGTTCGTCGGTTTCCTGATGAGCAAATTCGCTGGCGTCAACGTAAGCCAGGAACAGTAAAGCCCCTCGCTACACCTCAACGCCCGGCCTTTGCTTCCCGCAGACGCCGGGCGTTTTGCTCTCTGGACTCTGCGTTTGCGGCGCGCGCCAGCGTTTCCGGTCACGAATCTGAACAAATATTGTGTTCTGAATATTGGTCTACGCTTGCGTGCAAGACTGCTTGGATAAGCTTGGCCAAGTGATTCTGACTTGGCCTCCGTTACGAATTGGGCAAGGGGGGGCATTGCAACCCGGCTGGCCATGTAAGGATGCTGACGAATGCCGCGTACTGATGTTCCCGTATTACATCGTGGTTTACGCCCTTTGTTTCGAGTCGCGCTGTGCAGCCAGTTGCTCTGGCCGGTGCTCGCGTTGGCCGATACGGCCTACGATCAAATGGTGCTCGACGCCCGGGCAGGGCATTACACGCCTGCGCTGACCGCTTTGCGTCAAGTGCCGCCGGCCCAGGCTTCCACCGGGCAGGTCAGCGATCACTTGCAAATCGCCAGTTGGGCCGGGCTCGACGCCGAAGTGGTGCAGGTCTACGAGACCCAGGGACGCGGCCGCGCATTGCCGATCCAGGCCCTGACCGCCACCGCCCGCGCCTATCGCAATCTCAAACGCTGGGATCAGGCCTCCGAGGTCTACACCAAGGCCCTGGCGCTGGAACCGAACAATGCCGACCTGCAACTCGGTCTGGCGTTGACCCAGGCTGATTCCGGCAAACCCGACGAGGCTGTGACCCGTGCGAAAGCGCTGGTGGCGGCCAAGCCCGACGATCCTTCCCGCCGTCTCGCCTTGGGCTATGCCCTGACCCGCGCCGGCAAGCAATACGACGCACTGTTCGAATACGATCAGGCCTTCTCTCGTGCCGGCAGCAAACCGGAAGTTGCCCGTGAGTACGTGGTCGCTCTGCAAAAAGCCCGTCTGCCTGAGCCTGCGCTACGCCTGGCCAACCAGCGTCCGGGGCTGATCGATCCGGTGACGCTGCGCCGTCTCGAAGGCGATCTGGCCGCCGAACGCGTGCGTCTCGCCGAATTCGCCACCCGCAGCGAAAAAGAACGTTATGTGATCGCCGACCGTGCGTTGGCCGACTACGACAAACTGCTCGCCACCTGGACCCCCGACGCCAGCGCCCACGACGATGTGACCCGCTGGCGCATCGACCGCATGGGCGCCCTCAAGGCCCGGGCGCGCACTGCCGACGTCATCACCGAATACCAGAAGCTGCAAGCGGAAGGCGTGAAGATTCCGACCTACGCTTTGCGTTGGGTCGCCGCGTCTTATCTGGATCGACGGCAACCGGAAGTCGCCACCGATCTCTATCGCCAGGTGCTCTCGGCGCCGGACGCCGATGCCGGCGATCGCCTCGAAGACACCACCGCGCTGTATTACTCGCTGCTGGAGAGCGACCGGGCCGACGAGGCACGCAAGGTCGCCGAAGACCTGGCCAAGAACGAGAAACCGCGCGTCGAACTCAAGGGCCTGCCAATCGGCAACCCCAGCGACGACTGGATGGACGCGCAATTGCTCTCGGCACAGGCTGCCGGTACCTACGGCGCGGACTTGCCCCACGGCGAGGATCGCTTGCAGACGCTGGTCGATCAGGCGCCGGGAAACATCGGCTTGCGCCTGTCCCAGGCCGATCTGTACCTGGCCCGCCAATGGCCGCGTCGCGCAGAAAGCCAGCTCAAGGAAGTCGAGAGCGTGGTACCACGGGACATGGGCCTGGAAGTCGCTCAGGCCCGCACGGCCATGACGTTGCAAGAGTGGCGGCAGATGGATGCGCTGACCGACGACGTCGTCGAGCGTTTCCCGGACAACCGCCAGGTTCAGCGCGCCGCACGCGAGCGCGAAGTGCATGACATGTCCGAGCTGCGCGTCGAAGCCTACGGCGGCAAGGCCAATGGCGGCAGCGGCGGCAATGCCGGCGCGGTCAGCGGCAGTCGGGACTTCGGCATCCAGAGCACGCTGTACAGCCCGCCGATCGATGAAGACTGGCGTGTGTTCGCCGGGGTCGGCTATGCCACCGGCGACTTCGCCGAAGGCACCGGCAACCACCGCTTCCAGCGCGTCGGCCTGGAGCGCCGCACCCGTGACATGACCCTTGAAGCCGAAGTCTCCAACCATTCCTACGGTTACGGCGACAAGCAAGGCGCTCGTCTGGCAATTGCCCGGGACATCAACGACAACTGGCAGTACGGCGGCAGCCTTGAATACCTGTCGGCCGACACCCCGTTGCGCGCGTTGAACAGCGACATAAAGGCCAACGGCGGCAGCGGTTTCATCCGTTGGCGCGCCAACGAAAGCCGCGAGTGGAAACTGTCGGTCAGCCCGTCGCATTTCAGTGACGGCAACAACCGCGTCGAAGCCTTGCTGACCGGGCGCGAAGGCGTCTACAGCACCACCCACGTGCAGGTCGACGCGGGTCTGGAAGTCGCCACCAGCCACAACTCCAATTCCGAAGACGTGCCGTACTACAACCCGAAGGCGGATCTCAGCGTGATGCCGACGGTCAACGTCAACCACGTGCTCTACCACCGCTACGAAACCTCCTGGAGCCAGCAGTTCCAGGCCGGCGCGGGTACGTACAGCCAGCGTGACCACGGCACCGGCGGCATGGCGTTGCTGGGCTACGGCCAGCGCTATGCCTGGAACGACGTGTTCGAGGTGGGCGGTTTGTTCAGTGTGATCAACCGGCCCTACGACGGTGACCGGGAAACCGATCTGCGTCTGCTCGTCGACCTCACTTTCCGCTTCTAGAAGAGTTTGAAGATGCCTTTTATTTCGCGTTTCATCCTTCTGCTGGGAGTGCTGCTGGTCAGCGCCTGCGCCCAGCAAGCTCCGGCCTTCGCACCGCCGTCCGAGCGCCCGGTGGCGGCCAATGAAAAACCATGGCCGAAAAACCACGTGCTGGGCATTGCCTACCACGACATCGAAGACCGTGATCCCGATCAGGCGGTGGTGGCGGTGCGCACCGAGCGCATGATCGAGCAACTGGCGTGGCTGCGGGAAAACAACTACAAGCCGGTGACGGTCGATCAGATCATGGCCGCGCGCAAGGGCGGGCCGGAACTGCCGCCCAAAGCGATCCTGCTCAGCTTCGACGACGGTTATGCGAGCTTCTACACCCGTGTGCTGCCGGTGCTGCGTGCCTACAACTGGCATGCGCTGCTGGCGCCGGTCGGCGTGTGGATCGACACACCGCTGAATCAACCGGTGGATTTCGCCGGCACTCCGCGTCAGCGCTCTGACTTCCTGACCTGGGATCAGGTGCGCGAAATCTCGCAATCCGGCCTCGTGGAAATCGCCGCTCACACCGATGCCAGCCACAAAGGCATCCTCGCCAACCCGCAAGGCAACCTGCAGCCGGCCGCCGCGACCCGGCGCTACGATCCGGTGACCAAACGCTATGAAACCGAGGCGGATTTCCAGGCGCGGATCCGCACCGACGTGGCCACCATTTCGGAGAAAATCCGCAAGGCCACCGGCAAGAAACCGCGTATCTGGGTCTGGCCATACGGTACGGCGGACGGCACTTCGCTGACCGTGGTGAGCGAGCAGGGTTATGAAATGGCCCTGACCCTCGACGACGGTCTCGATGCCTTAGACAACCTGATGAGCAGCCCACGATTCCTCGTCGCCTCCGACCCGGACGGCGAGCATTTCGCCAACAGCATCGTGGCGGTGCAGTCCGATTTCGCCATGCGCGTGGTGCATGTGGACCTGGACAACGTCTACGACCCGGATCCTGCGCAACAGGAAGTGAACCTCGGCAAACTGATCCAGCGCATGGCTGACATGGGCGCCAACACGGTGTTCCTGCAAGCCTTCGCCGATCCGAAAGGCGATGGCCTGGTGCATTCGCTGTACTTCCCCAACCGTCATCTGCCCATGCGTGCCGACATTTTCGACCGTGTCGCCTGGCAGTTGCGCACTCGGGCTCACGTGAAAGTGTTCGCCTGGATGCCGGTGCTGAGTTTTGCGCTGGATTCGAAGCTGCCACGGGTCACGCGCTGGGATCCGAAGACCGGCACCACGTCGGTCGACCCGGATCAGTACAAGCGGCTGTCGCCGTTCGACCCCGAAGTGCGGCGGATCATTGGTGAAATCTACGAAGACGTGGCGCGCCTGACCTCGGTCGACGGCATCCTCTACCACGACGACGCCGTGCTGTCGGACTTCGAGGACGCCAGCCCCGAGGCTCTCAAGGCCTATGCCGCCCACGGTCTGCCGGGCTCGATTGCCGCCCTGCGCGACGATCCGGCAGCCATGCAGCGCTGGACACGGTTCAAGAGCCGCTACCTGATCGACTTCACCAACGAACTGACCGCCAAGGTCCGCGCGATTCGCGGCCCGCAAGTGCTGACCGCACGCAACATCTTTGCCGAGCCGGTGCTCAATCCACAAAGCGAAGCGTGGTTCGCGCAGAACCTCGACGACTTCCTCGTGAGCTACGACTGGACGGCGCCGATGGCCATGCCGCTCATGGAAAAGCAGACCCATGCGCAATCCGGCCCGTGGCTGGAAGAACTGGTGGCGAAGATCAAACAGCGCCCCGGTGCGCTGGATCGCACGGTGTTCGAATTGCAGGCCCGGGACTGGACGAAAAAGGACCAGGCCGACATCGAAGGTGCACAACTGGCCGACTGGATGGGCCGCCTCAAGCGTCAGGGCGCGACGAGTTTCGGCTACTACCCGGACAACTTCCTCGAGAACCTGCCGGACCTGAAAACCGTGCGGCCTGCGCTCTCCAACAAATGGAACCCATGACATGCTGGATAGACTGCTGGCCCTGCTTGTTCTGGCGATTGTCCTCGGCGTCCCGCTGGGGCTGATCTTCCTGGTCACCGGGCAATTCCTGATGGACTTCGTGTTCTTCTACCCGCTGTTCATGTCCGGGTTGTGGATTTCCGGCGGCCTGTATTTCTGGCTGCACTGGGAGCGGCACTGGCCGTGGAAGGACGACACGCTGCCGCCACCGCTGGAAGGCGAACCGCTGATTTCGATCCTGATCCCTTGCTACAACGAGGGCGACAACGCCGCCGACACCATTCACGCGGCGCTGGCCCAGCATTACCCGAACATCGAAGTCATCGCGATCAACGACGGCTCCAAGGACAACACCGCACAAGTACTGGATGCGCTGGCCAAGGAAGATCCACGGTTGCGCGTGCTGCACCTGGCGGAGAACCAGGGCAAGGCCGTGGCACTGCGCATGGGCGCCATCGCTGCACGCAGTGAATATCTGGTGTGCATCGACGGTGATGCGCTGCTGGCGCCGAACACGGCGGCTTACCTCGTGGCGCCGATGCTCGACAACGCGCGACTGGGCGCGGTGACCGGTAACCCGCGGATCCGCACGCGTTCGACGCTGGTCGGGCGGGTTCAGGTCGGCGAGTTCTCGTCGATCATCGGGCTGATCAAACGCACCCAACGAGTGTTCGGGCGGATTTTCACTGTGTCGGGTGTGATCGTCGCGTTTCGCCGCACGGCGCTGAACCGGGTCGGCTACTGGAGCCCGGACATGATCACCGAAGACATCGACATCAGCTGGAAACTGCAACTGGACCACTGGAGCATCTTCTACGAGCCCCGCGCCCTGTGCTGGATCCTGATGCCGGAAACCCTGGGCGGGCTGTGGAAGCAGCGCCTGCGCTGGGCCCAGGGCGGTGCCGAAGTGCTGTTCAAGAACATTCGCGGCATCTGGCAATACCGTCACCGTTACCTGTGGCCGCTGCTGTTCGAATACTGCCTGTCGACCGGCTGGGCGTTCACTTTCCTGTTGTCGGTGATTTTCTGGGTGATGGGCAAATTCATGGTCATGCCTGAAGCGATCGCCGTGCATCACCTGATGCCGCCGGCGTTTACCGGGTTGCTGCTGGCGTTTGTCTGCCTGGTGCAGTTCGCGGTCAGCATCATCATCGACCGGCGCTACGAGCCGGGTCTGGGCAAGACCATGTTCTGGGTGGTCTGGTATCCATTGGTGTTCTGGTTCATCAGCCTGCTGACCACGCTGGTCAGTTTTCCCAAGGTGCTGTTCGGCCAGCATCAGAAGCGTGCGCGTTGGGTCAGCCCGGACCGGGGTATCAAACCGGTCGGGGACGACGAAGAGGAGGTCATCAAATGAAAATCATCCGGACCCGCCAGCGACCATTCCTGGTGGTGGTCGATGTGTTCCTCACGGTGCTGGCCTGGGTTGGCCTGCTGTATCTGTTGGTGCGCGGGCTGTGGCCGCTGATCGAAACCCATGCCGGCGGGCCGCGCATCGATAACTCGGCATTCGAAGCGCTGGGGACCTTGCAGATCTACCTGTGGGTGGCGCTGGTCAACGCCGTCATTCTGATTTCCTGGGCGCGTTATCAACAACGCAAGAGCCGCAGTTTTGCTCAGCGTCGGCTGGCGGCTCCGGTGGTCGACGATGACGGCCTGAGCAAAAGCTTCAAGCTGTGCGATGACCGCCTGCAGAAGCTTCGCAGCCCGGGCGTCATCACCATCCACAACAATCAGGACGGTGACGTCAGCCATGTGGTGCCGCACCTGTGGCCGGTGGAACAGGCGGAATTGCCGCCACCGCTGGCGCCACTGGAGCATCCACGGGTGATCTTTCTGCATGCCGAGGACGACGATAACCGTGAGCCGGTGAACCGTCTGTAAGCGCGGTGATACCAATGGGCGTCATTTGCCACTGCCACGGCACGAACGGTACAGCTATAGTCTGCAGGCCGAAGACGGCCCAACTGCACAAGGTGCTCCCGGAATGACCCGATTGACCTCTCTCAACCCTTGGCTGGCGGCCGTTGCCGTCGCCCTTTGCGTGCAGTTTCCGGCGCAGGCCCAGGAGCGCTTCACCCTCAGCATTCCCGGTGTTTCGGACAACCGTCTGTTCACCGCGGCGGCGGCCAGTGACGCCGCCGGTTGCGGCGGCAAGAACCAGTCGCCGGCGTTGAGCTGGAACGCCGGCCCGGCCGCGACCCAGAGCTACGCCATCGTGATGCACGATCCGGACGGCCAGAAAGGCCTGGGCGTCGATCACTGGGTTCACTACGGCATCAAGGCCACGACCCGGCAGATCCCGGCCGGCATCGGTACCAAGCCGACCTTCGAAGGCCTGGGCGGCACCAACAGCAAAGGCACGACCACCTATGTCGGCCCGTGCCCGCCGACTGGCGACAGTGCGCACCACTACATCATTCAGATCTACGCCCTGGACCTGGCCCCCGACGCATTGCCGGCCGGCCTGACTCGCGCACAGCTGCTGGAGAAAATCAAAGGCCATGTGCTGCGCAACAGCAGTGCAGTGCGGCGTTATCACCGCTGAAAAAATTTTCGGCGGCGTTTAACCCGAACTGAAAGGGCTGTCCGTCTCAGAGGTTGAATGGATCAATTCTTCCTCGAGGTCAGCCCCATGTCTCTTCCTTCGATGCTTCTGCGACCCCTTGCTGCCGGTGTGCTGTTGGCCGTCGCCGGTTGCGGCATTTCCTCCAGTCCGGAATCCGCCGCCGTGCCGCCACCGGCACAGCTCCCCTCGAAACCCGTGGTGCAGCAAGAAGTGGTCATGGCCGATCACTCCTTGGCCAAGCGCAGCGCGTTGGCGGCGCCGATGGCCAGTTTTGCACCGATGCCGGCCGGGGAAAGTTATCCACAGGACTATCGCGCCGAGCCGCGTGAGCAATACGAAACCCTGGCGGATAATCCGATCCACAGCGTTGCCGAAACGCCCGTTTCGACCTTCAGTGCCGATGTGGATACCGGCGCCTACGCCAATGTCCGCCGTCTGCTCAATCAGGGACGCCTGCCGCCGGAAGGTGCGGTGCGGCTGGAGGAGATGGTCAATTACTTTCCGTATGACTATGCGTTGCCCACTGACGGATCGCCGTTCGGCGTGACCACCGAGCTGGCCACTTCGCCGTGGAACTCGCACACCCGCCTGCTGCGCATCGGCATCAAGGCGTCCGATCGTGCGGTGGCGGAATTGGCGCCGGCCAACCTGGTGTTTCTGGTGGACGTGTCCGGCTCGATGGATCGTCGCGAAGGGCTGCCGTTGGTCAAAAGCACCCTGAAGCTGCTGGTCGATCAACTGCGCGAGCAGGATCGCGTGTCGCTTGTGGTGTATGCCGGCGAATCACGAGTCGTGCTGGAACCGACTTCCGGACGGGAAAAGGCGAAAATTCGCACAGCCATCGAGCAGTTGACGGCGGGAGGCTCGACCGCAGGCGCCTCCGGCATCGAGCTGGCCTATCAAATGGCACAACAAGCCTTCATCCCCAAAGGCATCAACCGCATCCTGCTGGCCACCGACGGTGACTTCAACGTCGGTGTCAGCGACTTCGACAGCCTCAAGCAAATGGCTGTGGATAAACGCAAGACCGGGATTTCCCTGACCACCCTGGGTTTTGGTGTGGATAACTACAATGAACATCTGATGGAACAACTGGCGGATGCCGGCGACGGTAACTACGCCTACATCGACAATCTGCGCGAGGCGCGCAAGGTGTTGGTGGATCAGTTGGGGTCGACCCTCGCCGTGGTGGCGAAAAACGTCAAATTGCAGGTGGAATTCAACCCGGCGCAGGTCAGCGAATACCGGCTGCTGGGTTACGAAAACCGCGCGCTCAAGCGTGAGGATTTCAGCAATGACAAGGTCGATGCCGGTGAGATCGGCGCGGGACACACAGTGACGGCGTTGTACGAAATTGTCCCCGCAGGCGAGAAGGGCTGGCTGGAACCGCTGCGTTACGGAAAAACCGATGCAGGGGTTTCTGAAAAGAAAGGAGAACTGGCAATGCTGCGTGTGCGATATCAAAAGCCTGAAGGTGGGAAAAGTCTGCTGATCGAACGACCAATTACCAATCAAGTCGCGCCGGCCAGCGAGGATCTGCGATTTGCCGCCGCCGTCGCCGCGTTTTCCCAGCAGCTCAAGGATGGCCGCTATACCGGTGATTTCAGCCTCAAGGACACCGAAGCGTTGGCCCGAGGTGCCCGTGGCGATGACCGCTTCGGCCTGCGCAACGAGTTCGTGCAACTGGTGGAACTGGCGCAGAGCCTGCGGACTTCGACCGCCTCCAACACGATGCCGACCGAGCGACGGATTGAATAGTGAGCCGCCTGAAGGGGTTTATCAGCCAGCTGTTTGCCTCCGCAGACAGCCTTGAGGCCAGCAGCGACGAATCGCTGCTGGCCCGTTATCGCGAGGGTGACGGCAAGGCGTTCGAGATCCTGTACGCCCGCCATCGCCAGAGTCTTTACCGGTTTCTGTTCGGGCTGAGCGGCAAACCGGAACTGGCCGAGGAGGTGTATCAGGACACGTGGCTGAGCCTGATCCGCAGCAGCAGTCAGCCACAAGGCCGGGCGACTTTTCGTACCTGGCTGTTCCAGATTGCCCGCAACCGTCTGATCGATCACTGGCGCAAGCATGGCGCCCATCAACCGCTGCATGACAGTTACGACGAACAGGCCCATGCGGTCAGTGACGATGCGAGCGACCCGGAGCAACTGCTGAGCCTCAGCCGCGACAGCCAACGCCTGGACAGCGCCCTGCAAACCTTGCCCGCCGACCAGCGCGAAGTGTTCCTGCTGCGCGCCCACGGCGAACTCGACCTGGCGCAAATCGCCAGCCTCACCGAAACACCGCTGGAAACCGTCAAGAGCCGCTTGCGCTACGCCCAGCAAAAACTGCGTCGGCTGCTGGCCGAGGAGGTACTGACATGACGGACACCCGCCAGACACCCGAAGAGCAACTGCTCAAGCATTACCGCGAGCAACAGACCGGCGAACCGCCGGCAAATCTCGACGCGTTGATTCTCAGCGCCGCGCATCGCCAGATCCCGGCACCGAAACCGAACCTGTGGCAACGCTGGATCAAGGCCTGCCAGACACCGCGCTATCAGGTGGCTTTCGCCAGTCTGGTCGGCATCGCGCTGATGCTGTCGCTGGTGCATCGCGCGCCGGAACCCGTGGCTCATTACGATTTCGCCCCAGCCGCCAAACCTGCTGCGCCACTGGCTCGTAAAGAGGCCATCGAATCCCGGACATTATCAGCACCCGCTGGCGCGTTATCCGCACCTGCGCCTGCGCCGATGGCGGAAATGGCCGCGCCGATGCAAAGCGAATCGATCAGCGCCGACAGCGCGGACGAAGCCAAAGTCAGCAAGCGCGCTGCCGCCCCGGCCAATGGCCTCGACGAGCAACTGCGCGAAGTCCTGCGCCTGCGCGAATCCGGTCAATCACAGGCTGCCGATACCCTGTACAACAATCTGCACAAGCGTTACCCGAGCGTGAATCTGGACCTGCGCCTCGAACAAATCCGCCAGAACTGACCGGGTGATCTCTCAGCCATTTGGCATTGCCCCGCAAAAACGCGCACTATCAGGCCATTGCCGATGCGCTGGAGGATGCCGTGGCCCAAAAAATCGACCGCATCGCCCAAATGCTCAACTGCCCGGTGAAGGGTGAGGAACTGCGGCGAGCAGTGACCGAGAGTCGTAAGGAGTTTCTTCTGGCGAAGCAGGCAGAAGAGGATCTGGAGGAAGACGTTCTTGATGATGAGTTGATCGAGGACGACGAAGACGATGATGAATATGACGAGTTTGACTGGACGACGGAGTGAGTCGCCAATCAGCACCCACAAAAAAGCCCCAGACCTTACGGCCTGAGGCTTTTTCGTTTCTGTTCATGGCGCACCAGGCGGGATTCGAACCCACGACCCCTGCCTTCGGAGGGCAGTACTCTATCCAGCTGAGCTACTGGTGCAGCGGGCGACATCATACCTAGGTCGGCTCGGGGCGTCCATGCCGGGTTTTGGCGCTTATTGTCAGTGCGCGTGTCGGTCGAAAGCGCTGCATTCCATAAAGCTGTAACGTCCTGCAAAAGGCTCGCTTGGCGCTTTGGCGGGACTGAACTAAGGTTTCGTTGCGGCGCAGGCTGGTTTGCTCGTTGATCTGAAAAATCCGGCAAAAGCGGCGTTTTTGTTCTTTTTTTCGAACGACCTATTGTCCTTTACCCCCTTTGATCCTACGATCCGTTTGAGATTTCAAACGCTCTTTGATCGGGTGCCGAGCCGCACGTGTTTGCAACCGTGCACACTTCAGGTGCTTCAGCCCGGTGAATGATTTCCCTGACGGCAGCCTTGCGAGGCGCCTTTCTACAATCATAATTTTGCTCCGCGCTGGCCGCGGTGCTGTTAAGGAAAGCCGACATGCAGCTTAAAGACACCCAGTTGTTCCGCCAGCAAGCCTTCATCGATGGCGCTTGGGTCGACGCGGACAACGGTCAGACGATCAAGGTCAACAACCCGGCCACTGGCGAAATCCTGGGCACCGTGCCGAAGATGGGCGCTGCCGAAACCCGCCGTGCCATCGAAGCCGCCGACAAGGCGCTGCCGGCCTGGCGTGCACTGACCGCCAAGGAGCGTGCAGGCAAGCTGCGTCGCTGGTTCGAGCTGATCATCGAGAACCAGGAAGACCTGGCTCGTCTGATGACCCTCGAGCAGGGCAAGCCACTGGCCGAAGCCAAGGGCGAAATCGTCTACGCCGCTTCGTTCATCGAGTGGTTCGCCGAAGAAGCCAAGCGCATCTACGGCGACGTGATTCCGGGCCACCAGCCTGACAAGCGCCTGATCGTGATCAAGCAGCCGATCGGCGTGACCGCCGCCATCACCCCGTGGAACTTCCCGGCGGCGATGATCACCCGTAAAGCAGGTCCTGCGCTGGCAGCCGGCTGCACCATGGTGCTCAAACCTGCTTCGCAAACCCCGTTCTCCGCTTTTGCCCTGGCCGAACTGGCCCAGCGCGCCGGCATCCCTAAAGGTGTGTTCAGCGTGGTGTCCGGCAGCGCCGGCGACATCGGCAGCGAGCTGACCAGCAACCCGATCGTGCGCAAACTGTCCTTCACCGGTTCGACCGAAATCGGTCGTCAGCTGATGTCGGAATGCGCCAAGGACATCAAGAAAGTCTCGCTGGAACTGGGCGGCAACGCACCGTTCATCGTGTTCGACGACGCGGACCTGGATAAGGCCGTCGAAGGCGCGATCATTTCCAAGTACCGCAACAACGGCCAGACCTGCGTCTGCGCCAACCGTCTGTACATTCAGGATTCGGTCTACGACGCCTTCGCCGAGAAGCTGAAAGCGGCCGTCGCCAAACTGAAGATCGGCAACGGTCTGGAAGATGGCACCACCACTGGCCCGCTGATCGACGAGAAGGCCGTGGCCAAGGTGCAAGAACACATCGCTGACGCCGTTGCCAAAGGCGCAACCGTGCTGGCTGGTGGCAAGCAGATGGAAGGCAACTTCTTCGAGCCGACCATCCTGACCAACGTGCCGAAAAACGCTGCGGTGGCCAAGGAAGAAACCTTCGGTCCGCTGGCGCCGCTGTTCCGCTTCAAAGACGAAGCCGAAGTGATCGCGATGTCGAACGACACCGAGTTCGGTCTGGCTTCCTACTTCTACGCTCGCGACCTGGGCCGTGTATTCCGTGTGGCGGAAGCCCTGGAGTACGGCATGGTCGGCGTCAACACCGGGCTGATCTCCAACGAAGTCGCGCCGTTCGGCGGCATCAAGGCCTCGGGCCTGGGCCGTGAAGGCTCCAAGTACGGCATCGAAGATTACCTGGAAATCAAATACCTCTGCCTGGGCATCTAAGCCGGGAAAGGGATCGCTGCAAACGCAAAGGGCACGAGAGCGCTGTCCCTTTGCGTCGTTTCAAACCGGAATTTTCTCTGCGGCCGGGAACGCCGTGGCAGTCGATCATCGCATGCTGCCACCGCCGATTCCTCCCGCTTAATCCTTGAACCACGCCGCCCGATGAGCGGTGAATGAGGACTGTAATGAGCAAGACTAACGCTGAACTGATGGCCCGTCGTACCGCAGCTGTTCCACGTGGTGTTGGCCAGATCCACCCGATTTTCGCCGAGTCCGCGAAGAACGCGACCGTGACCGACGTTGAAGGTCGCGAGTTCATCGACTTCGCCGGCGGTATCGCCGTGCTGAACACCGGCCACGTGCACCCGAAAATCATCGCCGCCGTGACCGAACAGCTGAACAAGCTGACTCACACCTGCTTCCAGGTACTGGCCTACGAGCCATACGTTGAGCTGTGCGAAAAAATCAACGCTCGCGTACCGGGTGACTTCGCCAAGAAAACCCTGCTGGTGACCACCGGTTCCGAAGCCGTTGAAAACGCCGTGAAGATCGCCCGTGCTGCCACTGGCCGTGCTGGCGTGATCGCTTTCACCGGCGCATACCACGGTCGCACCATGATGACCCTGGGCCTGACCGGTAAAGTCGTGCCTTACTCGGCCGGCATGGGCCTGATGCCAGGCGGCATCTTCCGCGCGCTGTACCCGAACGAACTGCACGGCGTGAGCATCGACGACTCGATCGCTTCCATCGAACGCATCTTCAAGAACGACGCCGAGCCGAAAGACATCGCCGCGATCATCATCGAGCCTGTGCAGGGTGAAGGTGGTTTCTACGTCGCGCCGAAGGAATTCATGAAGCGTCTGCGTGCCCTGTGCGACCAGCACGGCATCCTGCTGATCGCTGACGAAGTGCAGACCGGCGCTGGCCGTACCGGTACTTTCTTCGCCATGGAACAGATGGGCGTTGCCGCCGACCTGACCACCTTCGCCAAATCCATCGCTGGCGGCTTCCCGCTGGCCGGTGTGTGCGGCAAGGCCGAATACATGGACGCCATCGCGCCAGGCGGCCTGGGCGGCACCTACGCCGGTAGCCCGATCGCTTGCGCCGCTGCTCTGGCAGTGATCGAAGTGTTCGAAGAAGAAAAACTGCTGGACCGCTGCAAGGCTGTCGGCGAGCGTCTGGTAACCGGCCTGAAGGCCATCCAGGCCAAGTACCCGGTGATCGGCGAAGTCCGTGCCCTGGGCGCCATGATTGCCGTCGAGCTGTTCGAAAACGGCGACAGTCACAAGCCAAACCCGACCGCAGTCGCTGCCGTCGTGGCCAAGGCGCGTGACAAGGGCCTGATCCTGCTGTCCTGCGGCACCTACGGCAACGTTCTGCGCGTCCTGGTACCGCTGACCTCGCCGGACGAGCAACTGGACAAAGGCCTGGCGATCATCGAAGAGTGCTTCTCGGAGCTGTAAGCCCGGGCACTGTGTGATCGGATCGACAAAAAACCCGCTTCGGCGGGTTTTTTTACGCTTGCTGAAACACATACCCCGCATTCGAGCTGTATCGAAACGCCAGCATTGGCTAAGGTTCAAGCATTGCAAGGGAGGGCGAGCATGCCTGCCGTCGAATTACCCGCTGTACCCCGAGTCCTGATTGCCGAGGCCGACCCATGGTCTCGTGACCTGCTCAAACAGGTTTTGCTCAATGTGCGCTGCGATGCGCGGCTGGATCTGTGCGCCGATGGCCAGGAGGCTATGACGCTGCTCAGTGAAGTCCCCTATGACCTGGCGATCGTCGACTGGGAGTTGCCCGGTGTCGACGGTTTGAACGTGTTGCGCAGTGTCCGCCAGCGCAAACGCAATCCGCCGCTGCCGTTCATTCTGATGAGCAGCCGCAACGACAGCGCCAGCGTACGCGAAGCCCTGCCGCTGGCGCCGACGGCCTACCTGGCCAAACCCCTGAACATGGAAAGCCTGACCGAGCGTTTGCAGGGGCTGCTGCTCAATGCCGGCGAGGAAGTGTTCTGCGAAGTGCCCGCACTGGCGCCGGGCATGACCCTGTCGGTGTTCCTCGAGCGTCGCCGCGAGCAGGCCGACGGCGCACCGTTGATGACCGACGTACAGGTGGCGGTCAAACGCAGCCTCAACCCCAACGGGCTGGATCTGAAGCTGCTGGAAGAGGAAGTCCGCACCGACCCGCAGATCACCGCCGTGTTGATCGCCGCAGCCAACAGTGCCGCTCAGCATCACGGTGCGGCGGTGCAGACCCTGGCTCAGGCGCTGCATCGCCTGGGCACCGGCCAAAGCATGAACCTGATCCTCGGCCTGGCCCTCAAGCGCAGCGCCAGACTCAGCGATCCATGCCTGGCGGACTACGCGGAGCGCTATTGGGGCCTGTCGCTGCACACCGCTGAATACGCGCGTACCCTGGCGCGTCTGCTCGATCTTGATCAGGAGCGCTGCTATTGCGCCGGGATGCTCCATCGTCTCGGCGATCTGGCGTTGCTGCGTTGTTTGCAGGAGTGGAAGCAGGCCGGCGGCGAGCTGGATGAACTGGAGGAAGTCGGCGATGCGCTGGCGGAATTCGGTGCGGCGTACGGCTCGGCGTTGCGTACTCGCTGGCGTTTGCCGCTGGAGTTGCGCGAGTTGATTGCATCCGTCTACCAGCTCGGTGGCGGGGTGTACTCCCGCGAAGCGCTGGTGATGAACATGGCGGCGCAAATGGCGCGACTGACCGAGCACGAGGGCGTCGAGGAGCTGGCTAAGAGTCGCACGGCGCGCTTGCTCAAGATCGGGCTGCCGGAGCTGATGCGGATGCGCAAATAGCGCTTGTTCCGCATCAGCGCTGTGTTCAGCCGGAAATGATCCGGTTCTTGCCCTGACGCTTGGCCTCGTACATCGCCGCATCGGCTCGGGCGAACAGGTCGTCGAGGCTTTCGTCTTCCGGGGTGAGGCTGGTGAGGCCCTGGCTGACGGTGATGCCGAAGGTCTGTTCACCGTGGCTGAAGCTCAGACGCTGGATTTCCTGTTGCAGGCGCTCGGCCACCTGCATCGCCATGTCCGGCGCGCAGCCCGGAAAAACCGCAGCAAATTCCTCACCGCCAATCCGTCCGAACAGATCCCCCCGACGCAACGAGGCGCGGCCACTTTCGGCGATTCGTTGCAGCACGTGGTCGCCTTCCGGGTGGCCGTAGGTATCGTTGATCACTTTGAAGTCATCGATGTCCAGCAACAGAAACGCCAGTGGCGCACCCTGCAAACGGGCTTCTTCAAACTCGCGGTTGGCGCATTCGAAGAAGTGTCGACGGTTGCTGCTTTGGGTCAGCACGTCGGTGGTGGCCAGGCGTTGCAGCTCGGTTTCCATCTGTTTTTTCTCGGTGATGTCTTCGGCGATGCCGACGATGATCACCGGTTGTCCCGGTTCTTCCTGGCGGTTGATGAAGCACTTGTCGCTGATCCAGCGCACCTGACCGTCGGCGTCGATGATCCGGTATTCGCGGTCTTCCACGGCGCCTTTGTGCAGCACTTCGGCGAGGCTGCGTTCGGCGTATTCCAGATCCTCGGGGTAGATGCTGTCGCGCCACTGGTTATGGTCGGCGAGCAACAGGGCGGCCGAACGGCCGAAAATCCGTTCATAGGCGGGGCTGACGTAGAGCACCTGACGGGTTTCCCAGTTGAAGGCCCAAAGCACGGCGTTGACGCTGACCAGCAGCGAGCTGAACAGCTGTTCGCGTTCGCTCAGGCGCGCCACTTCGCCCTGGGCGTGCATCAGCGCCATCAGGGTTTGTGCGGCCTCTGGCCACTGGGGAAGGGATGAGTCTTTTTGATTGTTGTTGACCATCGACACGGATCTCAAAGGGCGTGCCGATCAGTCGACAACGGCCACGGGACAGCCCGCCGGGGGTGGCGAAGTGTCTTTGAGATAGGGGATCGGGGGTGAAGTTCCGAAGGGTGCGCCCGGGAACCGGGCGCACCGATCAACGGCATCAGACGGCGGCGGGGCGCAGCGAGTAGGTTTTCAACTGGTCGGCGAATTCGCGCAGGGACTGGATACCGCTGGCCTCGGCCTCGTGTACCCATTCCTTGATGGCCGCGAGCATGTCGTGGCCATTTGCGCTGGTCTTGACCCAGATCTGCTGCAGGGCCAGACGTTTCTCGTAAATTACCTTCAGCGCCTGGCTGTGCTCGAGCATGTTCTGGATGCGCGCGTGGTGGCGATCCTCCAGCAGGCTGGTTTCACGGGAAAGCAGACGCTTGGCGCGGTGGAACTGATGGCGTACCGAATGATCGACCTTGTCCAGCTCCTGCTTGACCAGCGGCCCGATCACCAGCTTGCGGTACTGGGCCATGATCTGGAAGCGGTTGTTGAGGATCGCCATGGCGGTGTCCATGTCCAGGCTGCCCTTGCCTTCGACGCGGTGGGCGATCGGCGCAACGCGCTGCACCTTGGCCAGACGCAGGAAGCTGAAGACCTGGATCCAGGCCCAACCGAGGTCGAACTCCCACTTCTTGACCGACAGTTTGGCCGAGTTGGGGTAGGTGTGATGGTTGTTGTGCAGCTCTTCGCCGCCGATCAGGATGCCCCATGGCACCAGATTGGTCGCGGCATCGCGGCATTCGAAGTTGCGGTAGCCGATGGCATGGCCGAGACCATTGACCACGCCGGCGGCCCAGACCGGAATCCACATCATCTGGATCGCCCAGATGGTGATGCCGATGGTGCCGAACAGCAGCAGGTCGACGACCGCCATGATTGCAATGCCCAGCAACCGGTGGCGGCTGTAGAGGTTGCGCTCGATCCAGTCTTCCGGGCAGTTCTTGCCATAGATGCGCAGGGTCTCGGCGTTCTGCGCTTCCTCGCGGTACAGCTCGGCGCCTTTGCGCAGCACTGTCGACAGACCCTTGACGACCGGGCTGTGCGGGTCATCGACGGTTTCGCATTTGGCGTGGTGTTTGCGGTGGATGGCCGTCCACTCGCGGGTGTTCTGCGCCGTGGTCAGCCACAGCCAGAAACGGAAGAAATGCTTCAGGCCAGCATTCAGCTCCAGGGAGCGATGGGCCGAGTAGCGGTGCAAGTAGACCGTGACGGCAACGATCGTCACATGGGTCATCAGCAGGGTGACGGCGACCAGTGACCAGGCCGACAAGCCAAGAAAACCTTCGTACCACATAGGCTATAGGGCCCTCGATAAAGAAAAAACAGCCGTTGCATTATCACCAAGCACACAGATAAAACCAGTCGCCCTTTCAGATAAGAGATGGCTGGATGTTTCTTGACCTATAATCCCGACATTTTTGTAGGGACATGGACGGCCGAATGTCTGCCTCATACCGCGATGCCTTGCGTGCAGCGCTGCTTTACTTGGTCCTTGCCGTTGTCTGGCTGCAAGGCATTGGCTATTTATTGAACAGTTTCTTCGATAGCTCTGATGAGTTGCTGCGTTGGCAACTGATCAACGGCTATGCCTTTGTGGTGTTCAGCGCCGGTTTGATCTTTCTTGCCCGGGCGCGCCTGTTCGAGTGCCTGGGCATTGGTGCCCGGTTGCGCGAACGCCAGGCGGATCGCGAACGCCTGCGTCAGGCTGCGGCGGTGTTCGACTGCACCCGCGAAGGCGTGCTGGTCACGGATCGGCAGGGGCTGATCGTGCACGTCAATCGCGCCTTCATGGAAATCACCGGTTATCAGCGTGAAGAAGTCATTGGCCAGCAGCCCAGCCTGTTCAAGTCCGGGCACCATCCTCCGGGGTTCTATCAGGCGATGTTCGCCACATTGCAGGCGCAGGATGAATGGAGCGGCGAGATCTGGAACCGTCGTAAAAGCGGCGAGATTTATCCGCAATGGCAGACGATCCGCGTCATTCGCGACGAAGACGGTCGGCTCAGCCACTACGTCGCGGTGTTTTCCGATATCAGCGCGATCAAGGATTCCGAGCATGAACTCAAGCACCTGGCCCACCACGATCCGCTGACCGATCTGCCCAACCGCCTGCTGTTCAGCGATCGCGCCGAACAGGCGCTGGCGTCGGCGCAGACCCACAAGCGCGGCTGTGCGCTGCTGATGGTCGATCTGGACCACTTCAAATTGATCAACGACAGCCTCGGCCACAACATCGGTGACCGCTTGCTCAAGGCGGTCGCCGCGCGTTTGCAGGCGCTGTTCGGCTCCGGTATCACCCTGGCGCGGCTGGGAGGCGATGAATTTGCGGTGCTGGCGGAAAGTTGTCCACAGCCTGCGCAGGCCGCGGCGCTGGCCCAACGCATTCTCGATGCGCTCAAGGAGCCGTTCTGCCTCGACGGCCATGAACTGTTCATCAACGCCAGCCTCGGCATCAGCCTGTTCCCCAGCGATGCGTTGAGCGCCGAACAGTTGTTGCGCAACGCCGATGCGGCGCTGTTCAAGGCCAAGAGCAGCGGCCGCAACGGCTACGCGCTGTACACCGAAGAACTCACTGCCCATGCCCAGCAACGGGTGGAAATCGCCTTCGAACTGCGCCGTGCGCTGGAGCAGCAGGAGTTGCGGGTCTACTACCAACCGGTGCACGACCTGAAAACCAGCCGCCTGATCGGCGTCGAGGCGCTGGTGCGCTGGGAACATCCGCAGCGGGGGCTGGTGTCGCCGGCGGAGTTCATCCCGATTGCCGAGCGCACCGGGATGATCTCGGAAATCGACGCTTGGGTCATGCAGCAAGCCTGCCGGCAGATGTGCCAATGGCAGCAGGCCGGGGTCGTGCTGTCGTTTGTCGCGGTGAACGTGTCTTCACGGCTGTTCGCCCGTCGCGAGTTGTATCAACAGGTGGCGCAGGTGCTGCACGACACCGGGCTGGACCCGGCCTATCTGGAACTGGAAGTCACCGAAAGCGCGGTGATGGACGATCCGGAAGTCGCACTGGAACAGATGCATCGTCTGCGCGAGCTGGGCATTCGCCTGGCCATCGATGACTTTGGCACCGGTTATTCGTCGCTGCTGCGGCTCAAGCGCCTGCCGGTGCAGAAGCTCAAGATCGATCAGGGGTTCGTCGCCGGCCTGCCGTGGGACGAGGACGACGCAGCGATCGTCCGGGTAATCATCGCCCTGGCCCGCAGCATGGGCATGCAGGTGCATGCCGAGGGCATCGAGCAGGCCGAGCAGGCGGCGTTCCTGCTGGAGCAGGCGTGCGATCTGGGGCAGGGCTACTGGTTCGGGCGGCCGGTGCCCGAAGCTCAAATCGACTGGACTCGAGCGCCGGCAATCGGCTGACGGATGTGCACAGCGGGTTTGTAATCGGGCAAATCCGCCGCAAACCCTTGCTGCATCACATAATGTTTTCCAGTTATATAAACATTCTTAAATAGTCTTTTTAAGAATATCCGCGCCTCTCTTATATTGCTCCCACGCCGAACGCAGTGCCGCCCACTGCCAGGCATATCCCATACAAAGGAGCAGCACCATGAGCGCATCCCTGCGTAGCGTTGACGGTCAGGACGAAACCACCATCTTGCGCGAAATCCAGAGCGCCTTGCGCGACCTGCGTTTCGGCGCGGTGGAAATCACTGTGCACAACGCCCAAGTGGTCCAGATCGAACGCAAAGAGAAATTCCGTCTGCAGCAACCGGGTAACAAACCGGCCTGATTCGTAGTCTGCGGCAGCTCCTGCGGGGAGCTGTTGGCAGAAGCTGCCACAGGCTGCGGTCGTTGAATGAGCAACCCGATTCCAGCAATACATAAGAAAAAGCCACCACCAAGAATTCCAGGAGCTTTCACCATGTCGTCGATTCGCCGTTACGCTTTGGCCGCCCTGGCCAGCGCTGTGTTTGCCGGTTCCGCGGTTGCCAAGGATTACGAACTGCTCAACGTTTCGTATGACCCGACGCGCGAGCTGTATCAGGATTACAACGCCGAATTCGTGAAGTACTGGCAGGCAGAGCATGCCGGCGACACCGTGAAAATCCAGCAATCCCACGGCGGTTCGGGCAAGCAGGGCCGTGCGGTGATCGACGGTCTGCGCGCCGACGTCGTGACCCTGGCCCTGGCCGGCGACATCGACGAAATCGCCAAGCTCGGCAAGACCCTGCCGGCCGACTGGCAGAAGCGTCTGCCGGACGCCAGCACCCCGTACACCTCGACTATCGTGTTCCTGGTGCGCAAGGGCAACCCGAAAGGCATCAAGGACTGGGGCGACCTGGTCAAGAACGACGTCTCGGTGATCACTCCGAACCCTAAAACCTCCGGCGGTGCGCGCTGGAACTTCCTCGCGGCATGGGCCTACGGCCTGAAAGCCAACGGCGGCAACGAAGCGAAAGCCAAGGAGTACGTCCAAACCCTGTTCAAGCACGTTCCGGTTCTGGACACCGGCGCCCGTGGCTCGACCATCACCTTCGTCAACAACGGTCAGGGTGACGTGTTGCTGGCCTGGGAAAACGAAGCCTTCCTGGCGCTGAAAGAAGACGGCGGCAAGGATAAGTTCGACATCGTCGTGCCTTCGCTGTCGATCCTCGCCGAACCACCGGTGGCGGTGGTCGACAAGAACGCCGAGAAAAAGGGCAACGAGCAGATCGCCGAAGCCTACCTCAAGCACCTGTACAGCCCGGCCGGCCAGGAAATCGCGGCGAAGAACTTCTACCGCCCGCGTGACAAGGACGTGGCTGCCAAGTACGCCCAGCAGTTCCCGAAACTGGAACTGGTGACCATCGACAAGGACTTCGGCGGCTGGAAAACCGCGCAGCCGAAATTCTTCAACGACGGTGGCGTGTTCGACCAGATCTATCAGGCGCAGTAAGTTTCAATAGCCTAAAACGAGCCCCGGATTTATGTTCGGGGCTTTGCGCGTTCTCAAACCAAGGACTTTTATGTCGCGTCGTATCTCCCCCGTCATACCCGGCTTCGGGCTGACGCTGGGCTACACCTTGGTGTACCTCAGCCTGATTGTGCTTATCCCGCTGGCGGCGATGTTCGTCCACGCCGCCCAACTCACCTGGGATCAGTTCTGGACGATCATCTCCGCGCCCCGCGTTCTCGCCGCACTGAAGCTGAGCTTCGGCACTGCGCTGTGCGCCGCGATCATCAACGGCATCATCGGCACGTTGCTGGCCTGGGTGCTGGTGCGCTACACGTTCCCGGGGCGCAAGGTGATCGACGCGATGATCGATCTGCCGTTCGCCCTGCCGACCGCAGTGGCCGGTATCGCGCTCACTGCGTTGTACACGCCGACCGGGCTGGTCGGGCAGTTCGCCGCCGACCTCGGTTTCAAGATTGCCTACACCCCGCTCGGGATTACCCTGGCGCTGACCTTCGTGACCCTGCCGTTCGTGGTGCGCACGGTGCAGCCGGTGCTGGCTGACATTCCGCGTGAAGTCGAAGAAGCGGCGGCGTGCCTCGGTGCCAAGCCGTTGCAGGTGTTCCGCCACATCCTGCTGCCAGCATTGTTGCCAGCCTGGCTGACCGGTTTTGCCCTGGCGTTCGCCCGGGGCGTCGGCGAGTACGGTTCGGTGATTTTCATCGCCGGCAACATGCCGATGAAAACCGAGATCCTGCCGCTGCTGATCATGGTCAAGCTCGACCAGTACGACTACACCGGCGCTACCTCCATCGGCGTGCTGATGCTGGTGGTTTCCTTCGTCCTGTTGCTGCTGATCAACTTGCTGCAGCGGCGCATCGAAACCCCATAAGGAGGCGCGAACCATGTCCCAATCGTCTATTGCGGCCGCTTCCTCGGCCAACGCCGCCCGCCGTGGCAGCGCCACTTCGCGCAGAATCCTGATCGGCCTCGGCTGGCTGATTTTCTTCCTGTTTCTGCTGTTGCCGCTGTTCATCGTGGTGTCGCAGGGTTTGAAGAACGGCCTCGGTGCGTTCTTCACCGCGATCTTTGAACCGGATGCCTTGTCGGCGCTGAAACTCACGGTGATCGCCGTGCTGATTTCGGTGCCGCTGAACCTGGTGTTCGGTGTCAGCGCCGCGTGGTGCGTGAGCAAATACTCGTTCCGTGGCAAGAGTATGCTGGTGACGCTGATCGACCTGCCGTTCTCGGTGTCGCCGGTGATCGCAGGTCTGGTCTATGTGTTGATGTTCGGCGCCCAGGGCCTGTTCGGGCCGTGGCTGCAGGATCACGACATCCAGATCGTCTTCGCCCTGCCGGGCATCGTGCTGGCGACGATCTTCGTCACCGTGCCGTTCGTGGCCCGTGAGCTGATCCCGCTGATGCAGGAACAAGGCACTCAGGAAGAGGAAGCCGCGCGTCTGCTCGGCGCCAATGGCTGGCAGATGTTCTGGCACGTGACCGTCCCCAACATCAAATGGGGCCTGATCTATGGCGTGGTGCTGTGTACCGCGCGGGCCATGGGTGAGTTCGGTGCGGTGTCGGTGGTTTCCGGGCACATTCGCGGGGTGACCAACACCTTGCCGCTGCACGTCGAGATCCTCTACAACGAATACAACCACGTGGCCGCGTTCGCCGTGGCGAGCCTGTTGCTGATCCTGGCGCTCTTCATCCTGCTGCTCAAGCAGTGGAGCGAAAACCGTATCAACCGCCTGCGCGCCAGCGCCGCGGAGGAATAATTCATGTCGATCGAAGTGCGTAACGTCAGCAAGAATTTCAACGCGTTCAAGGCGCTGGACAACATCAGCCTGGACATCCACAGCGGCGAGCTGGTGGCGCTGCTCGGTCCGTCCGGCTGCGGCAAGACCACCTTGCTGCGCATTATTGCCGGTCTGGAAACCCCGGATAACGGCAACATCGTGTTCCACGGCGAAGACGTTTCCGGCCACGACGTGCGGGATCGCAACGTCGGTTTCGTGTTCCAGCACTACGCCCTGTTCCGCCACATGACGGTGTTCGACAACGTCGCATTCGGCCTGCGCATGAAGCCGAAAAACCAGCGCCCGAGCGAAAGCCAGATCGCGACCAAGGTTCACGAGCTGCTGAACATGGTGCAACTGGACTGGTTGTCGGATCGTTATCCGGAGCAACTGTCTGGCGGCCAGCGTCAGCGTATCGCTTTGGCTCGCGCCCTGGCGGTAGAACCGAAAGTGCTGCTGCTCGACGAGCCGTTCGGTGCCCTCGACGCCAAGGTGCGTAAAGAGCTGCGCCGCTGGCTGGCGCGCCTGCACGAAGACATCAACCTGACCTCGGTGTTCGTGACCCACGACCAGGAAGAGGCGATGGAAGTGGCTGACCGCATCGTGGTGATGAACAAGGGTGTGATTGAGCAGATTGGCTCACCGGGCGATGTCTACGAAAACCCGGCCAGCGATTTCGTCTATCACTTCCTCGGCGATTCGAACCGTCTGCATCTGGGTGATGACAACCACGTGCTGTTCCGTCCGCACGAAGTGTCGCTGTCGCGGCATGAGCTGGAGGATCACCACGCCGCTGAAGTTCGCGATATCCGGCCGCTGGGCGCGACCACGCGGGTGACGTTGAAGGTTGAAGGTCAGACGGATCTGATCGAGGCGGAAGTGGTGAAAGACCACGACAGCCTGACCGGGTTGGCGAAGGGGGAGACGTTGTTCTTCAAGCCGAAGGTTTGGCAGAAAGTCGCCAACGTTTGATCTTGCGCGTTCCCACGCTCTGCGTGGGAACGCCGCGGGATGCATTCCCACGCAGAGCGTGGGAACGAGCGAATCAGCCTGTATTCAGACAGCCGCACGATTCGGATTGACCCGCACCACACCCGCCCTCGCTTCAATCTGCTCTTTCAGCTCATGACGCATCCCGAGCATGAACGCCAACTCGGCCACCACAAACAGCGGCCCGACAATCAACCCGCTCAAGTCATCGACGAACGCCGGTTTGCGCCCTTCATAGTGGTGCCCGACAAACTGTATCACCCAGCCAATCACGAACATCGCCAGACCGCTGCTGAGCCAGACCATGGTGCTCTGCTGTGCCAATACATGCCCGGCCCAGACGGAAAGCCCCATCAGCACCGTCATCAACACACCGAGTTTCACTTCCAGTCGCAGGTAAAACCACGCCGAGGCCAGCGCCAAGATAACGGCAGGCGAAATCCACAATCCGCCCACCGACCATTCCGGCCGCGACAACAGCACGGCCACCGCCACCACAATCAGCGGAATCCCGATAAAGTGGCTGGCGATGTTGCGCGGGTCACGGTGGTAAGCGGCGTATTGACTCAAATGATCGACGAGGCTTTTCATTGTTGTTCCTCCTGTAGGGTGATCGAATCATGCCCCGGGTAAACGGTTCGCTCTGTCAGGCAGGCGACAATCTTTAGGAGAACGCATGGATAAGGTCTGGCGCGAGCGCCTGCTGACCGGGCAATGGTTCAGTCATCTGCCTTCGTCCTTTCAGGATAGTCTGCTGGCGACGGCCAAGGAGCGGCGGCTGGCGGCGGGGCAGCGGCTGTTCCAGCGCGGCGATGCGCCATGCGGGTTGTACGCGGTGCTCGACGGCGCAGTGCGCATCGGTGCGGTCAGCGAGCAGGGCAAGGAGGCATTGCTGAGCCTGGTGGAGGCGCCGCACTGGTTCGGCGAAATCTGCTTGTTCGACGGTCAGCCACGCACCCACGATGCTTATGCGGTCGGGCCTTGCACCCTGCTGAACATTCCTCAGGCCACGCTACTGAAGCTGCTCGACGAACACCCCGTTTACTGGCGGCATCTGGCCTTGCTGATGAGCCACAAACTGCGTCTGACCTTCATCAACCTTGAACAGCTGAGCCTGCTGCCGGCCCCGGCGCGTCTGGCTCATCGCTTGCTGATGATCGCCGAAGGCTACGGCGAACTCGATCCGCCACGCCGGGTGCTGCAACTGCCTCAGGAGCAACTGGCATCGATGCTGTCGCTGTCGCGCCAGACCACCAACCAGATCCTCAAGGAGCTGCAGGGGCAGGGGATTATCGGCTTGAGTTATGGCGAAATCGAAATCCTCGACGCCACGCGATTGCGCGCGCTGGCGACACTCTGATCGCTACCGATCAATGGCTTACGAACCGCGATAAGTGGAGAAGCCATACGGGCTCAGCAGCAACGGAATGTGGTAGTGCTGATCCGTCTGCTCCACTTTGAAAATCACCGGAATCTCCGGGAAAAACGTCTCGTGCTTCGTCTTCTCGAAGTACTCGCCGGTCTTGAATACCACTCGATATTCACCCGCCTCGAACGGTTTGTTCGCCGGGAACAGTTCGGCGATCCGCCCCTGTTCATTGGTAGTGCCCTGCGCCAGCGGCTGCCAGTTCTGGCCCACGTGGCGTTCCAGCGTCACGTTGATACCCGGCGATGGCAGACCGTTTTCCAGATTGAGTACGTGTACGCTCAGCGGGTTGCCGGCGGCCAGCGCCAGGCTCGAAAAAGCGCTCAGGCCGAGCGCGGCGAAAGTCATGCGCAGTGGGGTCATGGTGATGCTCCTGGGTTCAAGTACGGTTGATGGACAGGCCGACGATTTCGGCGGCCTTGATCGCGCATTTTTCGTCCTGCTCGCCGCCACCGGAACCGGCCACGCCCATGGCGCCGACCAGTTCTTTGCCGGCAAACAACGGGATGCCGCCACCGAGCAACAGCAATTTATCGAGAGTGTTGAGGTTGGCGGCTTCCGGGTTGCTTCGGGCACGCTCGGCGAACAACCGGGTCGGGGTTTTCGTCGACAGCGCGGTGTAGGCCTTGCGTTGGCTGGCGACGGTGTTGTGCGGGCCGATACCGTCGCCGCGCAAGGTCACCAACAGGTTGCCGCCCCGGTCGAGTACCGACACCGTGCCGGTGCAGTTTTCCAGCGTCGCATCGGCCAGCAGCCGAGCGGTTTTCAGATCGAGATCGGCGTGGCGGGGTAGCTCAGGTGCGGCGAACGCGGCAGTGCCGAGGCCGATTGCCAGGCTGGCAACCAAGTATTTAGCGGACATGGACAGGCTCCAGAAGCGAAGGCCGCCACCTTATCCGCCGGTCCCCGTCGAAACCTCGTCAGTCGGATTACAAGTTTGTAATGGGCAACGCCGCGGAAGGGGCCTAGCCTGTGCCTCTGAATAATCGAGGTGTGCCATGCGTTTGCTGGTTGTAGAAGATGAAGCCAAAACCGCGAATTTCCTCGCCAAAGGGCTGGGTGAGTCGGGTTTTGCCGTGGATGTGGCGCTGAATGGCCTCGACGGGCGCTACTTCATCGAGCAGCAGGACTACGACCTGATCATCCTCGATGTGATGCTGCCAGGCCTCAACGGCTGGCAATTGCTGCAACTGATCCGTCAGCGTGGCGCCACGCCGGTTCTGTTCCTGACGGCGAAGGATGCGATCGAAGATCGCGTGCGCGGTCTCGAACTGGGGGCCGATGACTATTTGCTCAAGCCGTTCGCCTTCGCCGAATTGCTCGCGCGGGTGCGCACGTTGTTGCGGCGCGGGCCGATGCGCGAAGCCGAGTCGTACAGCATCGCCGATCTGGAAATCGACGTGCTGCGCCGCCGGGTCAGCCGAGGCGGTCAGCGTATCGCCCTGACCAACAAGGAATTCGCCCTGCTGCATTTACTCGCCAGCCGTCAGGGCGAAGTGCTGTCGCGCACGCTGATTGCCTCGCAAGTGTGGAACCTGAATTTCGACAGCGACACCAACATGGTCGAAGTCGCAGTGCGCCGCTTGCGTTCGAAAGTCGATGATCCGTACATGCCCAAACTGATCCACACGGTGCGCGGGGTCGGCTATCAACTGGAAGCGCCCGACGATGCGCGCTAGATCCATTGCCTGGCACCTGGCGCTGGCATTCGCTGCAGTCTGTGCCTTGGTGCTCAGCGCGATTGGCGTGTTCCTGTATCGCTCGCTGGCCTCGGAAATCGCCTGGCGCGACGACATGGCCTTGCTCGGTCGTCTGGAACAGGTACGCGCGCTACTCGCCGACAGCGACAGCCTCGACGCCTTGCAGGCACGGCCACGGCTGTACCAGAACATGCTTGGCAACCTCGACAGTCTGCTGTTGGTGCAACGTGCGGACGGCTCGAACGTGATCGCGATCAACCCCCGCCAACGCGCACTTCCGACCGTGCGGGCCATTCCGCGAGAGCAACCTCCGCAACGCAGCGATGTGCTGACCTGGCAGGCGCCCGACGGTGTCGAGTTGGCGCTGTTGTCAGGTCAGGCCCAAGGCCCGAATGGCGAATCGCTGACCGTGATCGCCGGTAAGGTATTGAGCGAACGCGAGCAGATGCTCGGCAGTTATCGCCTGCGTTTGTACCTGGCTGTCGGACTCGGTGCTTTACTCGCCTTTGCCCTCGGGTTGGTTTTGTTGCGCCGGGGTTTGCTTCCTCTGCGCAAGCTGAGCGAGGCGATGCGCGGTATCGACCTGCGCAGCCTCGATCAACGCTTGCCCGCAAAAGGCACACCAGCGGAATTGCTCGAACCGGTGCAGGCGCTCAACGGCATGCTCGTGCGGCTGGACGACGGCTTCCAGCGCCTCTCGCAGTTTTCCGCCGACCTTGCCCATGAAATCCGCACGCCGCTGCACACCTTGCTCGCGAGCAATGGCCAGGCACTAAATCACCCACGCAGCAGCGCGGAGTATCAGGAAGTGCTGGCGTCAAACATGGAAGAATTCGAACGGCTCAAGCGCATGGCCGAAAACCTGATGTTTCTCGCTCGCGCAGAACAGGCGGAGCGGGCGCTCGATTTGCGCACACTGAAGTTGCACGAAATCGGCAGTGAGTTGTGCGAGTACTTCGAAGCCCTGGCCGATGACCGTGGAATCCGCCTCGAAAACACGCTCAGCGGAGATTTGCTGGCCGATCAGCAACTGCTGCAACGCGCCTTGGGCAATCTGCTGGCCAACGCCGTACGCCATGCCGACGCAGGTTCGGTCATCAGCCTGTGCCGGCGCGATGAGCCAGGCGTGTGCTGGTTGCAAGTCCACAACCTTGGCCCGGTCATCGCGGATGAGCATCTGGGCAGACTGTTCGATCGCTTCTACCGCGTCGACCCATCCCGCGCCGAACCGGGAGATTCCGGCGGATTGGGATTGGCGATCGTGCAGTCGATCATGCAATTGCATGGGGGGCAGGTGCGGGTGAGTAGTGATGTGCAGGTTACGGTTTTTGAGCTTGGATTTGTAACCAGTCGCTAATCGGCCCGCACATGCCGTTTCATCTAAGCTAGACTCGCCCTGAATTGGCATCAAATACGATGCATATATTTTTAATTACGCTTTATTGCACTGCATATAATGCACTGGTGTGTCATGGAACAGTTGGGCGAACTGATCAGAACTCTGCGCAAAGCGCAAAAACTCTCGCAACAGGCGCTGGCGCAACGTTACGGCATGAGCCGCGCCACCATTTCGGGTATCGAAAACAATACGATTTCTGAAATTGGTCTGCGCAAAGTCGAGGCGATCCTCAACGGCTTTGGCTATGAGCTGACTGCGGTTCCAGTGAGAGCGCAACGCCCGACACTCGACGCGTTGCAGAAGGTCAATTTCCATGACTGAGCCGACAGATCGCTTGCACATCACCGTCGCTGATAGCCTGGTCGGAACGCTCGGTCGAGGGCAGCCGGGCATGGACAGTGTGTTCAGCTATCGCGAGGACGCGATCGACGAAAACGCGGTGTCGCTGACAATGCCGACCCGGCTGGAGAGCTACGGCTGGGAGCGGGGTATTCATCCCGTTTTCGAAATGAATCTGCCGGAAGGCGCGTTGCGCGATGAGCTGGTTCGACGCTTCAGTAAGGCCGTCCGCGGTTTTGATGATTTCGCCTTGCTCGCTATTGTCGGACCGCATCAGTTGGGGCGGCTGGCGATTACCAGTGAGTCGGCAACCGAGCGTCAGCCCGAAACATCACTGGCCGAGCTTCTGGTGCATGACGGTGCCCAGGGACTGTTCGATGACTTGTTACAGAAGTACGGCCAATACTCCGGGGTTTCGGGCGTGCAGCCCAAAGTGCTGGTACGCGATAGCGCGGCAGCAGTTGATCGCCTGACTCACCGAGGCTCCACACATCTGCTCAAAGCCTTCCATCCCGAAGAGTTTCCCGAGCTGGCGACCAACGAGTACTTCTGTATGCGTGCCGCCGCGCTTAGCGGACTTGAAGTGCCAAAGTTTGAATTGAGTGAGCAGGGCAAGTTTCTGGTGGTCGAGCGTTTTGACCTGATTGAGCACGGCTATCTGGGTTTCGAGGACTTTTGCGTACTCAATGGTTGGCCTTCCAGAGCCAAGTACGATGGTTCTTACGAAGGCGCTGCCCGACAGATCAAGGCCTTTGTTTCGCCTGCGCTGTTGAGTCAGGCGCTGGAAGCTTTTTTCAAGATCGTAGCGCTGTCAGCGGGACTGAAAAACGGCGATGCGCATCTGAAGAACTTCGGTGTGCTGTATGACCATTGCGGTGCGCAGGCTTCGATCCGGCTGGCCCCGGCTTACGACATCATCACCACATCGGTTTACATCAGGAACGACAGCCTGGCCTTGCTGTTGGGCGGGTCGAAGGCATGGCCCAAGCACAAGGCGCTCATCCGCTTCGGTCGTACGGCGTGCAATCTCACTGAAGGCCGGTGCAATGAACTACTGCTGCAGGTTGTTCATGGCATGCAGACGGCGATGGAGGAAATGCTTGAGCATTGCCGAACCCATCAGTCGTTCGCAGAGGTGGGTGTGGCAATGATCGAGCAGTGGGAATCCGGGATTGAACGCAGTCTGACCAAGAGTTGAGCGACCCATGTGTGATCAGCGCAACTGATCCCGAAACTGCCCCGGCGTCATCCCCGTCCAGCGTTTGAACGCGCGACTGAAGCTGCTCGTATCAGCAAACCCCAACAGATAACTGACCTCGCTCAACGAGCAGTGCGGATCCCGCAGGTGCAGCAGCGCCAGGTTCTCGCGGCTCTCATTCAGCAGCGTGTCGAAGCGACAACCCTCGTCCGCCAGATGCCGTTGCAGGCTGCGCAGGCTCAGGTGCAAGGCCTGGGCGATGCGTTCGGCACTGGGTTCGCCTTCGGGCAGTTGTTCTTCGATGGCGTCGCGCACCTTGCGCTCCCAGGTCAGCGGCTTGAGCTGGGCGAGGGTGCGCTTGAGCACCGCTTCGTTGTGCTCGGCCAGTTCCGGGTTGGCGTCGTCGAGGTGGCTGTCGAAGTCGGTGAGGGCAAATTCGATGCGGTCTTCTTCGGCGGCGAAATGCACGGGTGAGCGGAACACTTTGTGCCACTGGTGCTCATCGGCCGGTGCAGGCCGACGCAGATACACCGCCAGTGGCGCGTAGTCGCGGCCCAGGCGATTGCGGCAGGTGCGCACGTAGATTGCGGCGAAGGCGTCGATGGCTTCGAACGCCGGGGCCGGGTTGTCGGCCGGGATCTTGAGGCGAAACCGATAGCGGTCTTCGGTGCGGGTCAGCTCCAGCTCCAGTGCGTCGCTGACCACCTGGTGATAACGCACGATCCGCTCGAACACTTCCCGCAGGCTGCCGCTGGCCACCAACGCGTATCCCAGCGCGTGAAACGTCGTGGGGCTGACGAATCGCGACACCCGCAAACCGATCGCCGGATCGCCGCTGACCTGTACCGCGATTTCCCACAGGCGCGTGGTGGCGGACAACGGATAGCGGGCGTTCGGGTCGTCCATCAATTGCGGATCGAGCCCGGCCTGCTGGCACAGGGCAGTGCTGTCCAGCCCCAGCGCGTCGAGTTGCTTGCGCAGGGCACGGGTCCAGCTGGCGAGAGAAGTCGGTTCCTTCATGCTGATTGGCGCTTCCGGTCAACAGGTTGGCGTTCTCGGCTACCGCGTTCGGAACTTGCACAGGGCAGGATGCGAACATCAATAACCAGAGGATGGAAGCATGGACCGTACTTCTGCAAGTCCCCAGCGACACAATGCTGCCCAGCGATCAGCGCATATTCGCGAAGTGGTGCTGGCCAAAGGCGTCGAGCTGCGCGAGCGCTACCCGATTCTCAACCATCAGGACGCCCTCGGCGCGGGGATTCTGGCCTTCGCGCTGGCCGGGATGATCGGTTCGGCGGCGCTCTACATCAGCGGGCACATGGCTTGGTGGGTATGCCTGTTGCTGAACGCGTTTTTTGCCTCACTGACCCATGAGCTCGAACACGACCTGATTCACAGCATGTATTTCCGCAAACAGCGCGTGCCGCACAATCTGATGTTGGGCCTGGTGTGGCTGGCGCGGCCGAGCACGATCAACCCGTGGATCCGTCGTCATCTGCACCTCAATCACCACAAGGTGTCCGGCACCGAAACCGACATGGAAGAGCGGGCGATCACCAACGGTGAACCCTGGGGTTTTGCGCGGTTGCTGATGGTCGGCGACAACGTGATGTCTGCGTTCATCCGCATGCTGCGGGCCAGGACATGGACACACAAGTTCAGCATCATCAAACGCTCGCTGAAGGTCTACGCGCCGCTGGCGCTGGTGCATTGGGGCGCGTGGTATGTGTTTCTCGGTTTCCATGCGGCCAACGGCATCGCTTACTTGATGGGCTCACCGATTGAATGGTCAGCGACCACGTTGTCGGTGATGCAAGTGATCGACATCGCCGCTGTGGTCATCATCGGGCCGAACGTGTTGCGCACCTTCTGCCTGCACTTCATCAGTTCGAACATGCATTACTACGGCGACATCGAAGCGGGCAATGTGCTGCAGCAGTGCCAGGTGTTGAATCCGTGGTGGCTCTGGCCGTTGCAGGCGTTCTGCTTCAACTTCGGCAGCAGTCACGGGATTCATCATTTTGTGGTGAAGGAGCCGTTCTACATTCGCCAGCTGACGGTGCCGGTGGCGCACAAGGTGATGCGGGAGATGGGGGTTCGGTTTAACGATTTCGGGACGTTTGGGCGGGCGAACCGGTTTGTTCGCAAAGAAGAGGTGGTGCAGAAAGAAGTGCAGACGGCTCAGGCTTGAAGGTATTCGAAGCTATCGCCGGCCAACCGGCGATAGCGGGCATCCGTCACCCTCAATCCGGCTGAAACGGCGATTCACTCAAAATCACCCCGGTCTCCTCCACATACCGCTGCCAATGCTCGATCAGCGCTTCAAGCCTCTGCGGCTGACTCGACGCCAGGTCATGAATCTCCCCCGGGTCACTGCCCAGATCATAAAGCTGCCAGGTCGCCGGCCCCACTGGCCCGGGGATCCACACCGCCTTCCATTGCCCCTGCCGAATCGCCCGACGCCCGAACAGTTCCCAGCCGGTAACGGTGTGTTCGTCATGCACCTGCGCCGTCTCGCCGGACAAGAACCCCAGCCACGATTTGCCACGCAACGGCGCCACCGGTTTGCCGTGCCACTGCTTGCCCGGATGGCGCACGCCGGCCAGATCGAGGATGGTCGGCGTGATGTCCATCACCGTGCCGAAACCATGGCTGATCTGCCCCTTCAACGGCAGCTGCGGATAGTGCAACAGTGCCGGAACGCGAATCCCGCCCTCGGTGGTGAACGCCTTGAACAGGCGTGACGGCGCGGTCGCCACCTGCGCCCAGTTCGGCCCGTACCAGACGTAGGAATTGGCGCGGCCGATGTTGTCGAGGCTGTTGTCGTAATGCTGGCTCAGGTAAGTCACCAGCTCCGGGCCGAATTTCGGGAAAGCCTCCAGCAGCGCGCCTTCGGCACCGTTGTCGGACATGAACAGGATGAAGGTGTTGTCGAGTTGGCCTTGCTGGCGCAGGTAGTCGACGACGCGGCCGATGTTCCAGTCCATGCGCTCGACCATCGCGGCGTAGACCTCCATCGCCCGGGCGGAAATCCGTTTTTGCTCATCGCTCAGCGCGTCCCATTGAACGGTCAGTTGGATCAGCGGATGCGGCTCGACATCCGGCTCGATCAGCCCCAGCGATTTGAGTTTTTCCAGACGCTCGAGGCGCAAGACTTCGGGGCCCGCGTCGTAGCGGCCACGGTATTTTTCGACGATGTCGGCGGGTGCCTGCAACGGCCAGTGCGGCGCGGAAAACGGCAGGTACGCGAAGAACGGCCGGCTCTGATCGCGCTCTTTGAGGTACTGCAACAGCTTGTCGCCGAAAGCGTCGGAGGAATAGAAATCCTTGGGCAACTCGTCGATGAAAGAGTCGTCTTCGATGTACAGCGCAGGGGTGGATTTCAGCAATCCCGGCGTGTGTTCATCGTAGGTCGGTTCGAATCCGTAGTGGTTCGCGGCGCCGGGCAGCAGCGAGAACGAGCGCTCGAAGCCACGGGCGTGGGGCGCCAGTTCGGCGGTCAGGCCCAGGTGCCATTTGCCGCTCATCAACGTCTGGTAGCCGGCCTCGCGCAGCAACTCCGGCAACGCGACGACGCGGTCGTTGAGGTAACCCTCGTAACCCGGTTTGCCGATCAGTTCCGGCGTCAGCGTTTCGGCCATGGTACCGATGCCGGCGATGTGGTGATCGGTGCCGGTGAGCAGCATCGAGCGGGTCGGCGAGCAGGTCGGTGCAGTGTGAAAGTCGGTCAGGCGCAGGCCGTTGTTGGCCAGGGCATCGAGGTTCGGCGTGGCGATTTCGCCGCCGAAGGCACCGATGTCGGAGAAGCCGAGGTCATCGGCCAGAATCACCAGAAAGTTGGGACGTTGCGGCATCAACAAGCTCCTGTTCAGCAGGCAATGAACGACAACGGCAGATCACGGATCTGTACCGGCACGCTCGGTTGGTAATGGTCATCACTGGTCAGTTCGTGCAGCAGTTCTTCGCGCAACTGATGGAAGTCAAAACTGCTGCGCTGGCGCGGATGGGGCAGGGCGATGTCCACCACTTGTTTGATCCGGCCGGGGCGCGGTTCCATCACCACCACGCGATCAGCGAGGAAAATCGCTTCCTCGACATCGTGAGTGACCAGAATCGTGGTGATTTTTGCCCGTTCACGAATCGCCAGCAGCTCGTCCTGCATCTGCTGGCGGGTCAGCGCGTCGAGGGCGCCGAAGGGTTCGTCGAGCAGCAGGATCCGTGGGCTCGCCACCAGCCCGCGAGCAATCGCCACGCGCTGCGCCATGCCACCGGAGAGTTGGTGCGGGTAGGCGCGGGTGAAGTCGCGCAGGCCCACCAGTTCGATGAAATCGTTGATGCGTTGCTGCTTTTCGGAGGCAGCCAGCGGCTCGTTGACCAGGCCCAGGCCGATGTTGTCGGCCACCGTCAGCCACGGGAACAAACGGTGTTCCTGAAACACGATGCCGCGCTCGCCGCCGATCCCGCTGACGGCTTTGCCATCGACCGTGATCTGCCCGCGAAACTGCGTGTCGAGGCCCACCAGCAAGCGCAGCAAGGTGGATTTGCCGCAGCCGCTGGAGCCAACGATGGCGACGAATTCGCCCTCGGCGATGTCGAGGTTGAATTCGCGGATCGCCTCCAGTTCGAAGCCGTCGACGTCGAAGGATTTGCCTACGTGGGTGAAGCTGACAATCGGTGCGTTCATGCGTGTCTCCAGCGGGTGGCGCGGATTTCCAGGCGTTGGCCAATGAGGTTGAGCAGGGCGCCGGTGAGGCCGACCAGCAGCATCCCGGCCATGATCAGGTCCATGCGCAGCAGTTGTTGGGCGCCGATCATCTGGCTGCCGATGCCGCCGTTGGACGGCATGAAATATTCGGCGCCGATGGTGCCGAGCCAGGCATAGATCAGGCTCAGTCGAAGCCCGGCGAAAATCCCCGGCGCGGCGCCCGGCAGCACCAGTCGGCGCAGGCGTTGGGCGAGGCTCAGGCGCAGCACCTGCGCGGCTTCGTTGAGTTGTGGCGAAAGGTTGGCGACGCTGCGCTGGGTGGCAATGAACAGCGGGAAAAACGCGGCAAGGGCGACGAACACCCACTTGGCCAACTCGCCCAGACCGAACCATGCGGTCAACAGCGGCACCCAGGCGAAAATCGCGATCTGCCGCAGTGCGGCGAGAGTCGGGCCGAGCACGCGTTCGCTGGTGCGCGAAAGACCCAGCAGCAAACCCAGAACGAGGCCGAGGCCGCCGCCAATCAACAGGCCGCCGAGTGTGCGACCCAGGCTCAGGACCATGCCCGAGATCAACGTGCCATCGAGCAATCCGTTTTTCGTCGCCTCAAGCACCGCCAACGGGCTGACCAGAATGTTGGCGTCGACCCATTGCTGATCGACCGCCAGTTGCCACAGCGCAAACAACCCCAGCGGCAACAGCCACGGCTGCACGCGCTGCCAGCCTTCATAGCGCGGCCCGCGACGAATTTCTGCCGTGGCCGGGTGCGGCCAGTGCACCAGTTTTCTGTCCAGCAGGCCGATGCCGCGATCCATCGCCACGCCGATCAGGCCGATCACCACGATGCACACGAACACGATGTCGAGCATGAACAGCTGCCGCGCCCAGACCATCAGGTAACCGATGCCCTCGCTGGAGGCCAGCAGTTCCACCGCGAGCAATGAAGTCCAGCCAGCGGCCAGCGCCAGACGCACGCCGGCCATGAACGCCGGGAGGGCGGCGGGCAGCACCAGTCGGCGGATCAGCAGGCGTGGCGGCAGGCGCAACACGGCGGCGGCTTCGCGCAGTTTCGGTTGTGCGTCACGCACGCCGACCAGTGTGTGCAGGGTCACCGGCACCACGATGGCCTTGACCAGCACCACCAGTTTCAGTGTTTCGCCGATACCGAAAAACACCATGAACAGCGGAATCCACGCCAGCGTCGGCACCTGGGCCAGACCGGCGAAGGTCGGAAAGATGAGGCGTTCGAGGCGACGGCTGAAGCCCAGCGCTGCACCGAGTACGGCACCAGCCGAGATCCCGGCGAGCAGGCCCCAGAACAGTCGTTGCAGGCTGATCCACAAGTGACTCCACAACTCGCCTTGGGACAGCTCGACGGCACTGCTCCACACCAGCGATGGCGCCGGCAGGATCTGTTCGCTCACCCATTGATTGCGCGCCGCCAGCCACCACAGGGCGAACAGTCCAAGCGGCAGTAGCCAGGGTAAAACGCGGTGGCTCAGGCTTGGCCAAGTGCGCCGGTTTTTCAACGGCGGTGCGGCCAATGGCAGGCTGAGCAGGGATTCACGGGCCATGGGTGATCTCCGTTGTCGGGTTGGATCGAGTCAGCGGAATTAGCTAAAAACTAATTGTTATAAGTTAATTAAAAAATAATCATTTTGGAGATAAGCAGCGCCATTTAAGGCCTCCAGCCCTGCACGCATCCAATGCATTCGAAGAATATTTTCGATGCTCTCCATGCATACCGCTCTGCATGTCCCGACTTTGCTGGCTTAGCTTTAAAAGCTATAAAAATGTGCTTTTTAAGTATTTAAGCGCTGGTACGGATTGCGCCTACTTTCGGCTCCTCAATGCCCGCCGTGATCAGGAGCCGCACCCATGAACCTTCCCTTCAAACGTGTCATCAGCCTGTTTGCCGTGCCGGCACTGGCGGGTCTGCTGGCGTTCTCTGCCCAGGCCGACGAGCTCAAGGAAATCAGGATCGCCGTGCCTGATCTGAGCGCCGGCACCCAGCACAGCGGCGGGGGCATCGTGGACGTGCTGCGCGATCAGCAGATCTTCGAAAAGGCCTTCGCCGATCAGGGCATCAAGATTCAGTGGAGTTTCTTCAAGGGCGCCGGGCCGGTGATCAACGAGGCGTTCGCCAACGGTCAGGTGGACCTGGCGTATCTGGGTGATCTGGCGGCCATCATCGGCAAGTCCAACGGGCTGGATACGCGTCTGCTCAGCGCCAGCGCCCGGGGTGTGAAGCAATACCTGGGCGTGGTGCCGGGTTCGGGGATCAAAACGTTGCAGGATCTCAAGGGCAAGCGCGTGGCGATCTTCCGGGGCACCGCGACCCAGTTGTCGTTCGATGCGGCATTGGCCAGCGTGGGCCTGAGCGAGAAGGACGTGAAGGTGATCAACCTCGATTTCAACGCAGCGGTTGCCGCGCTGGCGGCGAAGCAGATCGATGCGTCGTGGGGCAGCTCCGGGCTCACCGCCTTGCAGGCCAAGGGCCTGGCCGAGTTGCCACTGAACACCAAGGATCTTGGCGGTGCCGGCAGTGTGCAGTCGGTGCTGGTGGGCACCGGCAAGTTTGTCGATGGGCACCCGGAAGCGGTAGCGAAGCTGCTCAAGGCGCAGCAGCAGGCGGTGGAGTGGCTGACGCAGGACAGCAACAAGGACGCCTACGTGCAGCTTGTGTCGGGACTCGCGAGCTATCCGCCGGTCATCCTCACCCAGGATCTGAAGGATCAGAATCTGAGCGAAGTGTTCCCGTCGACACTGGATCCGCTGTTCCTCGAAAACCTGCAGGGCAAGGTGGACCTGGCGGCGCAGCAGAAGCTGATCCGCAAGCCGTTCAAGGTGAACGAGTGGGTGGCGCCTGAGCTGGCGGCTGCGAAGCTCTGAGTGATGTGATCCTTCCCACGTTGAGCGTGGGAAGGATCCTTAAACCGCGACACTGATTTCCTGTTTATCCACTGCCACCAACGTCTCGATCATCGCCCGCGCCGCCGGTGACAGCCGGAATCCCGTGCGGCTCACAATCCCGCACCGCGCATTCATGCTTTCCAGATTCTGCGGCAGGTTGCGCCAGTGCAGCAGCGCCAGAGAGCCCTGGGCGATGTCCTCGACAAACGCCTCTTCAGTGCCCACGCCAATCGCGTTGGATTGCAGCACCACTTTCACCAGCGCCGGAAAATGCTCGGTCTCGATGGTGGGGGAAAAGTCGATCCGGCCGCTGAGGTTCGCCAGCAGTTTGCGAATGCCCGGCGGGATCAGCGTGGTCGCCAGCGGGTAGTCGAACATGTCGTTGGTCGACAGGCTTTCCTTGGCCAGCAGCGGATGCCCCGGCCGGCAGAAAAATACCCCGCGCTTGGGTGTCAGCGGCTGGGTCTGGAAGTTCGGGTCGGACTCGAAATGGCGGATGTCGGCGATGAAGAACTCGATCTCCTCGCGGCTCAGGGCGCGGCTGAGTTTTTCCCAGTTATCCACCTGAAAACAGGTGCGCACTTTCGGGTGCGCATTGATGAATTGCGCCACCGCATCCGGCACCAGTTTCACCGCCGGCGCCGGTCCGCAACCGAAGTGCAGTTCGCCGGCGTCGAGCTTGGTCATCTGCGTCACCTCGGCGCTGAGCAATGCCGCGCCCTGCACCAGGGTCAAGGCGTGTTGCAGCACCACCTGGCCTTCGGGCGTGGGGCGCAGATCCTTGTTGCCGCGATCCACCAGCACGCAGCCGAACTCCTGCTCCAGCCCTTGAATGCTGCGGCTGAACGCCGGTTGAGTGATGCCCATGGCATCGGCCGCGCGGACAAAACTGCGGTGTTCGTTGAGGGCGATGAAGTAGCGCAACTGGCGAAGATCCATATGCTTTTCCGGCATCCTAAAAATAGCTCGAAGGCATTTGCGACGAGGGTTGCTTGAGGTTTTAAATGCAAGCTCTTATTCCGTCAACGAAGCATGTGAATATCTATTAGATGTAAATGGAATATAGATAGAGCGTTGTTTCGCTGCCGTCCAACCGCAAGCAGTCGATGAGGGTCTACCCATGAGCAATGCCGCACTCGCTGTAAAACCCGCTGTCCACGCGCTGGAGATTCATCCGGTGGCCGGCCGTATCGGCGCCGAAATTCGGGGCGTGCACCTGTCCGGTGAGCTGGATGCTGCGACGGTTGAAGCCATTCAACAGGCGCTGGTGCAATTCAAGGTCGTGTTCTTCCGCGAGCAGACTCAGCTTGACGATCAGCGCCAGGAAGCCTTTGCACATTTGCTCGGCGAGCCGGTGGCGCATCCGACTGTGCCGTCCCGCGAGGGCACTCGTTATCTCTTGGAGCTGGATGGCGCCGAAGGGCAGCGAGCCAATTCCTGGCACACCGACGTGACCTTCGTTGATGCCTACCCGAAAGCGTCGATCCTGCGCTCGGTGGTGGCTCCGGCATTCGGCGGTGACACCCTGTGGGCGAACACCGCGACCGCGTACAACGAACTGCCGACCGAATTGCGCGAGCTGGCGGACAAACTGGTGGCCGTGCACAGCAACGAGTACGACTACGCCGGGGCGAAGCCGGACGTGTCGGCGGAGAAGCTTGAGCGCTATCGCAAGATCTTCACCTCGACCGTCTACGAGACCGAACATCCGGTGGTCCGCGTACACCCGATCAGCGGCGAAAAAAGCTTGCTGCTGGGGCATTTCGTCAAACGCATCAAGGGTTACTCCCAGGCTGATTCGGCGCACCTGTTCGGCTTGTTGCAGAGTCATGTGATTCGTCAGGAAAACACCGTGCGCTGGCGCTGGAAGGCCGGTGATGTGGCGATCTGGGATAACCGTTCGACGCAGCATTACGCGATTGATGATTACGGCACTCAGGACCGGGTGGTGCGTCGGGTGACGCTCAAAGGGGAAGTGCCGGTCGGGGCGAACGGGCAGCGTAGCCAGACCATCAAAGGGCGCGATTAAGATGATCGTTCCCACGCTCTGCGTGGGAATGCCTCAATGGACGCTCTGCGTCCGCTTTGGGACGCAGAGCGTCCCGGGCTGCATTCCCACGCGGAGCGTGGGAACGATCACTGTCACCAAACCCCGATCTGCACCATTTTCTCCGTCTCCGGCTCCCCATAACGAAACCGCTGCCCACGCAAATCAATCTCCTGATGACTGATCGTCGTGCGCCGCTTCAGCCCGCGCACCCATTCGAACAGATACCCCGCATGCTCCTCGCGCACCGCCGCATACGTAGGATCGGCGCCCAGATCCTGCAGCTCCTGCGGATCATTCAACAGATCGAAAAGCTGCGGCCTGAAGCCGTCGTACGCCAGGTATTTCCAGCGCTCGCTGCGCACCATGGTCATGCGACAACGGTCGATCGGCTGGCCCAGCCGCTCCCGTGCCGGGGCCTGGAAGGCGTAGTCGTATTCGCTGATCGCATAGCGGCGCCAGTCAGGTTTTTCACCGTGCAGCAATGGAATCAACGAGCGACCTTCCAGTCGATGCTCCGCGCCAGTCACGCCCAGTGCTTCGAGAAAGGTCGGCACGCCGTCGATGGTTTCCGCCAGGCGTTCGTCCACCGTGCCCCGTGTGATGTCCGCCGCCGCACGCGGGTCGCGCACGATCAATGGCACGCCCACCGCTTGCTCCAGCAAAAACTCCTTCTCCCCCAGCCAGTGATCGCCCAGGAAGTCGCCGTGATCGCTGGTGAACACGATCAAGGTGTCATCCCAGCGACCGTTGCTTTGCAGGAAATCGAACAGCCGCCCCAACTGGTCATCGACCTGTTTGACCAGGCCCATGTACGTCGGGATCACATTCTGTCGTACCGGATCTTTGGAGAAGTTCAGGCTTTCCTCATGCTGGCGAAAGGCCTGATAGACCGGGTGGTCGCTTGGAGAGGCATTACGTACCGGTTCGAGAATCGATTTCGTACTGTACAAGGTGTGGTACGGCGCCGGTACGATGTAGGGCCAGTGGGGTTTGATATAGGACAGGTGTAAAAACCACGGTTTTTCACCTTGCTCACCGATGAAGTCGATGGCTCGATTTGTAGTGTAGACAGTCTCTGAATGTTGCTCGGGAATTCGCGCCGGCAAATGGGCGTTGCGCATTTTCCAGCCGCTGAGAATTTCGCTGTTGTCACCTTCGGCAGCGTTGGCCCAGTCGTGCCAGGGGTTACGCCCCTCGAACCCCTGCTCGCGCAGGTAATGGGTGTACGGCGCGGATTCGCGTTTGTCATCGAACAGCGGGTCGTCGGGGAAGATGCCGTCGTGGCGAAAGTACGGCTCGAAGCCGACTTCATTCAGCACTTCGGCCTGTGCGCTTTCAGGGTTGATCGCCAGCCGCTGCAAGGCATCCACGTTGGCCGTGGCGTGGGTCTTGCCGACCAGCGCAGTACGAATGCCGTGGGGCCGCAGGTAATCGCCGATGGTCAGTTCTTCCAGCGGCAGCGGCACGGCGTTCCACGCCACCTGATGGCTGCTGACGTAACGCCCGGTGTAGGCCGACATCCGCGACGGCCCGCAGATCGTGCCTTGGGTGTAGGCGCGGCTGAAGCGCACGCCGGCAGCGGCCAGGCGATCGATGTTCGGGGTGTGCAGGTGCGGGTGGCCGTAGCAGGACAGGTAATCGCGGCGCAGTTGATCGCACATGATGTACAGCACATTGCGCACGGGGTTTTGCGGGTTGGACATGGGGTTCACCAGTCAGAAAGACAGGCGAGGTTTTTCGCTTTCGGCGAGGGTGTTCGGCAAGTGCATTCGGGGAATGCTTGTGATGCATGAAACGCATGGGCTCAGACGGCGAGGTTTGCCAGCGAGCACACCTCCTCATCCACCGCATCAATCGCCTTGATTTGCTCGATCATCGCCTCGGCCAATGGCGACAACCGATACCCGGCGCGACTGACAATTCCGTAGCGCGTGTACAGCTCCTCGAGATCATCCGCCAACCCCTCGATTTTCAAACACACCAGTTCACCCCGGGCCTGATGCAGCGCATCCGAATAGGCACCGACGATGCCGATCGCGTCGGAGCGCAGCACTACACCGAGCAGACTGGCGCTGTTCTCACACTCGACATTGGGTATGAAATCCGGGCGGCCACTGAGGTCGACGATGACCTTGCGCAGATTCGGCGGGCGAATGCTGACCGCCAGTGGATAACTCATCAATTGCTCGGCCGAGACCCGCTCAAAAGCAGCCAGCGGATGGCCGGCGCGGCAGCAGAAATGCCATTTGCGTGGCCGCAATCGGTAGGTCAGATAATCCGGATCCGCCTCGAAATGCCGGGTGTCGGCGACGAAAAATTCAAACTCTTCGCTCAGCAGCCGCTTGCTCAGGCTCTGCCAGTCATCGACCTGGTAATGCACCCGCGCTTTCGGGTATCGGCCGATGAAACTGCCGATCGCCCGTGGGATCAATCCAGCCGCCGGCGCCGGGCCGCAACCGAAGCGCAACTCTCCCGCCTCCAGCCCGTTGAACTGGCTGATCTCATTGGCCATTTGCTGGGCGCCGCTGACCAGTCGCCGTGCGTGTTCAAGCAGCACCTGGCCCTGTTTGGTCGGCGGCAATTCCTTGCGCCCGCGATCCACCAACTGGCAACCGACGCTGTGCTCCAGCGCCTGAATGCTGCGGCTGAATGCCGACTGCGACAGGTTCACCGCCTGCGCGCCCGCGACGAAGCTGCGTTGTTCGGCGAGGGCGATGAAGTGGCGGAGCTGGCGCAAGTCGATATGCATTTTTCACATAAAAAATATCCGGGAAATGCATTGGATATGCATTAGGTCGACTCCTTATAAAGGCAATCTCTTATGCAGTAAATCTTTGTAAAAACATAAATAAATAACTTAAAAGAATATGCGGCACAGAAGATGTCAGCGTGTTTTTTGACCAGGAGCAGCCCCATGAGTCCGTTGAACCTCGCTTCACCGCCGCCGCCACGACGGCTCAAACGCTTGCCTCTGGCCCTGTTGCTGGCGGGGAGTGCCAGCTGGAATCAGGGTTACGCCGATGAAGCTCAAAACCCTGTACCGACCCCGGCAGGCAAAAACGCCACCGCCACTTCGCAACTGGAGACCGTGACGGTCACCACTCGCCGTCGCGAAGAAAGTTCGCAGGATGTACCGACGCCGATGAGCGTGGTCAGCGGTCAGACTCTGGAGACGCAGCGGGTCTATCGGATTCAGGATCTGCAGCAACTGGTGCCCAGCGTCAACGTCGCCTACATGCATGCACGCCAGTCCAGCGTGTCAATCCGGGGCCTGGGCAACAACCCGGCCAGCGACGGTCTGGAAGGCAGCGTCGGCCTGTACATCGACAACGTTTATCTGGGCCGTCCGGGGATGGCGGTGTTCGACCTGATGGACATCGAACAGCTCGAAGTCCTGCGCGGGCCGCAAGGTACTTTATTCGGCAAAAACACCACCGCCGGGGTGATCAACATCAGCACCCGCGCGCCGAGTTTCACCCCGGAACGCAGCATCGAAACCTCGGTCGGCGAGGACGGTTATTTCCAGACCAAGGGCACGCTTTCCGGGCCGCTCAACGATCAATTGGCCGGGCGCATTTCCGCTTATCGCACCCGCAGCGACGGCGATATCAAAAACGAATTCAACGGTCATGACCTGAACGGCGGTTCCCGCGACGGCTTCCGAGCGCAGTTGCTGTTCAAGCCCAACGAAGATTTCAATCTGCGCTGGATCGGTGACTACAACGAAGAGGATTCCAGCGCCGGTACCCGCGTGCTGTACAACACCGGGCCGACCATCAACGGCGTCAACCTCTATCAGTCGCGGGCCAACGCCGCCGGCGCAACGCTGGTCAATGGCTCGCACCGCAAGGTCAATCTGGACAACGACCAGCACGTCACGGTGCATCAGGGCGGCACATCGGTGGAGGCTAACTGGACGCTGCCGAGCGACTTCACCCTGACGTCGATCAGCTCCTATCGCTTCTGGAATTTCACCCCGGCCAACGACGATGGCCTCAATGTCGCGGCGACCTACAACGCCGGGGTTTCCGTCGAGGACAAACAGTACTCGCAGGAATTTCGCCTCGCATCGCCCAAGGGTGAGTTCTTTGATTACGTGCTAGGCGCGTACTACTTCGGTTCGGATTTGGACAACAAATCCTTCGCCTATTACGGCCCGCAGGCCGACATCTGGAACGGCACGCCACGGGGCGCATTGGCCAACGTCGGCAGCGTCGGCAACGGTCACATCAAGACTGACAGTTTCGCCCTGTTCGCCCAAGGCACCTGGCACCTCACCGAGCGCCTGGATTTCACCGCCGGGGTGCGCGGCACCTATGAAGAGAAGAATGCCTGGGTCACTCGCGATGCACCGGTCGGTGGCGCCGCTGTCACCGGTGCAGCGGCCACTGCACGACGCGGACGTACCGGCGCTTACGACTCTGGCGATCTGAACCAGTACAGCTCCAGCCCATCCGGATTGCTCAACCTCAGCTATCGCATTACCGATGATCTGCTCGGCTACGCCACGCTGTCCCACGGCGAAAAATCCGGCGGGGTCAACCTCGTGGTCGGTTCCGCTCCGACCGCTGGCGCCGACTCGCTGCTGATCGGCACGGAGCGCGCCAACAACGCCGAGCTCGGCTTCAAGAGCACCCTGTGGGACCGCCGCCTGCAGCTCAACGCCAACCTGTTCTGGACTCAGGTCAACGCCTATCAGACCAACGCCTACGATGACGTCAACCGCGTGCAGTACCTGACCAATGCCGGTTCTGTGCGCTCGCGTGGTGTGGAATTCGAAAGCACCGTGATCCCGCTGCGTGGCCTGACCCTGAACTTCAACGGCTCGTTCAACGACGTCAGTTACCTCTCGTACAAAGACGCGCCGTGCCCGCCGGAAGTCAGCCTGGCACCGGGGGCTCCGGCCTCTTGCGACCTCAGTGGTCATCAGGTCGTCGGTGCTTCGAAATGGATCGGCAATGCCAACGGCAAATACGAATGGAATCTGGCCAACGGTCTGCAACCTTACGTCACCGGCAGCTACGCATTCCGCTCAAAAGCGGTGGGCACCGTCGAGGATTCCGACTACGGCCAGATCCCGAGTTACGCGGTGGTCAATCTCTCCACCGGCCTGCGCGGTGATTTCAATCAGGGTCAGTGGGACGTCTCGCTGTGGCTGAAAAACGCCTTCGACAAAACCTACTACACGACCCTGTGGACCGGCGGCAACGGCGGTTATGAAGGCCTGCTCGGCACGCCGCGCACCCTCGGCGTCACCGGTCGCTACGACTTCTGATCGATCCTTCAAGGAGCTGCATCATGTTGCGCATCAAAACCGTTTTACCGGTGTTGTTGTCCGGCGCAGTGCTCAGTGCCGGAGCGCTCGCCGCGCCCAGCGTCTATCCCACAGGCGTCACCCGATACGACCCGGCCAAGGCCTTCAACCAATATGTGATCTTCAGCGGTGCCGACAAGCAGACGCACCTGATCGACATGAACGGCAACGAAGTGAAGAGCTGGTCTCAGGCCGGCTTCCCGTCAGCGATCATCGACCCGAAACTGGTCGGTGGTGAGCGCGGTCACGTCCTGCTGCAACTGAGCGACAAGGATCCGGGCAAGCTCGGTTCCGCCGGTAACGGCCTGGGTAATCAGAGTGTCGGCGAGCTGGACTGGAATGGCAAAGTCGTCTGGCAGTGGGGCGACAAGGCACCCGGTGGCGCTGCGCAACAGCATCACGACCAGCGTCGCCTGAGCAACGGCAACACCGTGGTGCTGGCGAACAAAGTGCACAAGGTCAAAGGCTTCAAAGTGCCCGAGGTGATCGACGATGCGATCTATGAAGTCAGCCCCGCAGGCGAGGTGAAATGGCAGTGGCTGGCGTCGGATCACTTGAACGAATTCGGTTTCACTGCCGAGCAATTGAAGCTGGTGCGTGCCAGTGAAAATCCGGATTACCTGCACATCAACAACCTCAGCCTGGTCGGGCCGAACAAATGGTTTGATGCAGGCGACAAGCGCTTCAATCCGGACAATCTGCTGCTCGACTCACGCAACGCCAATTTCATCGCAATCATCGACAAACACAGCGGCAAAGTGGTCTGGCGCCTGGGGCCGAACCTGCCGCTGGCCAACCCGAAAACCGCGCAGAAAATACCGCGCCCGGTAGACCAGTTCGTCGGCCAGCATGACGCACACATCATCCCGGCCGGGCTGCCTGGCGCTGGCAATCTGCTGGTGTTCGACAACCAGGGTTCGGCGGGTTATCCAAACGTCACGCTGGGGCTGATTTCCGGCTCGCGGGTTCTGGAAATCGACCCGGTGAAAAACGAAATCGTCTGGCAGTACAGCGCCGCCAATTCGAAGCAGCCGGGGTGGGCGTTCTACAGCTCGTTCATCAGCAGTGCGCGGCGTTTGCCCAACGGCAACACGTTGATCGACGAGGGCATGAACGGGCGGTTTTTCCAGGTAACGGCCAGCGGTGAAAACGTCTGGGAATACGTCAGCCCTTATCTGGGCAAGGCGCCGGGCAGCGATGCGATCAGCAACTGGGTGTATCGAGCACTGCCTGTGAGTTATGACTGGGTACCGGCCGGAACGCCGCGTTCGGAGACGACAGTGATTGCGCCGGTAGTCGGTGTGCAACAGACCAACGCCAGCCGTTAGTTTAAATGCTATTAACACTCTTCAGATTCGAAATAAGTTATGAGCGACATGAATAGTGCATATAGCAATATCGTTGAAAAGTCGCGTGGACAATAAGTAAATGTCCAACCATCCTGAGTGTCGTGAGTTTCCAGGAGGAAACTTGCTCTCATCGGAAGACACTTATCCAACGATAAAGGAAATCTCGTTATGTCGAGCATTAATGGCAACTATGTAAACGCTAACGCTGGCGCCAAACTGACGATTACCGATGGCAACGACTCCAACGGCACCTTCAGCGGCAAATTCAGCCAGAACGGCGTGAACTACGACATCGCGTACGGTCACTACCACTTCCAGAACAGCACCGGGCAGCCTACGATCATTACTTTCGCGGCTCTGAATGACGGCACTGGCTATCAGTCCTGGACCCTGTTCTCGCCGGATCACAACTACTCGAAAGTTCGTGCGGTGGGTTCACGCACCAACTTTGACGGTGATGTAGTCGGTCTGGCCGGGGAGTTTGTGAAGCAATAAGAAATTCTGTAAGTCGAAGGCCGATGCATTAAGCATGCATCGGCCTTTTTATTTGCCTCTTGAAAAGTTCGTCAACTATCACCTTGGTATTAGTTGTCACTGAATGCCGGGGCGTCGATAACCCGATGCCTTGGATGAATACTTTTTATGCCGGGAAAGCATTTCGATTCTGGCGAATCGCTGGAAGCCTTGCGGGCCGTGGCTTTGGCGGAAATGACCGTTTTTTATATTCCATAAACATCTATCCATAACATGAAAGATTACTTTCGGAGATAAGCCTCTAGCCCAATGATTAACCCATCGATCACGCCGTGGGGGATTCAACAAGCGGCGCATCGGCTACGCGAAAAAACGCAAAGAGACCGCAGGGAGTAAATCAATGGGCAATGTCCAGACCGCCGCCAGTGCACAGGAGGTGCTGTGGCGCCAGGCGCCGAGCGGCGAGTTGGTCGATCTCGGCCGGCCCCATCGTGTGCCGTTGGGGCAACTGCGTTTGCAGCGCGCGCCCAAGGGCATTCTGAGCCGCCGCGAAACGATTCTGCTCGGCGTTCTGGCGCTGGTGGTGCATGGCGCGGTGATCTACTGGATCAATCAGCACCCGACGCCGGCGCTGCCGATCGTGCCGCCGGAAATTCCACCGATGACCATCGAGTTTTCGCGCCCGGCACCACCGGCACCACCTGTGGTTGTACCGCCGCCACCGGCACCTGTGGTCGAGCCACCGCCACCGGTGGAAGACGAACTGGCAACCAAGCCACCACCAAAACCGAAGCCGATTCCCAAGCCGAAACCGGTCGCCAAACCCGTACCAAAACCGGCCCCCAAAGCCGTCGAGCAACCCCCGGCTCCGCCACAACCGGCGGCCCCGGTCGCCGCACCAGCGCCACCTGCACCACCGGCGCCTGCTCCGGTGACCCCGGCCTCGGCCAACGCCGCGTACCTGAAGAACCCGGCGCCGGAATACCCGTCGCTGGCCCAGCGTCGCGGTTGGGAAGGCACGGTGTTGCTCCGGGTGCACGTACTGGCCAGCGGCAAACCGGGCGAGATCCAGATTCAGAAAAGCAGTGGCCGGCAACAGCTCGACGACGCGGCGCTGGACGCCGTGAAGCGCTGGAGCTTCGTGCCGGCCAAGCAGGGTGATGTCGCCCAGGACGGCTGGGTCAGCGTGCCCATCGATTTCAAGATTCATTAAACCGAAACCAATTTCGCGCTAAACGTTTACACGAGGGAACACATCATGACGTTACTGGCATCTCCACTGGAATCCATCGAAAGCGCGGTGATCTGGCTGCTGGTGGTCTTCTCTGTCGCCACCTGGGGCCTGGCATTGCTCAAGGCTGTGCAGTTCGGCCGGTTGAAGGCGCAGGATCGCAAATTTCACAAGCGCTTCTGGGCGGCGTCGAGTCTGGACTCCGCCGCCGAGTTGAGCGAAACCCAGCCCGGCGCAGCAGCGCGGGTGGCACAGGCCGGTTATGCGGCGATTCAAGTGGGCGAGGCGCCTCAGGCCAATGACCTGAGTCAGGCGATCAACCATCAGGATCGCCTCGAACGTGCCTTGCGTCAGCAGATCGTCCGCGAGCGTCGTTCGTTGGAAACCGGTCTGGCGGTGGTTGCGAGTATTGGCAGCACCTCGCCGTTCATTGGTCTGTTCGGCACGGTGTGGGGAATCATGGAAGCGTTGAAAGGCATCAGCGCGGCAGGCTCGGCGAGTCTGGAAACGGTCGCAGGTCCCATCGGTGCAGCGCTGGTCGCCACCGGGGTGGGGATCGCGGTCGCGGTGCCGGCGGTACTGGTTTACAACTACTTTTTGCGTCGTCTGAAACTGACGGCGGCGGACCTGGACGACTTTGCCCACGACTTCTACAGCCTGGCGCAAAAGAGTTCGTTCCGCGTGCTGATCCACCCGACCGCGCACAAGGCTGCGGCCCAGGGCAACGCAACAAAAGTGAAGGAGGCGTCCTGATATGGCCTTCTCCACGCAAGACAGCGACGAGGTGCTGAGCGAGATCAACGTGACGCCGCTGGTCGACGTGATGCTGGTGCTGCTGGTGGTGTTCATCGTCACCGCGCCGCTGCTGACCAACGCGATACCGATCAACCTGCCGAAGACCGAAGCGGTGGCGCCGGTCGAGCAGAAAGACCCGTTGGTGGTGAGTATCGACGGTGCTGGAAAACTGTTTATCAACAAGGACGAAATCCAGCCGGACCTGCTGGAGTTCAACCTCAAGTCGGCCAAGGCCAAGGACCCGGAAGTGCGCGTGCAATTGCAGGCTGACGACGGGGTGAATTACGGCGAAGTGGCGCGAGCCATGGCTTCGATTGAGCGGGCAGGCATCACCAAACTGTCGGTGATCACTGCACGATAAGGGTTTCACGTTTTTCCGGGGCCGTCTCCTTGGCAGGGTGCGGCCCCTTTTTTGCCTGAGGATTTATATTCTTTTCAGGTCTTAATAAATAGCTTCTTATTCCTTAACGAATATAAATCCCGTCCCTATACTCCTTCAGGAACAGACACGACGCAGGAGAGCTCCCCCATGCGCAACGAATCAATCCGCTATCTGATTGTGCCGGGCTGGCAAGGATCGCCAGAAGATCATTGGCAAAGCCACTGGCAGAACAGCCTGCCGAACAGCGCGCGGGTGGAGCAGGCCGACTGGCTGACGCCGCGTCGTGAAGACTGGGTCGCGGCGCTGGCCGAGGCGATTGCCGCCGACAGCACGCCGGTGATCCTGATCGCTCACAGCCTGGGTTGCATCACCGTGGCGCACTGGGCGGCCACCGCGCCGTTGCAGCATTTGCGTCAGGTGCGCGGTGCGCTGCTGGTCGCGCCTGCGGATGTAGAACGTCCGGCCTGCGTGCCGGCGCTGCGCAATTTTGCGCCGATTCCGACCGACCTGCTGCCTTTCCCGAGCCAGATCGTCAGCTCCGACAACGACGCCGCCGTCAGTGCGCCGCGTGCCTTGGAGCTGGCACGCAACTGGGGCGCCGAGGCGGGAATTCTCGCGGGTGCCGGCCATATCAACGTGAAGTCCGGGCATCAACGCTGGGAGCAGGGATTCGCTTATCTGTATCGCCTGCAAAACCGCATGGAACACCACGCCCGGCGTCGCGCCTGACCATTTTTATTTTTTCAGCGCCCCCGTCTCCCGGCGATTTGGGGCGGGAGTCTGCCATGAGTTTCGAAACCTTCGGTCAGCCGTTGCTGACCTTTCCCGATGCGGAAAAAAGTCCCCTGAGCATTCGCGCGAAGGCGCTGGTGTTCGTCGATCCACGCTCGCGCCAACTGCGCGAGGAAATGGCCCAACTCGCACCGCGCTCGATTTCGGTGTTGATTCGTGGCGAGACCGGTACCGGCAAGGAATTGCTCGCCCGCCATATCCACCGCGCCAGTGATCGCAGCGGATTATTTGTTTCGGTCAACTGCGGAGCGATCAGCCCGACGTATGCCGATGCCGAGTTGTTCGGCTACGCCGCCGGCAGTTACAGCGGCTCGGCCAGCAGCCGCGCCGGCTGGTTCGGTTCGGCCAACGGCGGCACGTTGTACCTGGATGAAATCGGCGACCTGCCGCTGCCGATCCAGATCAAGTTGCTCGCCGCGCTGGAAAACCACGAAGTCACCCGCGTCGGTGCCCATCAACCGAGCCCGGTGGATGTGCGCCTGGTGGCGGCGACCAGCATCGATTTGGCGCAAGCGGTGGCGGCGGGGAAATTCCACGAGCGGCTCTATCACTATCTCAGCGAGGGGCATCTGGAACTACCGGCGTTGCGCGCGCGGGTCGGCGACATTCTGTCGTTGGCCGAGTACTTCCTCGGCATCTACAGCCAGCGCCTGGATCTGCCGGTGCCGCTGATCAGCGAAGCGGCGCAGGAGGTGCTGGAGCAACACAGTTGGCCGGGCAACACCCGGGAGCTGGAAAACGTCATTCATTTTGCGTTGCTGGTGAGCACTGGCGAGGAAATTCTGCCAGAGCACCTGAACCTGCCCGAGGTGTCTGGGACGCTGGTTCAGATCGAACGTCAGGTGGCGAGCATCACTGCCAAAGGGACAGCCGAGGAACGTAAGGCATTGAAAAAAATACTGTTGGGCCTGGGCGAGGCGTTGTAACTATTTTGTTCAACATGAACAAAATGGAATATGAAGCTGAATAAACGTTATTGTCCGGGAATAAAAAATCCCGGTATTGTCCGCTTCACGCCAGCAGTAGCACATCACTGGCACACGTATTAATGCCGTCGTCGATGACGACCGATTTTCGATAAGGACACTGCATGAAAAAGGTTCTGTTGTTTACCGCATTGGCGGCTGCTCTGACGGCTTCCCTGGCGCAGGCCGGCGAGAAACTGGTTGTCGCCGCGACCCCGGTTCCGCACGCCGAGATCCTCGAACTGATCAAACCGACCCTCGCCAAAGAAGGCGTGGATCTGGAAATCAAAGTCTTCACCGACTACGTACAGCCGAACGTACAGGTTGGCGAGAAGCGTCTGGACGCCAACTACTTCCAGACCCTGCCGTACCTGAACAGCTTCAACCAGGGCAAATACAAGGACGACAAAGCCAAGTACCTGGTGACCGTGCAAGGTGTGCACGTTGAACCGTTTGGCGGCTACTCGAGCAAGTACAAGACCCTGGCCGAGCTGCCGGACGGCGCCACCATCGCCATTCCGAACGAAGGCAGCAACAGCGGTCGTGCACTGATCCTGCTGCAGAAGGCTGGCCTGATCGAACTGAAAGATCCGAAGAACGCCCTGGCGACGCCAAAAGACATCGCCAAGAACCCGCACAACTTCAAGTTCAAGGAACTGGAATCGGCCCTGCTGCCGCGTGTTCTGAAAGAAGTCGACCTGGACATGATCAACACCAACTACGCGCTGGAAGCCAAGTTGAACCCGACCAAGGATGCTCTGGTGATCGAAGGTGCCGATTCGCCTTACGTGAACTTCCTGGTGGCCCGTGAGGACAACAAGAACAGCGACGCGATCCAGAAGCTGGCCAAGGCCCTGACCAGCCCGGAAGTCAAAGCGTTCATCGAGAAGAAGTACAACGGCGCGGTACTGCCGGCGTTCTGATCTGACGCAGCAACACAACCCCTTCAGGTATGAAAACGCCGATGGCCAGTGATGGTCATCGGCGTTTTTGTGTGTGCGGTTTTTAAGCTCACGCTATGCCGGTCTTCAACGCCCGGCGCAACGCCACCAACAATTTCACAATCTCATGCGGATCCAGTCGCTGCGGCACTTTTACGTCCATGTTCTCTTCCTTGTTATGGGGTTCGGCCGAGGGAGTCTGGCCAAAAGCTGTTCGTCCTTGGAGGGCTTTGATGAAAAAAAGATCCGTCCTACAGCGCTGGGGACAATAGCCTTCCTCCTCCTTCCCGGCAAACCCGTCGATTAGTTTTTTGTGTGATATCAATATGCTTTATCGGTATTTAAATTCTTCTTTTTATACCTTTAAAGTCGGTGCCTGCCGGACAGCTATCCGCTGCCCATGGACTGCACCACCGTCGCTTACCGAGCGGCGTCAGGATGTTTCATGAACTTCGATTACGCATTTATCCTCAGCACCCTGCCGGCGTTTCTCAAAGCCGTGGGCGTGACGCTGCAGGTCGGTTTGATCGCCATCGGCACCTCGCTGCTGGTGGCGTTGCTCAATGCGACGATTCTGGTGTTCCGCACGCCTTACCTGCAAAAGCTGGTCGGGCTGTATGTGGAGCTGGCGCGCAACACGCCACTGCTGATCCAGTTGTTCTTCGTCTACTTCGCCTTGCCGGCACTGGGGATCAAGGTTTCCGGTTTCACTGCCGCAATCATCACCATGACTTTTCTCGGCGGCGCCTACCTCACCGAAGTGCTGCGCGCCGGCGTTGATGCGGTGCCTCAGGCGCAACTGGAATCCGGCCGTTCCATCGGCTTGTCCCACGGTCAGTTGCTGCGCTACGTGATCCTGCCGCAAGCGGGGATCCTCAGCCTGCCGTCGCTGTTCGCCAATTTCATTTTCCTGCTCAAGGAGACCACCGTGGTCTCGGCCGTGGCGGTGCCGGAGATTCTCTACACCACCAAGAGCTACATCGCGCTCTACTACAAAACCTACGAAATGCTCGCCGTGCTGACGCTGATCTGCGTGCTGTTGTTCCTGCCGCTGTCGCTGCTGTTGAGCCGTCTGGAAAGGAGGCTCCAGCATGGCCAGTTCGGGTCTTGAACTGCTCTGGGTGTCGTTGCCGCAATTGGCAAAAGGCGCCGGGCAAACCCTGTCGATCTCGTTCCTCAGCATCGCCATCAGTACCGTCGGCGGCGTGCTCTACGGTGTGCTGCGCACGCTCAACGTGACGTGGCTGAACGCAGTGCTGCGAATTTATCTGGAGCTGTTCCGGGCGATTCCGGTGCTGGTCTGGTTGTACCTGCTGTTTTTTGGCTTGCCGATTTTCTTTGGCCTGAGCCTGCCGAGTTTCTGGTGCGCGGTGCTGGTGCTGTCGCTGTGGGGCGCCAGCGAGGTCGGCGAAGTGGCGCGCGGTGCGCTGCATTCGTTGCCGCGCGGGCAGCGTGAAGCGGGGCTGTCGATCGGTCTGAACGCGGCGCAGCTCTATGGCTACGTGCTGTTGCCCCAGGCGCTGAAACGCATGACGCCACCGACCATCAACGTCTACACGCGGATCATCAAGACCAGTTCGCTGGCGGTGCTGATCGGCGTGGTGGATGTGATCAAGGTTGGCCAGCAGATCATCGAGCGTACCTACGAATCGGTGCTGATCTACGGCGCGCTGTTCCTGTTTTTCTTTTTCATCTGCTACCCGCTGTCGGCCGCCTCGCGTGTGCTGGAGCGGCGCTGGACGCAAGCATGAGCGCATTGATCGAGTTTCAGGGTTTCAACAAATTCTTCGGCGAACAGCAGGTGCTCAAGGGCATCGACCTCCAAGTGAAATCCGGCGAAGTCATCGTCATCCTCGGCCCCAGCGGCTGCGGAAAAAGCACACTGCTGCGTTGCCTGAACGGTCTGGAAACCGCCCACAGCGGTCACTTGAAATTCGCCGGCCGAGAGCTGCTGGACAAGGCCACCGACTGGCGTGAAATCCGCCAGCAAATCGGCATGGTGTTCCAGAGTTATCACCTGTTTCCGCACATGAGCGTGCTCGATAACTTGCTGCTCGGCCCGCTCAAGGTGCAGAAACGCGAACGCCGCGAAGCACGGCAGCAAGCCGAAGCATTGCTCGAACGCGTTGGTCTGCTGGACAAGCGCGATGCCTTTCCCCGGCAACTTTCCGGTGGTCAGCAGCAACGCATCGCCATCGTCCGCTCGTTGTGCATGAACCCGCGAGTGATGCTCTTCGATGAAGTCACCGCTGCCCTCGATCCGGAGATGGTCAAGGAAGTGCTGGAAGTGATTCAGGGCCTGGCCCGCGAAGGCATGACCCTGTTGATCGTCACCCACGAAATGGCCTTCGCCCGCGCGGTGGCCGATCGCATCGTGTTCATGGATGCCGGGCGCATCCTTGAACAGAACCCGCCCGAGCTTTTCTTTACGAACCCGCAAACCGCACGCGCGCAGCAGTTCCTGGAGAAGTTCTCCTACGTTGAAGCACTGCCCACAACGACTCAAACCAAGGAACTGGAACTGCCATGAAAACTGCCAAAGCTCTATTTGCATTACCGCTGATCAGCCTCGCTCTGCTGGCCGGCTGCAACAAGACCGAAGAACCGGCCAAGCCGAAAGTCGCCAGCGAAAGCACCGCGCCGGCCGGTTATCTGGACAAGATCAAGGCCCGCGACAAACTGATCGTCGGCGTATTCACCGACAAACCGCCGTTCGGTTTCGTCAATGAAGCCGGTCGCTATGTCGGCTTCGATACCGACATCGGCCGTCAATTCGCCAAGGATCTGCTGGGCGATGAAAACAAGGTCGAGTTCGTGGCCGTGGAGCCGGCGAGCCGCATTCCGTTCCTGCAAAGCGACAAGGTCGACCTGATCCTCGCCAACATGACCGTGACCCCGGAGCGCAAGGAAGCGGTGGAATTCACCAACCCGAACCTGAAAGTCGCGGTGCAGGCGTTGGTGGCTCAGGGCAGCGAAGTGAAGAAACTGGATGACCTGGCGACCCGCACCACCATCGTAACCACCGGCACCACTGCCGATATCTGGCTGACCAAGAATCACCCGGACTGGAAACTGCTGAAGTTCGAGAAAAACTCCGAGTCCCTGCAAGCCCTGGCCAACGGCCGTGGCGATGCTTACGCGCAGGACAATCTGGTGCTGTTCAGCTGGGCCAAACAGAATCCGGGCTACCGCGTGCTGGAGGAAAAACTCGGCGCTGAAGCCCCGATTGCACCGGCGGTGAAGAAGGGCAACATCGAATTGCGCGATTGGGTGAACACGGAGTTGGCCAAGCTAGGGGAAGAGAAATACCTGCTCAAGCTGTATGACCAATATGTGCGTAAAGAGCTGAGTGATGACACCAAGCCTGAGAGCGTGATTGTCGAAGGCGGGAAGTGGCAGGGCTAAGCCGATGATCGTTCCCACGCATGCGTGGGAACGATCATCAACAAGCTAATCCGGCCAGTTCCACGCCGGCTCATCCAGCACCCTCTGCCCGACGATCCCGGTCTGGCCGAGGGTTTTTTCCAGCACGATGCAATTGCATTCCTCATCTTCCTGCAACGCCGAAATCAATCGCCGTGCGTGTGAAACCACCCACACCTGACACTCCTGCGATGCACGAATGATCAATCGCGCCAGCGCCGGCAACAGATCCGGATGCAGACTGGTTTCCGGTTCGTTCAGCACCATCAGCGACGGCGGACGTGGCGTCAGCAGTGCGGCGACCAGCAGCAGATAACGCAGCGTGCCGTCCGACAACTCTGCCGCCGACAGCGGTCGCAACAACCCTTCCTGAAAAAACTCGATGGCAAAGCGTCCGCCCGCCAGCGGCGCGATGTTCAACCGTGCGCCGGGAAACGCATCGCTGATCGCGGCCTGCAGCGCCTCGGGGTCGCCGATTTCGCGGATGGTCTGCAAGGCTGCCGCCAGATCCCGGCCGTCGTGATGCAGCACCGGCGTGCGCGTGCCCAGTTGTGGCTGGCGCACCGGGGCGTCGGCGTCGCTGCGAAAGTGATCATAGAAGCGCCAGCGGCGGATGAACTCGCGCATCTGGAACACTTCCGGCGAGGTGCGCAGGCTGCCGACCTGATCGAACAGGCTGTCGAATGTCGGCGTGTGCTGGGCCATGACATCCCAGGTGCGACCATCACGGGTGCGAATCATTGGCCCGTCGTGGTCCACCAGCAAGCTGGCAGGTCGATAGAGCGGCCCGGCCCAGATGCATTCCCGCTTGATTTGCGGATCAAGGCTGAAGCGCGAAGGGGTCGGTACACGGTCTCCAGGCAGCATGAAATGCCCGTTGGAGTCGGGGAGCCCGAGGCTGATCGAATAACTGAAATCTTCTCCGGCAAACCCCAGCCGCAGACGTTTCACGCCCTGGCGGACCGTCGATTGAATCGGCACTTCGCCATTGCGCATGCGCCGGCTGATGGTTTCCGGCCCGGCCCAGAACGTCGAGTCCAGCCCGCCCTCACGGGCCAGCGCATTGACCACGCCGCCCTGAGCGGTTTCCGCCAGCAGCCGCAATGCCCGGTAAAGATTGGACTTGCCGCTGCCGTTGGGGCCGGTGATCAGGTTCAGCCGACCCAGCGGGATTACCAATTTGTTGATCGAGCGGTAATTGGCCACCGCGAGGGTCTTGAGCATGAAAATCCTTCTTGGGTGCCCCGAATTCCGGGTCAGGATACCTGCTGCACATAAATGCATATATCGCCCGGACGAAGGTTGAACCCTGTTCTAAGCTCACAGTCGTACCGTCACTTGCACGTTCGTACACAGGAAGGAGTCTGCATGGCGAGTCCCGGATTGAAAACAGCGGTGATGCTGAGCCTGCTCGCTTTGCTCGCGGCCTGCAGCGAAAAGAAGCCACCTCAGGAATACCTGCCACGGGTCTTTGTGCAAGAGGTCAAACCCGCGGACTTCGCGGCGTCAGTGACCCTCACCGGTGACGTTCAGGCGCGGGTGCAGACCGAATTGTCGTTCCGGGTCGGCGGCAAGATCATCCAGCGCATGGTCGATGTCGGTGACCGCGTTTCGGCCAAACAAGTGCTGGCCAAACTCGATCCCAAGGACTTGCAGACCAACGTCGACTCCGCCCAGGCCCAGGTGCTGGCCGAGCAGGCGCGGGTCAAACAGAGCGCCGCCGCATTCGTCCGGCAGCAGAAACTGTTGCCCAAGGGTTACACCAGCCAGAGCGAATACGATTCCGCACAAGCCGCATTGCGCAGCAGCCAGAGTGCCTTGAGCGCGGCCCAGGCGCAGTTGGCCAATGCCAGGGATCAACTGAGTTACACCGCGCTGATCGCCGATGCACCCGGCATCATCACCGAGCGTCAGGCCGAAGTCGGCCAGGTGGTTCAGGCCACCGCGCCGATTTTCAGCCTGGCCCGGGACGGCGACCGCGACGCGGTGTTCAACGTTTACGAATCGCTGCTGGCCGAGCGCCCGGCGGAGCGTTCGATTGTCGTCAGCCTGCTCGACAACCCGCAAATCAAGACCACCGGCACTGTTCGTGAAATCACCCCGGCGGTGTCGGCGCAGTCCGGCACGGTGCAGGTCAAAGTTACCCTCGACAGTCTGCCGCAGGGCATGCAGCTCGGTTCGGTGGTCAGCGCCACCGCCAAGGGCAGCGGCAAATCGGCGGTGGAATTGCCATGGTCGGCCCTGACCAAAAACATCAGCGAACCTGCGGTGTGGATGGTGGACGACAAGGGTGAGGCGCAACTGCACAACGTCACCGTCGGCCGCTACCTGACCGGGCACGTGATTATCAGCGCCGGCCTCACGGGCGGCGAGAAAGTGATCATTGCCGGCGGCCAGCTGCTGCATCCGGGGATGAAAGTCGAGATCGCCGAGAACACCTACAAGGATCTGCAATCGGGAGCGCAGCCATGAAGCCTTTGTGGGTGATGTCGATCGGGCTGCTGCTGGGTGCCTGTTCCAAGAACGAGCCACCGCCGGAACCGGTGCGCCCGGTGCTGTCGATCAAGGTCGAAGCGCTGAGCGAGGAAAACCTCGGGCGTTTCGCCGGCAGCATTCAGGCGCGCTACGAGAGCAACACCGGTTTTCGCGTCGGCGGGCGCATCGCCAGCCGCAACGTTGATGTCGGCGCCGAGGTGCAGAAGGGCACCTTGCTCGCCACTCTCGATCCGTCCGACCAGCAGAACCAGTTGCGTTCGGCCCAGGGCGATCTGGCGAAAGTCGAAGCACAACTGATCAACGCCCAGGCCAACGCTCGGCGGCAGCAGGCGCTGTTTGATCGCGGCGTCGGCGCCCAGGCGCAACTGGACATCGCCACCACTGATCTGAAGACCACCCAGGCGTCCCTCGATCAGGCGCGGGCGGCGGTCAACCAGAGCAAGGATCAGCTCGGCTACACCGAGCTGCGCTCCGACCATAAAGCCGTGGTCACCGCATGGAACGCCGAAGCCGGGCAAGTGGTGACGGCCGGCCAGCAAGTGGTGACGCTGGCGCAACCGGACATCAAGGAAGCGGTGATCGATCTGCCGGACACGCTGGTCGACCAGATTCCCAGCGACGTGGTGTTTCTTGTGGCCGGGCAACTCGATCCGAGCATCAACACCACGGCCGTCATCCGTGAAATCGAGCCTCAGGCACAAAGCGCCACCCGTACCCGCCGCGCGCGTTTGACGCTGGCCTCAACGCCGCCCGGATTCCGCCTCGGTACGGCGATTAGCGTGACCCTCAGTTCAGCGATCAAGCCGCGAATCGAATTGCCCGCGACAGCCTTGCAGGAGGCCGACGGTAAAACCCGGATCTGGGTGATCGACCCGCAAAACAAAACCGTTGCCCCGCGTGACGTCAGCGTGACCAGCCGCACCGACAGCACCGTGGTGCTGGCCGGTGGGGTCAAGTCCGGCGAGCGTGTGGTCAGCGCCGGCGTCAACAGCCTCAAACCCGGACAAGCCGTGAAACTCGACGAGGACAGTCAATGAAAGGGTCTTTCAATCTCTCCGAATGGGCCCTCAAGCATCAGTCGTTCGTCTGGTACCTGATGTTCGTCGGGCTGCTGATGGGGGTGTTCTCGTACATCAATCTGGGGCGCGAGGAAGACCCGTCGTTCACCATCAAGACCATGGTGATCCAGACCAAGTGGCCAGGTGCGACCCAGGAAGAAACGCTCAAGCAGGTCACGGACCGCATCGAGAAAAAACTCGAGGAACTCGATTCCCTCGACTACGTGAAAAGCTACACGCGCCCCGGCGAGTCGACGGTCTACGTCTATCTGCGCGACACCACCAGCGCCAAGGACATTCCGGAAATCTGGTACCAGGTGCGCAAGAAGATCAACGACATTCGCGGCCAGTTTCCCCAGGGCATTCAGGGGCCGGGATTCAACGACGAGTTCGGTGATGTCTTCGGTTCGGTCTATGCGTTCACGGCCGACGGCCTGACGATGCGTCAGTTGCGCGACTATGTGGAGCAGGCCCGCGCCGAGATCCGCGGTGTGCCGGGGCTGGGCAAGATCGAAATGATCGGCCAGCAGGACGAAGTGCTGTACCTGAACTTCTCGACCCGCAAACTGGCGGCGCTGGGCATCGACCAGCGTCAGGTGGTGCAGAGCCTGCAATCGCAGAACGCCGTGACCCCGGCAGGTGTGATCGAGGCCGGACCGGAACGCATTTCGGTGCGCACCTCCGGGCAGTTCGCCTCGGAAAAGGATCTGGCCGAGGTCAATCTCAAGCTCAATGACCGCTTCTATCGTCTGGCCGACATCGCCGAGATCAGTCGCGGTTATGTCGACCCGGCAACGCCGGAGTTCCGCTTCGACGGCAAGCCGGCCATTGGCCTGGCCATTGCGATGCAGAAGGGTGGCAACGTTCAGGCATTCGGTAAGGCCCTGCACGCGCGCATCGATGAACTCACCGCCGACCTGCCGGTGGGGGTTGGCGTGCACACGGTTTCCGATCAGGCCGTGGTGGTGGAAGAGGCGGTCGGTGGCTTCACCAGTGCGCTGTTCGAAGCGGTGGTCATCGTGCTGGTGGTGAGTTTCATCAGCCTCGGCGTGCGTGCCGGGCTGGTGGTGGCGTGCTCGATCCCGTTGGTGCTGGCGATGGTGTTTGTGTACATGGAGTACAGCGGCATCACCATGCAGCGGATTTCTCTGGGGGCATTGATCATCGCCCTCGGGTTGCTGGTGGACGATGCGATGATCACCGTGGAGATGATGGTGACGCGTCTGGAGATGGGCGAGAGCAAGGAGCAGGCGGCGACGTTCGCCTACACCTCCACAGCGTTTCCGATGCTCACCGGTACGCTGGTGACAGTGGCCGGTTTCGTGCCGATTGGTCTCAACGCCAGCTCCGCCGGTGAGTACACCTACACGCTGTTCGCGGTGATCGCGGTGGCAATGATCGTGTCGTGGGTGGTGGCGGTGTTCTTCGCACCGGTGATCGGCGTGCACATCCTCAGCACCAACGTAAAACCCCATGAAGCCGAACCCGGACGCATCGGGCGGGCGTTCAATGGCGGTCTGCTGTGGTGCATGCGCAATCGCTGGTGGGCGATCGGCATCACGGTGTTGTGCTTCGTACTGGCAGTGTTCTGCATGCGCTTTGTGCAGAACCAGTTCTTCCCGTCGTCCGATCGTCCGGAAATTCTGGTCGATCTGAACCTGCCGCAAAACGCCTCGATCGATGAAACCCGCAAGGCCGTCGACAAGCTCGAAGCCTCGCTCAAGGGCGACCCGGACATCGTGCGCTGGAGCACTTACATCGGCCAGGGCGCAATCCGTTTCTACCTGCCGCTGGACCAGCAACTGCAGAACCCGTACTACGCGCAACTGGTGATCGTCAGCAAAGACTTCAAGGCCCGCGAAGCCTTGAGCCAGCGCCTGCGTGATCGTCTGCGCAAGGATTTCGTCGGCATCGGCAGTTACGTGCAAGCCCTGGAAATGGGCCCGCCGGTGGGCCGTCCGATCCAGTACCGGGTCAGCGGCAAGGACGTCGATCAGGTGCGCAGGCACGCCATCGACCTGGCCACCGAACTGGACAAGAGCCCGCACATCGGCGAGATCATTTACGACTGGAACGAACCCGGCAAAGTCCTGCGCATCGACATCGCTCAGGACAAGGCGCGTCAGCTCGGCCTGTCATCGGAAGATGTGGCCAACCTGATGAACAGCATTGTCAGTGGCTCGCCGCTGACCCAGGTCGACGACGATATCTACCTGATCAACGTGGTCGGTCGCGCGGTGGATTCCGAACGCGGTACACCGGAAACCCTGCAAAACCTGCAGATCGTCACGCCCAACGGCACGTCGATTCCGCTGCTGGCCTTCGCCACGGTGCGATATGAACTGGAGCAGCCGCTGGTGTGGCGTCGCGACCGTTTGCCGACCATCACCATCAAGGCCTCGGTGCGCGATGAAATCCAGCCGACCGATCTGGTGAAAGTCCTCAAGCCCACCATCGATGCCTTCGCGGCCAAACTGCCGGTGGGCTACAAAGTCGCCACTGGCGGTACGGTCGAGGAGAGCGGCAAGGCGCAGGGGCCGATTGCCAAGGTCTTGCCGCTGATGCTGTTCCTGATGGCGACCTTCCTGATGATCCAGTTGCACAGCGTGCAGAAGCTGTTCCTGGTGGCCAGTGTCGCGCCGCTCGGGCTGATCGGCGTGGTGCTGGCGCTGGTGCCGACCGGTACGCCGATGGGCTTCGTGGCGATCCTGGGGATTCTGGCGCTGATCGGCATCATCATCCGCAACTCGGTGATCCTCGTGACGCAGATCGAAGAGTACGAGCAAAAAGGCTACGCGCCTTGGGATGCGGTGGTGGAAGCGACCGAGCACCGGCGCCGGCCGATCCTGCTCACCGCGGCGGCGGCGAGCATGGGCATGATCCCGATCGCCCGGGAAGTGTTCTGGGGGCCGATGGCCTACGCGATGATCGGCGGGATCGTGATTGCGACGTTGCTGACGCTGCTGTTTCTGCCGGCGCTGTATGTGGCCTGGTACAAGATTCGCGAGCCGAAGAAGGACGCCTCGTCATCGGCACAGTGAGTGCGCTTGTTACATATTTGCGAAGGGCCTGACTTACAGCGTCGGCGTATTCGGTTAACGTCCCTCCTCCTTTAGGAGAAGGGACGTCTGATGCTTACCGTTACTTGCTGGCTGCGCGCGTTATTGCTGATTGCCGGTTTATGCCTGTCGTCCCTGTCGTGGGCCGACACGCTATTGGAAAACTCGTTGTGGCGCGTGCAACTCGATCCGGCAACGCTGGCTGTCCGTATCACTCCTGTGGGCCGGGAGACGGTGCAGGCGTCGACGGGGATTGCCCCGCACAAGGTCAGTCAGTTGATCAGGCGCGACAACCGCGTCGACTGGCAATGGGATGACGGAGCCTGGACCCTCAGCGCCACGCTCGATCAACGTGATTTGTCCTTCTCGATCACGGCGCGTGAGCCCGCAGAACTGGAGTTTCTCCGTCAGCCCGCCAGCGCGATGGGCAAGGGGCTGATCTGGCCTCTGGCCGAGGGACACTACGTGCCGCGCGGCGATCCGGTGTGGCATTCGTTTCTTTTGAATCAGGGCGAATTCAATACCACGCAGGATCTGAGTTTGCCGCTTTGGGGGGTTGAACATGATGGATTCAGCCTGCATTGGCTGATGTCCAATCCCTACAACAATCGACTGCTGTTCAGCGCCGAAGGCAAGACTCTGGCGCTGTCCGCCCGGCATCGCTTCACCTCACTCGATCCGTCGACGCCATTGACGTTCACGCTGTTTCTCGGGGCAACCGACCCGTTGGCCGGCGCCAAGCGCTATCGGCAATGGCTGATCGATAACGATCGTTATGAAGCCTTGAGCAGCAAATTCACGAAAACACCTGAGGCGAGGCGACTGCCGGGCGCCAGTCATCTGTACCTGTGGGGCAACGACCTGCTGGGAGCCAAAGATGTGCGCAGTTGGTCTGTGCTGCTCGACACCTTGCGCGGTGGGGGCTCACTGGCCAGTGAGCTGAAAGCGGGAATGGATCGTGAGGCGTTGCAGATCCTTGCCACTGGCGGGGAGTTGAACCGCTATCAGAAAACCGTACTTTTGCGCAGTCTCAATCACGCCCTGAATACTCTGGCGCGCAAGACCTGGCAGGCCCGGGCCGTGCCGGACATGCAGGCTCTGGTCAACGGTTACGCTGATGTGCGCGCACAAGTGGCAGCCCACCTCGGTGAGGCGCTGACGCCTGAACCCGAGCGCTGGGGCAGCACCTTGTCGCTGGATACGATCAAGCATTTACAGAACGCCGGGCTGTCCCGTTTGTGGTTGGGACTGGGTGAGGGCTGGGAGGGTGGCCTCTGGCACCCCGAGACGATCAAGGCAGGCGTGGCGGCGGGTTATCTGATCGCGCCGTACGACTCTTATGAGACGGCGCTGAGCCGTAGCGAGAACCCTGATTGGACCACCGCACACCTGGGGGACAAGGCAAATCTTGAGTGCGCAATCGTGAAGAGCGACGGAACGCTGAAAAGCGGCTTCCAGCAATCGGGGCATTACACCGACCCCCGTTGCGTGCGACCGCTGCTTGAGCAGCGGGTCGCGGCCATTCGCGACGCCGCCGGTTTCAACAGCTGGTTTCTCGATGCCTATGCCACCGGCATGCTGTTCGACAGCTACCGTCTCGGGGCAACGATGACCCAGGCACAGAATGCCGAAGGCAACATCGGGGCATCACGCTGGATCAATGAAGTGCTGAAACTGCCCGCAGGTTCCGAGGATGGCAACGCAACGACCGCGCAAGGCGTGTTGTTCGCCCATGGCATGCAGACGCCAGTGATCGGTTGGGGCGATGTCGAAATGAGCAAGAATCCCAAGTCCAGGTACTTTGCAGGCAAGTGGTTTCCGCCGGAGCAGCCAGAGGTTTTCTTCAAACCTGTGCCGATCAAGGAGTCGTTGCGGCGTATTCACTTTGATCCGGCCAGCCGTTTGCCGATGTACCAAGCGGTGTTCCATGGCTCGGTGATCACGTCCCACCACTGGCTGTTCGATAGCCTGAAGCTGACCAATGTACGGGCGGACAACGAACTCGCGCAGTTGCTCTACAACGTTGCGCCGCTGTATCACCTCAGTGTCGACACGCTTGCGCAGCGATTGCCGCAGATTGCCCGTCAGGATGCATTCTTCCGGCCTTTGCATGAACGTCTGGCAACCCAGGCGCTCACCGGTTTCGAATGGTTGAGCGCGGACCGGCTGGTTCAGCAGACATCCTTTGAAGACGGCACGCGATTGCTGGCCAATTTTGATGTGCAGGCGCATGAGGTGCAGGGGCAGACAGTGCCCGGGCGAAGCATCATGGTGCGCACGCCCGGGAGTGCGCCAACCTGGTTTCAGGTTGAAGCGAGGCCCTGAGTTTCAGGCCTTGCGCCAGACACTCGCCAGCCAGGGCTGCTGCTCACGCGGCAGCCCCGTCGGTCGGTAGTAATGCTCAAGTTCCACGAACCCGGCAGCGGTCAGCAATCCGCGCCAGGCTTCAAGATCGTGGTACGAGCCATAACGCGGCCCGTTCCAGCCTTCACGGTTATCCCCACGCGGGTTGGAACTGAACAACACCCCACCCGGCTTCAGTGTCCCGTGTAACTGCTGCAGAACCCGTGGCAATTCCTGCAACGGCACATGAAACAGCACCGCATTGGCGAAGATGCCGTCGAAGCGTTCTGCCGGCAGATCCAGCTTCAGAAAATCCTGGCACCACACCTCGCAGCCGCTGTCTTCCCGGGCCATCTGCGCGAATTTTTCCGCGCCGTCGAGGCCGACGGCGATGTGACCCTTGCGCGTGAAGGTCTGCAAATCCCGCCCCGGTCCACAGCCGAAATCGAGGATGGAAAACGGCGCCTCCGCCTGAATGTGCCGCAACAGCGCGTCGATGTTCTGACTGACATCGTGATCGCGGGTGCCTTCACGAAAATCCTCGGCCACCGAGTTGTAGTGGCCGAGGGTGGTGGAGGTGATCTGTTCCAGATCGGTGGGGGTCTGTTTCATGGTCGGGCTGCGCTGGCAATGGATGTTGCCGACTATACGCCATGCAGTTCAGCGCTTGTTCAACCCTCGTGCCAGACGATCGCCGCCCAGCTGAATCACCGCTACCAGCGCCACCAGCAGCACGATTACGGTCAGCATGATCTGGCTGTCGAAGCGCTGATAGCCGTAGCGATAAGCGATGTCACCCAGGCCGCCGGCACCGATCGCCCCGGCCATGGCCGACGAATTGATCATCGTCACCAGGGTGATGGTGAAACCGCCAACGATCCCCGGTAGCGCTTCAGGCAACAACACGTGCCAGATGATGTGCCAGCGTCGGCACCCCATGGCTTGCGCGGCTTCGATCAAACCGTGGTCGACTTCGCGCAGGCTCACTTCGGCGATTCGCGCAAAAAACGGCGTGGCCGCAATGGTCAGCGGCACAACGGCCGCCCACACACCGTACGTGGTGCCGACGATCAGCCGGGTGAACGGAATCAGTGCCACCATCAGGATCAGGAACGGGATCGAGCGAAACAGATTCACGAACGCGCCCAGCGCGCGATTCAGCACCGGCGCTTCGTAGATCCCGCCCTTGTCGCTGGTGACCAGAATCACTGCCATCGGAATCCCGGCGAGCAACGCGATCAGTGACGACACGCCGACCATCAGAAACGTATCGATGAAACCCTGCAGCAAGCGATCAAACCACATAGCCCAGCACCTCCGTGCGTTGTGCCCATTGGCTGGCACGCTGGCGCAATTCCTCGGCGTTCAGCTTCGAGCCTGCCACCGCCAGCAACAGTTGCCCGAGCGCGTGCCCCTGAATCCGTTCCACGCCGCCCTGCAGCAATTTCACCCGACCGCCGAGCGCGGCGAACAGCGCGGCCAGATCCGGTTCGTCTTGCTGGCTGCCGGTGAACTGCAAACGCAGCACCACGGCCGCATCGGACGACTGTTGCGCCTGCAAACGGCTTTGCAATTCTTCGGGCAAGGCGTGTTGCAGCGGTGCGAGCAAGGTCTGGCTGACTTCGTGCTGCGGGTTGCCGAACACTTCCCAGACCGGGCCTTGCTCGACGATGCGCCCGTGTTCCAGCACGACGACGCGGTCGCAGATTTCGCGGATCACGGCCATCTCGTGAGTGATCAGTACGATGGTCAGGCCCAGGCGTTTGTTGATCTCGCGCAGCAGGCCGAGGATCGACTGAGTGGTTTCCGGATCCAGCGCTGAAGTGGCTTCGTCACACAGCAGAATGTCCGGGTCGTGCACCAGTGCGCGGGCGATGCCGACGCGCTGTTTCTGCCCGCCGGACAGCTGCGCCGGATACGCCTTGTGCTTGGCTTGCAGGCCCACCAGCTCCAGCAGTTCGCGAACCTTTTTCTCCCGTTGCTCCTTCGGGACACCGGCGACTTTCAGCGGCAGTTCGACGTTCTGCCACACCGTTTTTGCCGACATCAGATTGAAGTGCTGGAAGATCATGCCGATCCGCCGACGCAGGGCGACGAGGCGATCCTCGTCGTACTCGCCGATGTCCACCTGATCGATCAGCACCCGGCCCGAGGTCGGTTGTTCGAGGCGGTTGATGGTGCGGATCAGCGACGACTTGCCGGCGCCGCTGCGACCGATGATGCCGAACACCTCACCGCGCTGGATCGCCAGGTCGATGCCTTGCAGGGCTGCGACCGGGCCTTGCTTGCCGTCGTAGGTTTTGCCGAGCCCGACGAAACGCACATGGGCGCGGTTCAGCTCGGGATGCAGCTCGGTGCGCTGTGCCAGCGCGGGTGGCTCTGGAAGATCCAGTCGCCGTTGAATGGCTGCGGTCATCCTCAGCTTTCCCAACCGGCCTGATACAGCTTGCCGTGGGCCTTATCCAGCGCGGCGCGTACGGCCGGCGAATGCTGGTAGATGTCGACGAACTTGATCAGACGCGGGTCGGTCTTGCTCTTCGGCTGGATCACGAACTGGATCACGTATTCCTTGTGGTCGAGGCCGTCGAACAGCAGCGCAGAGCCTGCATCGAAGGTCTTCGCCAGACGGATGTAGGCCGGGTAGCCCTGGACCAGATCGGCGTCATCGTAGGCGCGTACCAGTTGCACGGCTTCGACTTGCAGGATCTTGATCTTCTTCGGGTTGGCGACGATGTCGTCTTCGGTGGCCTTGTAGCCGACACCCGGTTTCAACGTGATCAGACCGGCCTTGGCCAGCAGTTGCAGGCCGCGACCACTGTTGATCGGGTCGTTGGCGATGGCGACGCTGGCGCCCTCCGGCAGCTCAGCGAAGCTTTTGTATTTCTTCGAGTACAGGCCGACGTTGTTGATGATTCCCGGGGCGAACGGCACCAGGTCGAAACCGGAGGCCGCCTTGGCGTTTTCCAGGAACGGGATGTGCTGGAAGTAGTTCACGTCGATGTCGCCGGCGGCGAGGCTGACGTTCGGCGCGATCCAGTCGGTGAACTCCACGAGCTCGACTTTCAGGCCTTGTTTGGAGGCTTCCTCGACGGCGGCCTCCAGCGGAATCGCGAACGCGGCTGTGGTGCCGATTTTCAACGGCGCGTCGGCGGCGAAAACCGCCGAGCTGAACAGGCCGAAGGCCAGGGCCAGTGCTTTGACTGGGTGGGACAGGCGTTTCTTGGTCATGGTGGTTTTCCAGTCAGTGCGAGGAGGTGTGTCGGTAGTGGGCGCCGGTGTGTTGCTGCGGCAGGTGCGCTTCGCCGTAAAACAGTTTTTCCCGCAGGCTGCCGGTGTCGTACGCGGTCTTGTACGACCCGCGCCGTTGCAGTTCCGGAATCACCAGATCGATGAAATCCACATAGCTTTCCGGGGTGACGATGCGGGTCAGGTTGAAGCCGTCGAGGCCGGTTTCGGCGATCCACGATTCCAGTTCATCCGCCACTTGTTGCGGCGAGCCGACCACCGTGATGTAGCGCCCGCCGAGGGCGTGCTGGTCGAGCAACTTGCGGCGGGTCCAGTCGTTGTTCTGCAGGTTTTTGGTGGCGGACTGGATTGCGTTGCTCTTGACGTACTGGATGGGCTCGTCGATTTCGTACTGGGAAAAATCGATCCCGGTGGACGCCGAGAAATGCGCCACGCCCGCTTCGGCGCTGGCGTAGCTCAGGTATTCGGCATGCTTGGCCCAGGCCGCTTCTTCGGTCTCGCCGACGATCACGTTCAGGCCCATGAACACCTTGATGTCCTCGGGATTGCGACCCGCTTCGACGGCACTGGCGCGGACCTTGTCCACCTGCACTTTGGTCGACGGTTTGTTCTGACCGCTGATGAACACGCACTCGGCATGACGCCCGGCGAACAGCAGACCGCGATCCGAACTGCCGGCCTGGAACAGCACCGGCGTACGCTGCGGTGACGGTTCGCACAGGTGATAACCCTCGACCTGATAGAACTCGCCCTTGTGCTCAACCTTGTGCACTTTGTCTGGCTGCGCGTAGATCCGCTGCTGCGGATCGTTGAGCACTGCACCGTCTTCCCAGCTGCCTTCCCAGAGTTTGTAGAGGACTTCGAGGTACTCGTCGGCCTGGTCGTAACGCCGGTCATGTTCGACCTGTTCACTCAGGCCCATGGCCTTGGCGGCGCTGTCCAGATAACCGGTGACGATGTTCCAGCCCACCCGTCCACGGCTCAGATGATCGAGGGTCGACATGCGTCGGGCGAACAGATACGGCGGCTCGTAGGTGAGGTTGGCGGTCAGGCCGAAACCCAGATTTTTGGTCACCGCTGACATGGCCGACACCAGCAGCAGCGGATCGTTGACCGGCAGTTGGATCGACTCTTTCAGCGTGACGTCCACCGAGTTCTGGTAGACGTCGTACACGCCGACGATGTCGGCGATGAACAACCCGTCGAACAGCCCGCGCTCCAGCAATTGCGCCAGTTCGGTCCAGTATTCAATGGTCTTGTATTGGGTCGAGGTGTCCCGTGGATGGGTCCACAACCCGTGGTTGATGTGGCCGATGCAGTTCATGTTGAACGCATTGAGCAGGATCTTTTTCTTGCTCATCAGATGGTCCCTCGCAGCGGAGGGTTTTCATCGTTGAGGTAGTAATTGCCCACCGCGTGATACTTCCAGCGCACCGGGTCGTGCAGGGTGTGCACCCGGGCGTTGCGCCAGTGACGGTCGAGGCCGTGCTCGATCAGGGTGGCCTGGCTGCCGGCCAGTTCGAACAACGTGCTGCCGGCGGCCAGAGAAATTTCAGTGCTGATCGCCCGTGCTTCGGCGACGGCAATCGAGGCCGCCGCCACCGTCTCGGCGTTGGTCTCGGCCTGGGCTGCATCGAGGAATTCGCCGGCGCGTTCGAGCAGGGCTTCGGTGGCGTGCAGGCGGATGCTCAAGTGGCCGAAGCTCTTGAGGGTCAGTGGGTCTTCGGTGGCCTTGTCATTGCCCGAGTCTATCCATGGCCGGGTCTTGCTGCGCACGAAGTGCAGCGCATCTTCGTAGGCGGCGCGGGCGATGCCGGTGTCGATGGCGGCGTGAAGGATCTGCGCCAGCGGGCCGACGGTGGTCGGGCGTTCGAAAGCACTCTGGAAAGGAATGACGTCTTCGGCTGCGACAAATACGTCTTCGAACACCACCGAACCACTGCCGGTGGTGCGCTGGCCGAAGCCGCTCCAGTCGTCGATCACCGTCAGGCCTTTGCTGTCACGCGGGACGAACGCCAGTTGCTGCACACCGTTTTCATCGACCACGGACGTTGGAATCCGTTGGGCGTAAATGGCGCCGGTTGCATAAAACTTGCGACCGTTGATGCGATAACCGCTGCCGTCGCGTTTCAGGCTGGTAACCCGATCGTGGGCAGTCTTGGTGCCCAGTTCTGCCAGGGCATTACCGAAGCGCTGGCCGGCGAGGACTTCGGCGTACAGACGTTGTTTCTGCTCGTGGCTGCCATTCACCCGGAGTACTTCGAGGGCATAGAAATGGTTCTGCGGAATCTGCCCGAGCGAGCCATCGGCCCGGGCGATCAGGGCGATGACGTTGGCCAGGGTCACGTTGGACACGCCGGCGCCGCCGTATTCCTTGGGGACGCTAATGCCCCACAGGCCGGAGCGGGAAAACACGTCGAGTTCCGGCAGCGGCAGGCGGCGTTCGCGGTCGCGCAGGTTGCTGTCGCGCTGGAAGTCTTCGGCCAGGTCGCTGGCGACGATCAGGGCTTGCTCGTCGCTGGTGATGACCGCGACGGGATGGGAAAGAGTCATGTGTTTCTCCAGAGATCTGGTCAAAAGTGTTCTGGTCGTCAGATCCAGGAATGGCGAGCCGGCAACTTGCCGTTGAGGCGATAGGCGCCGACCGCGTGGTACTTCCAGCGCACCGGGTCGTGCAAGGTGTGCACCCGTGCGTTGCGCCAGTGACGGTCGAGGTTGAATTCGGCGAGGGTGGCGCGGCTGCCGGCCAGTTCGAAGAGCTTTTCGCTGGCCAGCAGCGAGATCTCGGTGGTCAGCACCTTGGCTTCGGCCACGGCAATCGAGGCGCGGGCGGCGGACTCGGCGGTGAGCGGCGCGGAGTGCACCTGATCCAGCACCTGACCGGCCTTGCGCAGCAGCGCTTCGGCGGCGTGCAGTTCGATTTTCAGTTTGCCGATATCGGCGATCACGTAGAGGTCATCGCTGGCGCGTTCGACCTTGGCATCGATCCACGGCCGGGCGCGGGTCTTGACGAATTCGATGGCGTCATCGATGGCGCCACGGGCGATGCCGGCGTCGATTGCTGCCTGAATCAGCTGCGACACCGCGCCCTGGGTGTTGGGCTTTTCGTTGATCTTCCAGTTGTCCACCACAAGACCAGCATCGACCCGCACGTTGTTCAGCAGGATTGTGCCGCTGGCGGTGGTGCGCTGGCCGAAACCGGACCAGTCGTCGACGATGCGCAATCCCGGCGTGCCGCGACGGACGAAGGCCAGGACTTGTTTGCCGTCATCGTTGAGTGCCTTGACCGCGACCCAGTGGGCGAACAGGGCGCCAGTGGAATAGAACTTCTGACCGTTGATCACGTAGTCATCGCCATCGGCGGTGATGCGCGCTTTCAGCTCCAGGGTGTCTTTGGTGCCGCGTTCAGGCCCGGCGTTACCGATGCGCCAGCCTTCGAGCACGCTCTGCAACAATTGTTTTTTCTGCTCTTCGGTGGCGCTGCCGAGGATCAGGTTGATGATGCCGAACTGGTTCTGCGGGATCTGTCCCAGTGCCGGGTCGGCCGCGGAGATGATCGCGAACACCTCGGCCAGGGTCACGAAGGAAACCTGCGGGCCGCCGTACTCGCGCGGAATCGCGATGCTGCCCAGTCCGCTGCGGGTGAACTGTTCGACTTCCGACCACGGCAGCTTGCGCTGGCGGTCACGTTTGGCGGCCTGCACGCGGGCGACTTGCGCCAGTTCATGTGCAGCCTTGATGGCTTGAGCGTCGTTGCGCAGCACTTGCGCGGGCAACAACAGCGGGGCGATGTCCAGGTCACTCTGGACGTTTGCGTCTGCCAGACTGGACATCAGTGCCACTCCTTGGCTGCACGCAATGCCCTGGCGATTTGCACTGGGGTGATTGTGTTCCGGACCATGTTACCTACCTCACATCTCATGAAAAACGCCGCAAAAGTGCGGCGAACGAAAGAATGTCCGGTGGTCCGGTTCATATACCCTAAGCGCGTATAAATATTAAATAAACTAACTTTTAGGAATATGCATAGAAGATCAAAAGCTCACTCGGCTTTGCGCTCCGCGGCCATGGGAATCTGCCTCAAGGGCACTTTCAGATAAGGATTCACGCAACCGATTTTCAGCGTCTGTGATGGTGCCCAACGCGAGTTGTTGCCGACCCGGTCGATGATGCAATAGGTCACATCCAGCCGCAGGTCTTCGCCGGCTTCGACGATGATTGCCGGGGGCACCCAGACCTGAATGCCGTGACCGATATCGGATTGGGTAATACGCGGCAGATCCATACGTACATCGCCCCAGCGCAGGGTGATTTCGTCACCCTCGGCCATGTTCAGGTAAGGCTCGATAGTCAGGGGAACGCCGCGCTTGATCTGGTTCGGGTTGATTCCGCGTCGGCGAATGACCTCGGGAAGACTGACCGGCAGCAGGTACTGGTTTTCCTCCGCGCAGCCTGCCGCGAATTGCCCGCCCGGGCAGTCGAGCTTGACCTGGAACTGCGCGCTGGCCGACAGAGCCGGGTTTCTTCCGACCTGCATGACCCGGTAATGCACGCGCGGCGAACCGCTGATGATGAAGCTTTCCGGCACCCGCAGGCTGACCGTGTTTCCGACATCCCCGGCATTCAGCACGCGGGAAGCGACGTAGCAGCCATCCCAGAACAGCTCGATCAGGTCGCCACTGTCCATGTCGTGCCAAGGCCCGATGTCGACCGTCAGGTTGGCGGCTGCCATGAGGTTGATACCGGCCCCGTGGGATTTTTCCAGGGTCGGTGGTGCCAGCAGCGGGGTGTTTGAAATGCAGGTCATCGGTTTCTCTCCTTGAAGCCTTACAGCGAAGTCCGTTTTCGAAAGAACGAATGGCGTGAATTACCCGGCAATAAAACTTCGGAGTTCCGTACAAGTTTGAAAGTGTCTTGTTGAACTAGTGTGTGCCGGTTGGAGACTAGATAAGAGTTCGCCGGAAGAGGTGTCAAGCGAGTGGGTTAGTTAATCCGTGAATTACGGATTAATCAGAAGATTCCTACATTGTCGCGGCTGTCAGCCTAGGCTCTGTAAGGAAGAGAGCTACAGATTGCTGCGGTTTTCAGCCTGTTTCGCTGTGAGTTCTACCGAAGCGGAAAATCAAGACGCGGCGAATTTTACGCACAGGGAACGTGTTGCAGGACATATATATGTACTGCGCTTTGAAGGGTTTTATTGTTTATTTTTGGAGGGGGAATGTATTGCGGGGGAAACACTACTTCCATCCATGGAAGTGAGTGATAGCACTTGCGAAGTTATCAGCCGTTGTTGCGGAACTTGCTGAGAAACTGTCGTGTGCGTTCTTCTTTCGGATTGGCAAACAGCGCCTTGGCTTCGCCTTGCTCGACGATCACACCCTTGTCGAAAAACACCACGCGGTTGGCCACGTCACGGGCGAACGCCATTTCGTGAGTCACGATAACCATGGTGCGTTTTTCTTCGGCCAGGCCGCGAATGGTCGCCAGCACTTCGCCGACCAGTTCCGGGTCGAGGGCCGATGTAGGCTCGTCGAACAGGATCACTTCCGGTTCCATCGCCAGCGCCCGGGCAATCGCCACGCGCTGTTGCTGGCCACCGGACAGGCGCCGTGGATAAGCGTCTTCCTTGCCCGCCAGGCCGACCTTGGCCAGCAGCTTCTTGCCCAGGGCAATGGCTGCGTCGCGGTGCATCTTCTTGACCACGATCGGGCCTTCGATGACGTTTTCCAGGGCGGTGCGGTGGGGGAACAGGTTGAAGTTCTGGAACACGAAGCCCACATGCTGGCGCAGGTTGCGCACCAGGCTTTGCTGCTGGTTCAGCGGGCGGCTGGTATCGATCTCGATATCGCCGACCTTGATCCGGCCGCTGGTGGGTTGTTCGAGGAAGTTCAGGCAGCGCAGGAACGTGGTCTTGCCCGAGCCGCTGGGGCCGATGATTGCCACGACCTCGCCTTCCTTCACTTCAAGATCGATGCCGTTGAGCACGACTTGACCCTTGAACTGCTTTGTCAGTTTTTCCACGACAATCATGGGGTCAGGACTCCTGGTCGTGCCGATTGACCCGCTCTTCCAACTTGTTCTGGAAGTGCGACAGCACAGTGGCCAGAATCCAGTAGATCAGCGCGGCGGCAAGATACATGGTGAAGACTTCGAAAGTCCGGGCGGTAATCAGTTGTGCCTGACGGAACAGCTCCGGCACCTGGATGGTGGCAGCCAGCGCGGTGTCCTTGACCAGTGAAATGAAGCTGTTGCCCAACGGCGGCAACGCCGTGCGCATCGCTTGCGGCAGGATGGCCCGGCGCAGGGTCTGCGCGCGGGTCATGCCGATGCTCGCAGCCGCTTCCCATTGGCCTCGTTCGATCGAACCGATCGCGGACCGCAGGATTTCACAGGCGTAAGCGGCCATGTTCAGCGAGAAGCCGATCAGGGCCGCCGGCAGCGGATCGAGTTCCAGACCCATTTGCGGCAAGCCGTAATAGATCACGAACAGCTGGACCAGCAATGGCGTGCCGCGAAAGAACGACACGTAGATGCGGGCCAGCCAGCTGACCGATTTGAAACGCGACAGGCGCATCAGCGCCAGGCCAAAGCCCAGCAGCAGGCCGAAGAACATGCCGCCGAGGCTGAGGACTACCGTGTAGTACGCGCCCTTGAGCAGAAAGGGCGCGGAGTCCAGTGCGAGTTGGAAAGCTGCTTCCATTATTTAGTGACGTCAGCTTGGAAGTACTTTTCCGAGATCTTGGCCAGGGTCCCGTCGGCACGCAGCTCGTCGAGGGCCTTGTTCACGGCCGCCAGCAGCTCAGGCTCGCCTTTGCGCAGGGCAATACCGGATTCCTGACGGGAGAACGCCTGACCGGCCGCTACGGTTTTCGGTGCTTTCTTGGCGTATTCAAGCGCGGCCAGACGGTCGATCAGAATCGCGTCGGTACGGCCGTTGTTCAGGTCGGCGAACTTGGTCGGATCATCGTCGTAGGTACGCACGTCGGCACCCGGCACGTTGGTGCGAACCCATTGCTCGTAGTTGGTGCCCAGGCCTACGCCGACTTTCTTGCCGGACAGGTCAGCGGCGGACTTGATGTTCAGCGCAGCTTCCTTGTCCTTCAGCACTAGCGCCTGAATCCCGGAGATGGTGTACGGCTCGGAGAAGTCATACTTCTTCTTGCGCTCGTCGGAGATGGTCACTTGGTTGACCACAACGTCCAGACGCTTGGATTCCAGCGCGGCGAGGATGCCGTCCCACTTGGTTGGCTGAATCTTGGCCTTGACGCCCAGCTTCTTGGCCAGGGCTTCGGACAGTTCGACTTCGAAGCCCGACAGCTTGCCGTCGGCATCAACGAAGCTGAACGGTGGATAAGTGCCTTCCAGGCCGACGTTGATAACGCCTTTGTCCTTGATCTGTTGCAGTTGCTCACCGGCAACGGCGCTGCTGATCAGACCGGTGCTCAGTGCCAGGCCCAGCGAACCTACCAGCAGATTTCGACGTAGTGCGGAAAGAATCATGACAAGCCCCTGTGTTTTCTTATGGAAGACGCTTAAGGAAAGTTGGCGAATCCGGGAGTTGAACGACAGCGCTATCCTGCCTTAAAGCAGCTTATGCGTCTCTCGCGAAATTCGCCTGCGGCGAGACTATAAGACGGTTCTTTTAGAATGGAAAATAATGAATTTTCTATTTGTTATGCATTTAATGAATATGCATTCAAGCGGGTGCTGAGCGTTCCCACGCAGGGCGCGGGAACGCGCTTCAGCCTAGAGAAAATCCTTGTAGGCAAACAGCGCCGGGGCTCCGCCGGTGTGCAGGAAAATGATCGGGCCGTCGTCGAAACGCCCGCGACCGATACCGTCGAGCAACCCGGCCATCGCCTTGCCGGTGTAGACCGGATCCAGCAACACGGCGTCCTGACTCGCCAGCAGTTTCACGGCCGCCAGTGTCCCGGCATTTGGCTCGCCATAGCGCGGGCCGAAGTATTCGTCCCACAACTCGACCTTGAAACTCTCCGGCAGCGCCACGCCCAACAGATCGGCAGTGCGCTCGGCCAGGCCCTGCACTTTCGGGCGCTGATCTTCTTCGCTGCGCGAGACGGTCACGCCGATCACCGGCAGTTGCGGCAGCGCTTCGCTCAAGGCCAGTGCCAGGCCGCTGTGCGTGCCGGCGCTGCCCGAGGCGAGCACCACGGCGGAAAATTGCAGGCCGGTGTCCTTGATCTGTTCCGCCAGCTCCAGGCCGGCGCGTACGTAACCCAGTGCGCCGAGGGCGTTGGAACCACCGATCGGCACCAGATAAGGCTTCTTGCCGTTGCTGCGCAGACGCACGGCGAGGGCGGCCAGTTGTTCGTCGGCGTTGTCGAGGTTGTCGACCAGTTCGACCTTGGTGTCGAACAGATCCAGCAGCAGACGGTTACCGTTGCCGGTGTAGTTGCTGTCGTCGGTGCCCAGCGGATTTTCCAGCAGCGCCACGCAGCCCAGGCCGAGTTTCGCGGCCAGCGCGGCGGTCTGGCGAACGTGATTCGATTGCAGTGCGCCGGCGGTGATCAGCGTGTCCGCGCCTTGGGCGAGGGCATCGGCGGCGAGGTATTCGAGCTTGCGCAGCTTGTTGCCGCCCATGGCCAGCGGCGTCAGGTCATCGCGCTTGATGTAGACATCGCGGCCGAGCCAGGTGGACAGGCGCTCGAGCTTTTCCAGTGGGGTCGGTTGGCCGAGCAGGTCGAGGCGGTTAAAGCGGTCCAGCTGTTGTTTGATCATGAGTCCGTACTGATGCAAGGAGATGTCAGGACTATAGGCACGCCGATTTACCGGGGCAACCGCCAATCGCTTATAGCCAAATGTGCTTAGGCCAGCACTATCGGTTCTTAATTCGCCTCCTAGGCGTTGCCGTAAAGTAGTGGCCGTTGACGCGGCCAGACAGTCCGGCCGCCCGTGAGGAGTCTTTACCGTGAGCGAGCGTTCCAGCCATTGGCAATTGCAGACCATCGTCAGCCAACTGCGTACCGCCCGGGATCAGTGGCGCACACAAAATGGCCGCGCCAGCGGCGAACAGGGCGGGCGCGAATTGCCGTCCCGTGATGCGATGGCGCAGATTCTCGAAGCCTTGTGCGGCGCGTTGTTCCCGATGCGTCTGGGGCCGGTTGATCTACGAGAAGAAAGTGAAGATTTTTACGTCGGTCACACCCTCGACGTTGCGTTGAATGCATTGCTGGCGCAGGCGCGACTCGAACTGCGTTACGTCGCCCGTCACAGTGCCCGGGCCGACACCGAAGTCGAGGCGCAGGCGATCAGGATCATCCAGGACTTCGCCCTCGCATTGCCGGGCCTGCGCAGCCTGCTCGACACCGACGTGCTGGCCGCCTATCACGGTGATCCGGCGGCGCGCAGCGTCGATGAAGTGCTGCTGTGCTATCCGGGGATTCTGGCGGTGATCCACCATCGTCTGGCCCACCATTTGTATCGCGCGGGTCTGCCGCTGCTGGCGCGGATCAGTTCGGAAATCGCCCACTCGGCGACCGGCATCGATATTCACCCGGGGGCGCAGATCGGCCGCAGTTTCTTCATCGACCATGGGACCGGCGTGGTGATCGGCGAGACCGCAATCATCGGCGAGCGCGTCAGGATTTACCAAGCGGTGACCCTCGGCGCCAAACGCTTCCCGGCGGACGAGGACGGCCAGTTGCAGAAGGGCCATCCTAGGCATCCGATTGTCGAGGACGACGTGGTGATTTACGCCGGCGCGACGATTCTCGGGCGCATCACCATCGGCCAGGGTTCGACCATCGGCGGCAACGTATGGCTGACCCGCAGCGTGCCGGCCGGGTGCAACCTGACCCAGGCCAACCTGCAGCATGATGACGGGACGCAGAAGTAATTTTCCTGTCCGTTCGTTCCCGCGCGAGGTGGGAACGAACGCCCTCGCCACAGCGTCATACCCCTCCTTGAGCTAGCGTACGAAAGCGACCGCTGAGCCCTGCGATTAGTCCTTAGCGTGCTATCCATGTTTAACTTGAACGTTCATTCAAGTTAAACCGGTAGCTCGCTGCCCGCTCACAACAGGAGGCTTGCCTTTGCTGAGTCCGATCATTTCAGCCATTTTCCAATCCCTTGAGGTGCACCGTTCATGAGTGCATCGTCCACCCCTGCCAGCGGCCTGGTACGCATGAATCCGCCGGTGTTCTGGTTCGCCGCGACAGTGATTCTGCTGTTTGGCCTGGTTGTCATCGCCATGCCGGAACAGGCCGGTGCCTGGCTCCTTGAAGCGCAAAACTGGGCGGCCAATACGGTCGGCTGGTACTACATGCTCGCGATGACCCTGTATCTGGTCTTCGTGGTGGTCACCGCGTTATCGGGCTACGGCAAGATCAAACTCGGTGCCGACCACGACGAACCCGAATTCAGTTACCTGTCCTGGGCCGGCATGCTGTTCGCCGCCGGGATCAGCATCACGCTGTTTTTCTTCTGTGTGTCCGAGCCGCTGACCCACATGCTCCAGCCGCCGCAAGGCGAGGCCGGCACCGCGGACGCGGCGCGTCAGGCGATGCAGATTCTGTTTCTGCACTGGGGCCTGCACGGCTGGGGCGTGTTCGCCTTCGTCGGCATGGCGCTGGCGTATTTCGCCTATCGGCACAACCTGCCGCTGGCCCTGCGCTCGGCGCTGTACCCGCTGATCGGCAAACGCATCAACGGCCCCATCGGCTACGCGGTGGATGGCTTCGGCATCATCGCCACGGTGTTCGGCCTCGGTGCGGACATGGGCTTCGGCGTGTTGCACCTCAACTCGGGTCTGGACTACCTGTTCGGCATCGCCCACACCCAGTGGATTCAGGTCGGCCTGATCACGCTGATGATGGGCGCGGCGATCATTGTCGCGGTCTCGGGTGTGGATAAAGGCGTGCGGGTCATGTCCGACATCAACATGCTGCTGGCCTGTGCGCTGCTGCTGTTCGTGTTGTTCGCCGGTCCCACCCAGCATTTGCTCAACACCTTGATCCAGAACCTCGGCGACTACCTCGGCGCGTTGCCGATGAAGAGTTTCGACCTCTACGCCTACGACAAACCGAGCGACTGGCTCGGTGGCTGGACGGTGTTCTACTGGGCCTGGTGGATTGCGTGGTCACCATTCGTGGGCCTGTTCATCGCGCGGATTTCCCGTGGCCGGACCATCCGCGAATTCGTCTTCGGCGTGCTGTTGATTCCGCTCGGTTTCACCCTGGCGTGGATGTCGATCTTCGGCAACAGCGCCATCGATCAGGTGCTCAATCACGGCATGTCGGCACTGGGCATGTCGGCCCTCGACAACCCGTCGATGACCCTGTACCTGCTGCTGGAAACCTACCCGTGGAGCAAAACTGTCATCGCGGTGACGGTGTTCATCAGCTTCGTGTTCTTCGTCACCTCCGCCGACTCCGGCACGGTAGTGCTCTCGACCCTGTCGGCCAAGGGTGGCAACCCGGATGAAGACGGACCGAAATGGCTGCGGGTGTTCTGGGGTGCGATGACCGCACTGATCACCAGTGCGCTGCTGTTCTCCGGCAGCATCGATGCGCTGAAGTCAGCGGTGGTGCTGACCTCGCTGCCGTTCTCGCTGATTCTGCTGCTGATGATGTGGGGGCTGCACAAGGCGTTCTATCTGGAATCGCAGAAGCAGATCGCGCAACTGCATTCGCTGGCGCCTGTGTCCGGTTCACGACGTGGCAAGGGTGGCTGGCGCCAGCGCCTGAGTCAGGCCGTGCACTTCCCGTCGCGGGACGAGGTGTACCGCTTCATGGACACCACGGTAAAACCGGCCATCGAAGAAGTGACCGCGGTGTTCGTCGAGAAAGGTCTGAACGTGGTCACCCAACCGGACCCGGCCCATGACAGCGTCAGCCTGGAAATCGGCCATGGTGAGTTGCACCCGTTCATCTACCAGGTGCAGATGCGTGGCTACTTCACGCCATCGTTCGCTCGTGGTGGCATGGGTTCCAAGCAGCTTAACAACCGCCGCTACTACCGCGCCGAAGTGCATCTGAGCGAGGGCAGTCAGGACTACGATCTGGTCGGTTACACGAAAGAACAGATCATCAACGACATCCTCGACCAGTACGAACGGCACATGCAGTTCCTGCATCTGGTGCGTTGATCGGGGCAGGGCGCCGGGACGGATTCAGGTCTCGGCGCTCAGCACCATGAACAAAACCATCGCGGCGATCGGCACGCCGAACACGGCGCTGCCAATCGCGATCTCCGACCCCAGCGGCTGCCCGGCGTGCACCACGCCGACCGCGCCATTGATCACCGTCAACGCCAGCCACAACGCCGCGAAGCCGTAGGCCAGCGTCTGCCGGCTGAAGCCGATGCGCTCGCCGATATAGAACATCAGCGCCAGCAGGATCAGGCCGAAGAAGATGATGATTGCGGTGTGCATGGTCGGGATCTGCCTGTGAAAGGGAGTCGTCCTGTCTTTGCTGAGCATAGGTCAGCTGTCAGCCTCATGTCGTTCGACACATTTCGGCACGTATCCATCTGTTTATGCAGGCCGCTTGTTAGGCGCGCTCACCGCCGATCTGGCTATTAAACACGTGTCTGCCTGGTAGGCTAATATTTGTCCAAGTGTGTATGGTGTGTATTGGGTGAGGCGTCCAGCTCCTAAAGTACGCAGCTCTTGCTGTCGAACAGGGCGAAGGAAATGCGTAGTCGGGAAATGATCAGGATGATCGAGGAGGATGGCTGGTATCTGGTCGCCGTCAAAGGTAGTCACCACCAATACAAACATCCGGGCAAGCCAGGGAGGGTGACGATCAAGCATCCGGATTCGGATCTTCCCAAGGGTACGATCAACAGCATCTTGAAACAGGCGGGTTTGAAATGAAGCCCTTGATTGGAAACGAAAGTCCCTTTATGGACATGTCAGAGGAAGGATTCACTTACATGAAATTCCCGGTCGTTCTGCACAAGGATGCCGACTCAGACTACGGAGTGATTATCCCGGATGTACCGGGCTGTTTCTCCGCAGGCACAACGGTAGCCGAAGCTTTTGACAACACTCAGGAGGCACTGGCCTTGCACTATGAGGGATTGGTCGCTGATGGCGCGCCGTTGCCTCGGGTTCAGGACATTGATGCCCATCTAGAGAATCCGGATTACGCCGGCGGTATCTGGGGTGTAGTCGAGTTTGATATCACTCCCTACTTCGGCAAGTCGGTGCGCTTCAACGCTACGCTGCCGGAGCAGTTGCTGGAGCGTATTGACCAAACTGTACGACGGGATCAGCGTTACAGCTCTCGCTCCGGATTTCTGGCTGCTGCTGCCTTGCGTGAATTGTCGGCTTAAGGCCGGTTTACAGCATTTGGGGTCAGGTACTTTCCCGCTCAATGACCGTGCATTGCAGCAGATTCAACCGCTGCACCTCATCGCTCGGCAGCACGCCCAGACTTTCCAGTACTCGCGTCGCCGCCAGTACGCCGATCTCCAGCGCCGGCGGTTTGATCGTGCTCAGGCTCGGCAGCAGCATCTCGGCGAACGGGTAGTCGCCGAAGCCGAGGACGGCGCAGTCTTCGGGAATCTTGAGGCCGGCCCGTTGCCCGGCGAGCAGGCCGCCGGCGGCGAGGTTGTCGTTGGCGAAGATGATGGCGTCCGGGCGCGGTGAGGTGTTCATCAGCGCTTCCATCGCTTGCTTGCCGGCCTCGAACGGGGCGCGATCGGCATCTGGTGCGAATACCCACGGTTCCAGACCGAACTCGCGGACGGTCGCTGCGTAACCGTCGCGGCGTTCCAGTGCGCTGAAGTCGCCGGGTGCGCTGTTCTGCACGAAGGCGATTCGCCGATAGCCTTTGCCGTGCAGATAACGAGCGGCGCTGACACCCACCTCGAAGTGCGAAAAACCGATCTGCATCGGCTCGCGATCTGGCTGGTAATCCCAGGTTTCGATCACCGGGATATCCGCTTCGGCGAGCATCTTTTCCGTGCCCGTGCTGTGGAAGTGACTGGTGACCACCAGCGCCGCCGGCGACCAGCCGAGGAAGGCCCGTACCGCGTTTTCTTCTTGCTCGGCGCTGAAGTAACTCGAGGCCAGCAGCAACTGATAACCGTGGCGGCTGAGGGTGTCGCTGAAGCCTTGAATGGTGTTGGCGAAGATCGGCCCGGAGATGTTCGGGATCACCATGCCGACGATTTTTCCCCGCGCCGAGGCGAGCCCGCCGGCCACCAGGTTCGGCACATAACCCAGCTCGGCGACCACCGCCGCGATCCGCTCGCGGCGTTCGGGCGACACCTGGTCCGGCTGGTTGAAGTAGCGCGACACGGTGATTGCCGAAACACCGGCCTGGCGCGCCACCGCGTTGAGGGTCACGCGACCGGCGCCACGGCGTTTGCGGGGCTTTTCTTCGCTCAAGGCTCGATCCTTCTTAAAAACCAAAACGCATATAAAAGTAATTTTTCAGTATTGGACGGTCTATGTCCGGCTTGCCAATACTGGCGATGTTAGCGCTAACAAGGCGCGTTGTCTGCTACTCGCTCGAGCGAATGCCCAAGACACCGAGACAGGCGCTGTCGTCGCAGAACGGCAGCGGTTCAGGGCAACTTTTCGAGCGGGCAAACATGCACAACATTCCTGGGGCGACACACAAACTGGCGCAATCGATCCGCGCTGCGGGCTGGCTACTCACCGGGCTGGCCGCGCTGCCGATGCCCGCCGCGTTCGCCGCCGACAGCACCGATCAGGAGCCGACACTCAAGTCCGTCACGGTCACCGCCACCCGCCGCGAAGAGTCGCTGCAAAAGGTCCCGGTGGCGGTATCGGTAATCGACGGCGAGCAACTGGAACGCGACAACCGCAACAGCGTGGCGAGCATCGTCCAGCAAGTGCCATCGCTGAATTTCCGCACTGGCGCATCGAACAAGGACACCTCGTTGTTCGTGCGTGGCGTGGGGACGATTTCCACCTCGCCGGGCGTCGAGCCGACGGTGGCCACGGTGATTGACGGCGTGGTCTACGCCCGTCCTGGCCAGTCGACTCTGGATCTGCTGGATCTGGAGCGCGTCGAGGTTCTGCGCGGCCCGCAAGGCACGCTGTTCGGCAAAAACGCGTCGGCCGGCGTGCTGAACATCACCAGCAAGGCGCCGACCGCCGAGACCCACGGTTACATCGATCAGTCGTACTACAGCGGCAACGAAAGCCGCACCCGTTTCGGCATCGGCGGTAGTCTCATTCCGGACACGCTCAAGGGTTCGATCAGCACCTTGTTCGGCACTTACGACGGCAACGTCGATAACAAGCACAATGGCCAGGAGGTCAACGGTTACAACCATCGCGGTGTACGCGGCAAACTGGAATTCACCCCGAACGACGACGTCACCTTCACCCTGATCGCCGACTACATGCAGTCCCACGATGACGGCCCCAACGGCGTCGTCACCAAGTCGTTGACCCCGGCCTTCGCCAACGCGCTGAGTCCGGTCAGCGCCACCAGCCACAACCGCGACATCAACACCGACACCCGCACCCACGTCGAAGACACCAACAAGGGCCTGTCCGGCCAGCTCGACTGGCAACTGGGCGATTACACCCTGACGTCGATCACCGCGTGGCGTGGCTGGGACAACACCCAGTATCAGGACGGCGACCGCCTCGGCACGGTGACGGCCGCGTTCCCCGGCACGGCGGACAAGGGCGATCTGGCCTTCGACCAGTACTCGCAGGAGTTGCGTCTGGCCTCGCCGAAAGGCGAGTTCCTCGAATACGTCGGCGGCCTGTTCTACATGCACGGCAAGGACGAGGAAACCTATCAGCGCACGCTGACCACCACCACGCGGACTGATCGCGGCGTCGCCGATTACAGCACCACCAGCGACAGCTACGCGGTGTTCGGCGAGAGCACGCTGAATTTCACCTCGGATTTCCGTGGCATTGCCGGCCTGCGCTATACCCACGACGATCTGGAATACGATCACCGTCGCGTTTCCACTTCTGCAACCACGGTCAGCGGCATTCAACCGGCCACCCGCAGTTCCGGTTCGGTGGACGAGGACGGCTGGTCCGGTCGGCTCGGTTTGCAGTACGACTTGAGCGATGCGGTCACCACTTATTTGACCTACTCGCGCGGTTACAAAGGCCCGGCCTACAACGTGTTCTTCAACATGCAGCCGCGCGATACTGAAGCATTGAAGCCGGAAACCTCCAACACCTGGGAGGCGGGGATCAAAGCTTCATCCTGGAACAATCGCCTGACCACCAACCTCGCGGTTTTCCACAGCGACTACGACAACTACCAGGCGAACTTTTTCGACACCGTCGCCGGGCAAGTGGTGACGCGCCTGATCAACGCCGGCAGCGTCAGCACCGAGGGCGTGGAACTCGATTACGCCTTGCAGGCGACCCAGCAACTGAAGTTCTCCGGAGCGCTGGCTTACACCCGCGCCCGCATCGACCAGTTCGCCTGCCCGGCGGGTGCGGCGGCGTCGTGCAACGTCAACGGCAAACCGCTGCCATTCAGCCCGGACTGGAAAAGCTACGTGCGGGCCGACTACACCATCCCGCTGGATAACGGCCTGGATATCGAACTCGGCACCGACTACAGCTGGCAGAGCGAAGTGCAGTACGACATCAGCCAGAACGCCGACACCAAGCAGGGCGCCTACGGCCTCTGGAATGCCAGCGTCGCCCTGGCCGATTACACCAACGGCTGGCGCGTGGCATTGCTGGGCAAGAACCTCACCGACAAGTCGTATTCGCCGTTGCTCGCCAGCGGTGGCAATTACATCTACCGCGCCGTGCCTCGCGACGACGAGCGCTACTTCGGCGTGCAACTGCGCAAGGACTTCTGAGATGAGCAGACAGCTGAAACTCGGCGCGTTTCTCATGGCCACCGGGCACCACGTCGCCGCGTGGCGTCATCCGGATGTGCCGGCCAACGCCGGGCTGGATTTCGCCCATTACAAACGTCTGGCGCAGATTGCCGAGGCAGCGAAGTTCGATACGTTGTTCGTCGCCGACAGCGTCGCTGCGCCGACCCAGGATATCGCCAGCCGGATGGCCCGTTCGGATCACTTCGAGCCGCTGACGTTGCTCTCGGCCTTGAGCGCCGTGACCGAACGCATCGGCCTGATCGCCACCGCCACTACCAGCTACAACGAGCCGTATCACGTGGCGCGTAAATTTGCTTCGCTCGATCACCTCTCGGGCGGGCGAGCGGGGTGGAATCTGGTGACCTCGGACAACGCCGCCGAAGCGCAGAATTTCGGCCGCGACGAACACATCGGCCATGCAGAACGCTACAGCCGCGCCCGAGAATTTCATCAGGTGGTGACCGGGCTCTGGGACAGTTGGCAGGACGACGCCTTCCTCCGCGACAAGGCCAGCGGAGCGTATTACGACCCGGAAAAATTGCACGTGCTGGATCACGTCGGTGAGCACTTCCGGGTCAAGGGCCCGCTGAACGTCGCACGTTCGCCACAGGGTCAGCCGGTGATCGTGCAGGCCGGCTCGTCGGAAACCGGGCGTGAACTGGCGGCGCAGACGGCCGAAGTAGTGTTCACCGCGCAGACCTCACTGGCCAGCGCCCAGGCGTTTTACGCCGACCTCAAGGGACGCTTGCCGAAGTACGGACGCAGCGCCGACTCACTGAAAATCATGCCCGGTGTGTTTGTCGTCGTCGGGCAGACGGAAGCCGAAGCGCAGGAAAAATGTGAAACGTTTCAGCAATTGGTCGAACCCGAGGTTGGTGTCGCCCTGCTTGGGCGTATGCTGGGCAACTTCGACCTGTCGAAGTACCCGTTGGATGGGCCGCTGCCGGAATTGCCGCTGACTGAAAGCGGCCAGCAGAGCCGGCAGAAACTGCTGACAGAACTGGCCGGCCGGGAGCATCTGACCCTGGCCGAACTGGGCCGCCGAATCGCCGGCGGTCGCGGGCATTACAGCGTCGTCGGCACGCCGGCGCAGATTGCCGACCGCTTGCAGGAGTGGTTCGAGCAGGGCGCGGCGGACGGCTTCAACGTGCTGGTGCCGCACCTGCCCGGCGGGCTCGAAGACTTCGCCAATGGCGTGGTCCCGGAACTGCAACGGCGCGGACTGTTCAGAACCGAATACGAGGGCCGGACCTTGCGCCAGAACCTTGGCCTTGCCCGGCCCGGCAACAGATTTGCGTAGCAATCGACACCCAATTCAAGACCGACAAGAGAGGATTCGATGACTTACACCGCTGCCGAAAACCGTTATGACTCCATCCCTTACCGCCGCGTCGGACGCAGCGGTCTGGTGCTGCCGGCGCTGTCCCTGGGCCTGTGGCACAACTTCGGCGACAGCACGCCGATCGACACCCAGCGCGCCTTGCTGCGCACCGCGTTCGATCTGGGGATCAACCACTTCGACCTGGCCAACAACTACGGCCCTCCCTACGGCAGCGCCGAGACCAATTTCGGCCGTTTGCTGCGCGAAGACTTCAAGCAATATCGCGATGAACTGATCATCTCCAGCAAGGCCGGTTGGGACATGTGGCCCGGCCCTTACGGCCAGGGCGGCGGTTCGCGCAAATACGTGCTGGCCAGCCTCGACCAGAGCCTGCAACGCCTGGGCCTGGACTATGTGGATATCTTCTATTCGCACCGCTTCGACCCGGACACCCCGCTGGAAGAAACCGCCAGCGCCCTCGCCACTGCGGTGCAGCAGGGCAAGGCGCTGTACATCGGTATCTCGTCGTACTCCGGGGTGAAAACTCGTGAGATCGCCGCGCTGCTCAAAGAGTGGAAAGTGCCGCTGTTGATTCACCAGCCGGCCTACAACCTGCTCAACCGTTGGGTGGAAAAAGACCTGCTCGACACCACCGAAGAACTCGGCACTGGCGTGATTGCGTTCACCCCGCTGGCGCAGGGTCTGCTGACCGACAAATACCTCAACGGCGTGCCGGCGGATGCGCGGGTCAATCGTCCGGGGGGTGGTTCGTTGCAGGCTTCGCATTTGTCCGAGGCCAACATCGCTCATGTGCGGGCGTTGAATGAAATCGCCAAACGTCGTGGGCAGAGTCTGGCGCAACTGGCGCTGGCGTGGACGCTGCGGGATCCGCGAGTGACCTCGGCCCTGATCGGCGCGAGCCGGCCGGAGCAGATTGTCGAGAACGTCGGCGCGTTGAAGAACCTGAGTTTCAGTGCGGAAGAGTTGGCGGAGATCGACCGGTTTGCCCAGGAGGGCGGGATCAATCTTTGGGAGAAGCCTTCGACGGCGGAATAACGACACACTGATCGTTCCCACGCAGAGCGTGGGAACGATCAATTGTTCAGCGAAAAAACGGCACATCCCCCAACACCGTAGCCCGCTGCATCACCCGCCGCGCCGGCCGGTAATCATCCACCGCGTAGTGTTGCGTCACGCGGTTGTCCCAGAACGCAATGTCATCCTTCTGCCAGCGCCAGCGAATGGTGAATTCCGGCCGCGTCGCGTGGGCGAACAGGAACTTCAGCACCGCTTCACTCTCGGTTTCTGACAGCTCATTGATCTTCGACGTGAAGCCTTCGTTGACGAACAGCGAACGCCGTCCGCTCACCGGGTGCGTACGAATCACCGGATGCGACAGCGGTGGATTCTTGCGCCGCGCCTCTTCCCACTGCGCCAGTGCTTCCGGCGTGTTGCCATAACGCTCCAACGGAAACGAGCGGGTGAAGTCGTGAGTCGCGGTCAGCCCTTCGAGCAGCGCTTTCATCGGCGTCGACAGCGCCTCATACGCGGCAATCCCGCTGGCCCACAACGTATCGCCGCCGAACTCCGGCAACAGCTTGGCGCTGAGCACCGCGCCCATGGCCGGGGTTGGCAGGAAGGTGACGTCGGTGTGCCAGATCGCGTTGTCGCGCACGTCGGTGACGGCGGTGTCGAGGATCAGCACTTCCGGTTGCTCAGGCACATTAGGGTAGATCGGGTGAATGTGCAGGTCGCCGAAATAGTGGGCGAAACGTGCCTGTTGCGACGGCTCGATCGGCTGATTGCGGAAGAACAGCACCTGGTATTTGAGCAGCGCCTGCTCGATGGCGTCGCGCTGTTCCAGGTTCAGCGGCTGGCTGATGTCGACGCCGCTGATCTGTGCGCCGAGGGCCGAGCTTAACGGGGTGATGTTCAGGCTGCTCATGGTGGTTCTCTTCAATTCCGGGGCCCCGAAACTGTCGGGGTAGTCAGTGCTGAAAAATCAGTGGGCCTGGCCGTGCCACGGCACCAGTTTGCGTTGCAGGGCGCGCAGGCCCATTTCCATGGCGAAGGCGATCAGGGCGATGACCAGAATCCCCAGCACCACCACGTCGGTGACCAGGAATTGCGCGGCCGACTGCACCATGAAGCCCAGGCCACTGGTGGCCGCGATCAATTCGGCGGCGACCAGAGTCGACCAGCCGACACCCAGACCGATGCGCACACCGGTCAGAATGTCTGGCAGCGCGCTCGGCAAAATCACGTGGCGAATCAGTTGTGCGCGAGTCGCCCCCAGCGATTGTGCAGCGCGCAGTTTGGCCGGGTCGACGGTGCGCACGCCGGTGGCGGTAGCAATCGCGATCGGAGCGAAAATCGCCAGGTAGATCAGCAGCACTTTCGACAACTCGCCGATACCGCACCAGATCACGATCAGCGGCAGATAGGCGAGTGGCGGAATAGGGCGGTAGAACTCGATCAGCGGATCCAGCACACCTCGGGCGATGCGGTTGGCGCCGATGGCAATGCCCACCGGCACCGCGGTCAGAATCGCAAAACCCAGGCCCAGACCGATGCGGCTCAGGCTCGCGCCCAGGTGCTGCCACAACGTCGAATCCATGTAACCCGTGGTCGCCAGTAACCAGCCTTTTTGCAGTACGGCGGACGGTGGCGGCAGGAACAGCGGTTCGATCAGGCCGGTGGCCGTGACGGCCCACCAGATCACCAGCAACGCGAACAAGGTCAGCAGGCTGATCCAGCGAGTGCTGAGGCTGCGACGCACAGGAATCACCACCGACGTGGCGGCGGGTTTCACTGCGGTGGCGGAAACGTCGTAACTGCTCATGCGCGCTCCTGCCGCTGAACGGCGCTGCGTTGCGAGAACACTTTGGCGAGCACGTGTTCGCGGGTTTCGATGAAGCGCGGGTCGGACTTGATCGACCGCGCCGATTCGCCGGCGGCATAGCGCTGGCCGAAGTCGAGGTGCAGGCGTTCGACGATCTGTCCCGGATTCGGCGCCAGCAGAATCAGGTCGGTGGCGAGGAACACCGCCTCTTCAATGTCGTGGGTAATCAGGAACACCGGTTTGGCGGTGCGTTGCCAGACTTGCAGCAACAGTTCCTGCATCTGTTCGCGGGTGAAGGCGTCGAGGGCACCGAAGGGTTCGTCCATCAGCAGCACGCGCGGGTCGGCCGCGAGGGCGCGGGCCAGGCCGACACGTTGCTTCTGGCCACCGGAGAGTTGCCAGATGCGACGTTTTTCGAAACCGGAGAGATCGACCAGCGCGAGCATCTCCCGGGCGCGCTGTTCGCGTTTGTCCTTGGCGACACCGGCCAGTTCGAGACCGAAGGCAACGTTGGCCAGCACGTCCTGCCAGGGCAGCAGGGCGTCGTCCTGGAACACCACGCCGCGTTCGGCGCTCGGGCCTTTGACCGGCACACCGTCGAGGGTGATGCGGCCGGCGCTCGGTTCGACGAAGCCGGCAATCAGGTTCAACAGCGAAGTCTTGCCACTGCCGGACGGGCCGAGGGCGACCAGCAATTGCTGGGGCCCCAGGGTCAGAGAGATATCCGCCAGCACCGGTTCCGGGCTGCCGGGATACTGTGCGCTGATGCGCTCCAGCTGTAGCAAGGCCATCGCAATTAACTCCCGATCAGTTGGTGATGTACTTGGCGCTGACGTACGGCGCGTAGTCCGGCAGAACCGCTTCGACCTTGCCTTGCTCCTTGAGGAACGCAGCGGTGTCGGTGATGGCTTTGGTGGTCGGCGCGCCGAGGTCACTGACCTGATCCGCCGCCAGCGGGTAGACGTTGCCTTGCAGCAGCAAAGGAATGTCGCTGGCCTTGGCGCCGGACAGTTTCACCAGTTTGTCGACGTTGCTCTGATTGGCGATCCAGGCTTTTGGATCCTTGCGGTAGTCGGCGTAGGCGTCGAGGGTGACCTTGGCGAATGCGGTAACGATTTCCGGGTGCTTCTCGGCGAAGTCTTTGCGCACGATCCAGGCGTCGAAAGTTGGCGCGCCGAACTTGGCCAGTTCGCCGGAAGTAATCAGCACTTTGCCGTTTTCCTTGGCCACACCCAGCGCCGGATCCCAAACGTAGGTGGCATCGATGTCACCGCGCTTCCACGCGGCAATGATCGCTGGCGGGGCGAGGTTGAGGACGGTGACTTTCGAAGGGTCGATGTTCCAGTGCTTCAGCGCGGCCAGCAGGCTGTAGTGACCGGTGGACACGAATGGCACGGCGATTTTCTTGCCGACCAGATCCTGCGGCGTCTTGATGCCGGAGCCGTCGCGGGCGACCAGCGCTTCAGCAGCGCCGATCTGGGTGGCGATGAGGAAGGTTTCCACCGGGACTTTGCGGGTGATCGCAGCGGTCAGCGGGCTGGAACCGAGGTAGCCGATCTGCACGTCGCCCGAAGCGATGGCGGTGATGACGTCGGCACCGTTGTCGAACTTGCGCCAGCTGATATCGGCCTTGGTGGCTTTCTCATAGGCGCCGTCGGCCTGGGCGACTTTCGCCGGGTCAACGGTGGTCTGGTAGGCGACGGTGAGGTCGGCGGCCTGAGCCAGGAAACTCGCGGCAGCCAGAGAGGCCACGGCCAGCAGGCGAAGCGGGACATTCAGTTTCATTGAAGAGCTCCATATCAGGCGACCGAGGATCGGCGTGAAAGGAGACTAAATGATCTAAGAATCTAGAAATAAATAACTTTTTAGACTTAGCTTATGAGCGGAAAAATCTAAGGGAAGGGGGGTATTTCGGATTTTTCGTTCGACGTGAGATCTTTTCCCCCTCACCCCAGCCCTCTCCCCCAAGGGGGCGAGGGGGAAAGGGAGCCAATTGGGGGGCTTTTCAGATCCTGAGTTCGGCTCGGTATTTCAGGTCGGCGTATCTTGCACCAACAACTCGGTCGGTTCCCTCTCCCTCTGGGAGAGGGTTAGGGTGAGGGGCTTTTCAGTTACTGATCGCCAGAATACTCGCCTGATACGACCCGACAAACACGTCGAAATCGCCCACCTCGTTCTGCTCCAGCTCAGCCTGTTGCGCCAGCGACGACCGCGCCAGTTCTTCAAACTTCGCCTGTTCCTCAGCCGCCAACGGCTCGCTGCGGAAGAACTCGGCGTGAGCCTGGCTCTGGCGCAGGGAGAATTGCGCGAAGCTTTCCTTGTGCTCGGCCATCGCCGCCAGCACCTGGGCCGAAGGCGTCAGGGACGAATCCTTGACCTTGGCCAGTTGTGCGTCGAGTGCCTTGCTGTGGGCATCGCCGCCATGGCTTTGATCCAGTAGCGCCGCCAGTGGAGCAATTTTTTCCAGCAGTTCGGCGGCCCATTCCTTCAGTTCGACCGGTTGGCCGTCACGCTGCAATTGCAGGCCCGGACGGCGACCTTCCTTGACCACGCTGAGGAAGTTCGACGTGGCGTTGCCGCAGCTGATGTTGGTCAGCAGCGGGCTGTCGTTCAGTGCGCAGTACAGCAGGAACGCGTCGAGGAAGCGCGATTCGGTGAGGTCGATACCCATCGGCAGGAACGGGTTGATGTCCAGGCAACGCACTTCGACGTACTGGATGCCACGGGCGACCAGCGCCTGGATCGGCCGCTCGCCGGTGTAGGTCACGCGTTTCGGGCGGATGTTGGAGTAGTACTCGTTTTCGATCTGCAGGATGTTGGTGTTCAGTTGCACCCACTCGCCATCCTGGTGCGTGCCGACTTCTACGTACGGCGCGTATGGCGTGGCCACCGCCTTGCGCAGACTGTCGGTGTAGCTTGCCAAGTCGTTGTAGCAAGGGGTCAGGCCAGCCTGGGCGTTGCTCTGGTAACCGAGGTCACTCATGCGCAGGCTGGTGGCGTAAGGCAGGTACAGAGTGTCCGGGTCCAACTGTTCCAGCTGATGCGAACGGCCGCGCAGGAACCCCGCGTCCAGCGCCGGCGAAGCACCGAACAGGTACATCAGCAGCCAGCTGTAGCGACGGAAGTTGCGGATCAGCGCGATATAGGACGACGACTGGAAATCCCGGTCGGTGCCGACGAAGCCTTCGGCTTCTTTCAGCAGCGGCCAGAGTTTTTCCGGCAGGGAGAAGTTGTAGTGAATCCCGGCGATGCACTGCATGGTCTTGCCGTAACGCAGGGCCAGGCCCTTGCGGTAGACATACTTGAGCTGACCGATGTTGGAGGTGCCGTAATAGGCGATCGGGATGTCTTCCTCGGCCGGCAACGGGCACGGCATCGATGGACTCCACAGGTACTCGTTGCCGAGCTTGCTGTAGGCGAAGCGATGAATCTTGTCCAGGCTGGCCAGGGTGTCGGCCGGGTCTGGCAGGGCAGGCGTGATGAATTCCAGCAGCGACTCGGAATAGTCGGTGGTGATCTGTTCGTTGGTCAGCGCGGAACCCAGGCTTTCAGGGTGCGGCGTTTGCGCCAGACGTCCCTCGCCGGTCACGCGCAGGCATTCACGTTCGATACCGTGCAGGCACTGCTCGAGCAGAGAGAGGTTGGCGCGCTCACCGAGCAGAGCCAGGCGGCGGTTGAGAAGTTCGCTCAATTTGGATTCCTTCACGCGTCAGTCGCCCCAATATGGGGGTGGGCAGGACGGTCTACAAGGGTGAAGTTGAAACTGGCGTTTTCGCCTGGTTTTCGGGCCATGAAAGCCCCATTGGAAACGCCAACTTCAGTCCCTGAATCTGGCAGACGCGGGCGAGGAAAACTCCGACGCTGCGATCACAGCGCCGAAATTAACTCAAAATGATGAACAACATCTACAGGACAGCGAACGTGCCTTGCGCTTTTGCGACCAGTTTGTCGCCCTGCATCACGTCGGCTTCGACCACCAGCGTGCGCCGGCCCGGGTGGATCACCCGCGCCGTGCACATCACCTCGCCCTCGGAGACGGCGCGGATGTAGTTGATCTTGCACTCGATGGTCGCGCTTTGCTGGTCAAAGCCGTGGGTGCTGGAGCAGGCCAGCCCCATGGCGATATCGACCAGACTGAACAGCGCGCCGCCGTGCAGCTTGCCGCCGCGGTTGCGCAGTTCGGGTTCCAGCACCAGGGCGACTTGCGCCACCCCGGTTTCCAGGCTGTGCAGGCGGCAGCCCAACAGCTTGAAAAACGCGCTCTCGACGAGCCCGGCCGGAATTTCCATCAGCGTTTCTTCAACTGCTTGGCGTTGGCGAACAGCGACGCCATGGCGTTGTTCGCCGGAGCCGCCGGAGTGGTTTCCTTGCGCGGCGCCGAACCCTGCGACTGGCGTGGCGCCGAGCCTGGACGCGCGCCACGGGCACCGTCGATCTTCTCGCCCGGGGTGTCGCTCATGCGCATCGACAGGCCGACGCGTTTGCGCGGGATGTCGACTTCCATGACCTTCACTTTCACCACGTCACCGGCCTTCACCGCTTCGCGTGGATCCTTGATGAACTTCTCCGACAGCGCCGAGATGTGCACCAGACCATCCTGATGCACGCCGATGTCGACGAACGCGCCGAACGCGGTCACGTTGGTCACCACACCTTCGAGGATCATCCCCAGTTGCAGGTCTTTCAAGTCCTCGACGCCTTCCTGGAACTCGGCGGTCTTGAACTCCGGACGCGGGTCGCGGCCCGGTTTTTCCAGTTCTTGCAGGATGTCGGTGACGGTTGGCAGACCGAAGGTCTCGTCGGTGAATTTCTTCGGATCCAGACGCTTGAGGAACCCAGCATCGCCGATCAGCGAGCGGATGTCGCGGTCGGTTTCAGCGGCGATGCGTTGCACCAGCGGATAGGCTTCCGGGTGAACCGCCGAGGAATCCAGCGGGTTGTCGCCGTTCATCACGCGCAGGAAGCCGGCGGCCTGTTCGAAGGTTTTTTCGCCCAGACGCGCGACTTTCTTCAGTGCAGCGCGAGTCTTGAACGCGCCGTGTTCGTCACGGTGAGTCACGATGTTCTGCGCCAGGGTCGCGTTGAGGCCGGAGATCCGCGCCAGCAGCGCCACGGACGCGGTGTTCACGTCCACGCCCACGGCGTTCACGCAGTCCTCGACCACGGCGTCCAGGCCGCGTGCCAGTTTCAGCTGCGACACGTCGTGCTGGTACTGACCGACACCGATGGATTTCGGATCGATTTTCACCAGTTCGGCCAGTGGATCCTGCAAGCGACGGGCGATCGATACTGCGCCACGGATCGATACGTCCAGATCCGGGAATTCCTTGGCTGCCAGTTCCGATGCCGAGTACACCGATGCGCCGGCTTCGGAGACCATGACCTTGGTCATTTTCATCGCTGGATATTTTTTGATCAGCTCGATGGCCAGTTTGTCGGTTTCACGGCTGGCGGTGCCGTTGCCGATGGCGATCAGGTCGACCGAGTGCTTGGCGCACAGGGCGGCCAGGATCGCGATGGTCTGATCCCATTTGTTGTGCGGCACGTGCGGGTAAACCGTGGCGTGATCCAGCAGCTTGCCGGTGGAGTCGACCACCGCGACCTTGCAGCCGGTGCGCAGGCCCGGGTCGAGACCCAGGGTGGCGCGCGGGCCGGCCGGAGCGGCCAGCAGCAGGTCGTGCAGGTTGTGGGCGAACACGTTGATCGCTTCGGTTTCGGCGCCGTCGCGCAGCTCGCCGAGCAGGTCGGTTTCCAGGTGGGTGTAGAGCTTGACCTTCCAGGTCCAGCGCACCACTTCACCCAGCCATTTGTCGGCCGGACGGTTCTGGTTCTGGATGCCGACTTGCTGGCCGATCATGCCTTCGCACGGATGCATGGTGCCCGGCAGTTCATCGCCGACCTTCAGTGCGGAGCTGAGAATGCCTTCATTGCGGCCACGGAAAATCGCCAGCGCGCGGTGCGACGGCATGCTTTTCAGCGGTTCGTCGTGTTCGAAGTAATCGCGGAACTTGGCGCCTTCCTCTTCCTTGCCAGCGATCACGCGGGCACTGAGGGTGGCTTCCTGTTTCAGGTAAGTACGCAGTTTTTCCAGCAGGTTGGCGTCTTCGGCGAAGCGCTCCATGAGGATGTACTTGGCGCCTTCCAGCGCAGCCTTGACGTCGGCCACGCCTTTTTCGGCGTCGATGAAGCGTGCGGCTTCGGCTTCCGGGGCCAGGCTCGGGTCGTTGAACAGACCGTCGGCCAGCTCGCCGAGGCCGGCTTCCAGGGCGATCTGGCCCTTGGTGCGGCGCTTCTGCTTGTACGGCAGGTACAAGTCTTCGAGGCGGGTCTTGGTGTCGGCGAGTTTGATTTCGCGCTCCAGTTCAGGGGTGAGTTTGCCCTGCTCCTGGATGCTGGCGAGGATGCTGATGCGCCGTTCGTCGAGTTCTCGCAGGTAGCGCAGACGCTCTTCCAGATGACGCAACTGAGTGTCATCGAGGCTGCCGGTCACTTCTTTCCGGTAACGGGCGATGAAGGGAACGGTAGAGCCTTCATCGAGTAGCGCGACGGCCGCTTCGACCTGTTGTGGGCGTACGCCGAGTTCCTCGGCGATGCGGCTGTTGATGCTGTCCATAAAACCACCTGACAAATTGTGAAAGCAGGCTCGCAGGCACGTAAATAAAGGCCCGGAGTCTGGTTGGGCGGCCTGACGCTTGCCGCTGCCTGGGTCAATAGGCATCCCATTGACCCGTGAAATCGAACAATTACTGCGACGGCCCGGAAAATAAGAGACGGCCACCTGCGGTAACGATTCAGACGTTGCCTGACACAAAAGGCCGCGCATTATAACCAGCGTTCTGTCATTCGGGGGCGACACAGTCTGTAGGCTCAAGCCCCGGTTTTCTGGCAGTGAAGGAAAAATCTGCTAACAATGCACACGGTGCGTATAACGGCAGCTACGCCATAATGCGCGCCGAGCTAAAAGGAGCATCCAATGAGCAGCACTGCACAAACTGCTGAAGGCGAAAAAATTCTTATTGTTGACGACGATCCGGGGCTGAGCAGCCTGCTGGAACGCTTCTTCGTCAGCAAGGGCTACCGCGCCCGCGCCGTACCGAATACCGAGCAGATGGATCGTCTGCTGTCGCGTGAAGTGTTCAACCTGGTCGTCCTCGACCTGATGCTGCCGGGCGAAGACGGCCTGACCGCTTGCCGTCGCCTGCGTGGCGCGAACAATCAGATCCCGATCATCATGCTCACCGCCAAGGGCGACGAGTTGAGCCGTATCAAGGGCCTGGAACTGGGCGCCGACGATTACCTGGCCAAGCCATTCAACCCGGACGAGTTGATGGCCCGCGTCAAAGCCGTGCTGCGCCGTCAGGCCGCGCCGGTGCCGGGCGCGCCGGGCAGCGAAGAAGAGAACGTCACGTTCGGTGACTACGTGCTGTCCCTGGCCACCCGCGAACTCAAGCGCGGCGACGAAGTGCACATGCTCACCACCGGTGAGTTCGCGGTACTCAAGGCCCTGGTGATGAACGCCCGTCAGCCGCTGACCCGCGACAAACTGATGAACCTGGCCCGTGGCCGGGAATGGGATGCCCTGGAGCGTTCCATCGATGTGCAGATTTCCCGTCTGCGCCGGATGATCGAACCCGATCCGTCCAAACCGCGCTACATCCAGACTGTCTGGGGCGTGGGTTATGTGTTCGTGCCGGATGGCAACTCCACCAAGTGACGGGTGATTTGTAGGAGCGGGTCTGTGGGGAGCGGTCAAAAATGCCGCCTCCGCAGACTCGTTATCCGCAATATGCGAGCATTGCTCGCTCCTGCAAGTGCGTAGCGGTTATCCATGAAAACCCCTGTCTGGTTCCCCCAAAGTTTCTTCTCCCGCACCCTCTGGCTGGTGCTCATCGTCGTATTGTTTTCCAAGGCTCTGACCCTGGTTTATCTGCTGATGAACGAGGACGTGCTGGTGGACCGTCAATACAGCCACGGCGTCGCCCTCACGCTGCGTGCCTATTGGGCTGCCGATGAAGAAAACCGCGCGAAGATCGCTGATGCCGCGACCCTGATCCGGGTGGTCGGTGCCGGTGTGCCGGAAGGCGAGCAGCACTGGCCGTACAGCGAAATCTACCAGCGGCAGATGCAGGCGGAACTGGGTGCCGACACCGAGGTTCGCTTGCGCATGCATTCGCCGCCGGCGTTGTGGGTGCGTGCGCCGAGCCTGGGTGATGGCTGGCTGAAAGTGCCGTTGTACCCGCATCCATTGCGCGGCCAGAAAATCTGGAACGTACTCGGCTGGTTCCTCGCCATCGGGTTGCTCTCGACCGCGTCGGCATGGATTTTCGTCAGCCAGCTCAATCAGCCTTTGAAGCGTCTCGTGTATGCCGCACGGCAACTCGGCCAGGGCCGCAGCGTGCGCCTGCCGATCAGTGACACGCCAAGCGAAATGACCGAGGTTTATCGCGCCTTCAACCAGATGGCTGAAGATGTAGAACAGGCCGGCCGTGAACGTGAACTGATGCTCGCCGGGGTATCCCACGACCTGCGCACGCCGCTGACCCGTCTACGGCTGTCGCTGGAACTGATGGGTGACCGCACCGACCTGACCGACGACATGGTGCGCGACATTGAAGACATGGACGCGATTCTCGACCAGTTCCTCGCGTTCATTCGCGATGGTCGGGACGAGTCGGTGGAAGAAGTGGATCTGAGCGATCTGGTGCGCGAAGTCGCGGCGCCGTACAACCAGAGTGAAGAGAAGGTGCGCTTGCGTCTGGAGCCGATCCAGCCGTTTCCGCTGCGTCGGGTGTCGATGAAACGCCTGTTGAACAACCTGATCGGCAACGCGTTGAACCATGCCGGCAGCGGCGTCGAGGTTGCGGCTTATGTGTCAGGTGACACCAGCGCGCCGTACGTGGTACTGAGCGTGATGGACCGTGGCGCGGGGATTGATCCGTCGGAGCTTGAGGCGATTTTCAACCCGTTCACCCGTGGCGACCGCGCGCGGGGCGGGAAGGGTACCGGGCTGGGGCTGGCGATCGTCAAGCGGATTGCTTCGATGCACGGTGGCAATGTCGAGTTGCGCAACCGCTCCGGTGGCGGGCTGGAGGCGCGGGTGCGCTTGCCGCTGGGGTTGATGCTGCCGCGAGACGCGGTTTAAGTTTCAGGCGGCCTTGCGGCCGCCTGATTCAAGGTTCAACCCTTGCCTTTGGTGCGGGTCATGTTCGGCCCGCCATTCTTCTCAAGGTGCTCGATGATGATCCCCGCCACGTTCTTGCCGGTGGTGGTCTCGATCCCTTCCAGGCCAGGCGACGAGTTCACTTCCATCACCAGCGGCCCGTGATTCGAACGCAGGATATCCACACCCGCCACCGCCAGGCCCATGACCTTGGCGGCGCGCAACGCGGTCATGCGCTCTTCCGGGGTGATCTTGATCAGGCTGGCGCTACCGCCACGGTGCAGGTTGGAGCGGAATTCCCCGGGCTTGGCCTGACGCTTCATCGCCGCGATCACCTTGTCGCCGACCACGAAGCAGCGGATGTCCGCGCCGCCGGCCTCCTTGATGTATTCCTGCACCATGATGTTCTGCTTGAGGCCCATGAACGCCTCGATCACCGACTCCGCCGCCGTCGCGGTTTCGCACAGCACCACGCCGATGCCCTGAGTCCCTTCCAGCACCTTGATCACCAGCGGCGCGCCGTTGACCATGTCGATCAGGTCGGGAATGTCGTCCGGCGAGTGGGCGAAGCCGGTCACCGGCAAACCGATGCCCCGGCGCGACAGCAATTGCAGCGAACGCAGCTTGTCCCGGGAACGGGCGATGGCCACCGATTCGTTGAGCGGAAACACCCCCATCATTTCAAACTGACGCAACACTGCGCAGCCATAAAACGTCACCGATGCGCCGATCCGCGGGATCACCGCATCGAAACCTTCCAGCGGCTTGCCGCGATAGTGGATCTGCGGCTTGTGGCTGGCGATGTTCATGTAGGCGCGCAAGGTGTCGATCACCACCATTTCATGCCCGCGTTCGGTGCCGGCTTCGACCAGACGACGGGTGGAATACAGACGCGGATTCCGCGACAGCACAGCGATCTTCATGCAACACCTGTGGAGGAGGTAGATACCGGGAACACCGGCTTGTCTTGTACATACTTGATACCCGGATTGACCACCAACTGGCCGTCGATCAGGGCTTTGGAACCGAGCAACAGGCGATAGCGCATGGACTTGCGGCAGGCGAGGGTGAACTCGACCGGCCAGACCCGATCACCGAGGGCCAGGGTGGTGCTGATCACATAGCGCACCTGGGCCTGGCCGTTGGAACTCTTGATGGTCTTGCGGGTGACCAGCGGTGCTTCGCAACGCCGGTGGCGCAATTGCACCACCGTGCCCAGGTGCGCGGTGAAACGCACCCACTTCTCGCCGTCCCGTTCGAACGGCTCGATATCGGTGGCGTGCAGGCTGGAGGTACTGGCACCGGTGTCGATTTTCGCCCGAAGGCCCGCGACTCCCAGATCCGGGAGCGCCACCCACTCGCGCAGACCGACAACGGTCAAATGGTCAAATGTCTTCAAAAAAATGCTCAACCGGTGAAAACCGATCAGCCCGCAGGGGGCCGGATTTGCGGTATTCACGCAGAATAGTGGTTAAAAGGCGACAGATATCTACGGCCCGGATTTGCGCGCTCTCAAGCACGCCTCGGAATGTGTGCATTGTAATCCGGGACAGCGCAAATCATGGCACGACAGAAACGGTAGTACAGTTCATCAATATTTCAGAATGAGGAAATTCCATGGCACAAAAAAGCGAAGAGGACGACAAGGTCCGTCTCGACAAATGGCTGTGGGCTGCACGTTTTTTTAAAACCCGTGCCTTGGCCAAAGCCGCCATCGAAAGTGGCAAGGTGCATTGTCGGGGAGAGCGCTGCAAGCCTGGCAAAGAGCCACGCATCGGCGATGAATTCGAGATTCGTACCGGCTTCGATGAAAAGACTGTCGTGGTCCAGGCCCTGTCGATCGTGCGCCGTGGCGCGCCGGAAGCGCAGACGCTGTATGCGGAAACCGAAGCCAGTATCGCCAAGCGCGAGGCGGCTGCAGCGATGCGCAAGGCGGGCGCGTTGGGTGTGACCACCGACGGCAAACCGAGCAAAAAACAGCGTCGGGACTTGTTTAAATTTCGTGGGAACAGTGGCAACGAATAAAAAAATCGCAGCCTGCATGCACTTCCGAAGGAGCCGACGCAGGCTGCGATCTTTTCAGGCGCAGCGAATTAGCGCAGCGCAACCACACTCATCCGCGAAACCAGCGGCAACTTGCCTGCCAGCCCGAAAATCGGCGCGGTAACCTTCAACCAGAAGTTCGCCGCGTGATAGGCAAACGGTGTGTAGTAACCCCAGCCCAACGCCCATACCGCCAACAGCAGGCCACCGATGTAATCGTCCTGGCCCCAGTGCGCGCCGGCCACCAGACGCGGCAGCATGAATAGCAGCGCCAGACCCCAGATCGTCAGGAACTGGCCGGCGGAGCGACTGAAAACGCCCATGAACAGCGCCCAGATCAACAGCACCGAAGCATGGTCACCGGGGAAACTCTGGCTCGAGCGATCCTTCAGCTCAAAGGTCTTCTCGAGATGCGGGAAGTAGTCGCTCATATGAACGGCGCCCTGGAGCACCATGGATGGGCTATTGTGCTGCCAGCCCATGTGGTCGGCGAATTTGGAAAACAGCGCGCGGATCACCACCATCAGCAGCAGGATCGAGAAAAATCCGAAGAAGGCGCGACGCACGTCAATCGCCTTGAACACCCAGTCGCCCTTGATCAGCAGGGTCAGCAGGATCAGTCCGACGACAACGTCGAACGGGCGCAGACTTGCAATTGCCCAGATGTGGAGCCATATGGGGTTGCTGGCCAGCGGTGCATTGAGTGAGCGGAACAGCCACTCGTCGAAAATCACACACAGCATCTGACCCGTAGGCCATAACCAGAAAGCCAGTAGTGCCAATGGCACTGCATTGCACAGAACCAGCCGGCCGAGGTTCCACCTTGATTGGAACAAACCCGGATTGTTCATAAAATGCCTCCCGTGGCTGAACATAGGCATCAAAATGGATGCCAGAAGCGCGGGATTTTCATTCTTTGTAACCTTTTTGTCATTAAAATCAGATACCTAGACCTATGACCGATCTCCTCGATACCGATTACACCCAACGCTTCATCTTCGATGACAGCGACACGCGCGGCGAACTGGTGTCGCTGGAACGCAGCTACGCCGAAGTGCTCGCCAAGCACCCGTATCCGGAGCCGGTTGCGCAATTGCTGGGCGAACTGATGGCTGCTGCGTCGTTGCTGGTAGGCACCCTGAAATTCGATGGCTTGCTGATTCTTCAGGCGCGCTCCGAAGGCCCGATCCCGCTGCTGATGATCGAGTGCTCCAGTGACCGCGAAATTCGTGGCCTGGCCCGTTATGAAGCCGACTTGATCGCCGCTGATGCGACCCTCTCCGACCTGATGCCCAACGGCGTGTTGGCGTTGACTGTCGATCCGACGGTGGGCCAGCGTTACCAGGGCATCGTCGACCTCGACGGCGAAACCCTGTCCGACTGCTTCACCAACTACTTCGTCATGTCCCAGCAGGTTGGCACCCGCTTCAAGCTGTGTGCCGACGGCCGTCGCGCCCGTGGCCTGCTGCTGCAGCAACTGCCTGCCGATCGCCTGAAAGATGAAGAAGAACGCGCCGCCAGCTGGCAGCACATCACCGCGCTGGGCAACACCCTGACCGCTGATGAACTGTTGAGCCTGGACAACGAAACGGTTCTGCATCGCCTCTACCATGAAGAACAGGTCCGTCTGTTCGATGTGCAGAAACTGCGCTTCCATTGCAGCTGCTCCCGCGAACGCTCGGGTAACGCACTGGTCAGCCTGGGTCTGGAAGATGCGCAGCAATTGGTGGCCGAGCAGGGTGGCAGCGTCGAGATCGATTGCCAGTTCTGCAACCAGCGCTACCTGTTCGACGCGGCGGATATCGCTCAATTGTTCGCTGGTGCGGGCGTCGAGACGCCGTCAGATACCCGGCACTAAAACGGTTCAGCGCAGGTAAATTCACTGCTCAACGACGGAATAACGCCGTTACGACGGGAGGGCCCTACTCTTTTTGGGCTTTTCTGGCATAATCCGGCCCACTTTTTTCGCGGTAGTAGTGCACGACTTTCTACTACAAAACGTTTGGAGCACACTCGGCCACTGGCCGACGGGGAACCTCATGACGCAAGCCAATAACGCCGTGTACACCGATCTGAGTGTTGATGATCTGGTAAAAGAAGCCCTGAAACGCGGTGAAGGCGAGCTTGCCGATACCGGCGCTCTGGTAGTTCGCACCGGTCACCGCACCGGCCGTTCGCCAGTCGACCGTTTCATCGTTGAAGAGCCTTCCACCCAGGACGCAATCGCCTGGGGCCCGATCAACCGCAAGTTCCCGGCCGACAAGTTCGACGCGCTGTGGGCTCGTGTTGAAGCATTCAACAACGCGCAAGAGCATTTCGTTTCCCACGTGCATGTAGGCGCGGCCGAAGATCACTACCTGGCCGTGAAGATGACCACCCAGACTGCTTGGCAGAACCTGTTCGGTCGTTGCCTGTTCATCAACCCGGCTCAGTACAACCCGGCCGGTCGTGACGAGTGGCAAGTGTTGAACGTGGCCAACTTCGAGTGCGTGCCTGAGCGTGACGGCACCAACTCCGACGGTTGCGTGATCCTCAACTTCGCACAGAAAAAAGTGTTGATCGCCGGCATGCGTTACGCCGGTGAAATGAAGAAAGCCATGTTCTCCGTGCAGAACTTCCTGCTGCCGGCCGCTGACGTGCTGCCAATGCACTGCGCTGCCAACATCGGCGAAGAGGGCGACGTGACCCTGTTCTTCGGTCTGTCCGGCACTGGCAAGACCACCCTGTCCGCCGACGAAAGCCGTTACCTGATCGGTGACGACGAACACGGCTGGGGCGAAGGCGTTGTCTTCAACATCGAAGGCGGCTGCTACGCCAAGTGCATCGACTTGTCCGAGAAGAACGAGCCGGTCATCTGGAAAGCCATCAAGCACGGCGCTGTGCTGGAAAACGTCGTGATCGACGATGCCAAGCACGCCGACTACGCCGATGTCAGCCTGACCCAGAACAGCCGCGCAGCCTACCCGCTGGAGCACGTTGCCAAGCGTTCCGAGAAGAACCTGGGCGGCGAGCCGAACGCTGTGATCTTCCTGACTTGCGACCTGACCGGCGTACTGCCGCCAGTGTCGATCCTGAACAACGAGCAAGCGGCTTACCACTTCCTGTCCGGCTACACCGCACTGGTGGGCTCGACTGAAATGGGTTCGGGCAGCGGCATCAAGTCGACCTTCTCCACCTGCTTCGGCGCACCGTTCTTCCCGCGTCCGGCTGGCGAATACGCTGAGCTGCTGATCAAGCGCATCAAGGGCTTCGGCTCCAAGGTCTACCTGGTCAACACCGGCTGGACCGGCGGTGGCTACGGCGTCGGCAAACGCTTCAACATCCCGACCACCCGCGCCGTGATCGCAGCGATCCAGAGCGGTGCACTGATCGGTGCCGAAACCGAACACCTGGACACCATCAACCTGGACGTGCCACTGGCCGTACCGGGCGTCGAAACCAACCTGCTCAACCCGCGCAACACCTGGGCTGACAAGGCTGCGTACGACGAAGCTGCCAAAGCACTGGCCGGTCTGTTCATCGAGAACTTCAAGAAGTTCGACGTGAGCGACGCGATCAAGGCTGCCGGGCCTAAGTTGTAAGACTTAGTTTTGGTGAATGAAAAAGCCGCCTCTTGAGGGCGGCTTTTTTGTGGGCGTTCATTTTCTCAATGGGCCAATGCATTCAAAACATGAACCGGGTCGTTATGAATGGCCTTGAGCAGAGCCTTTGCCGGCCCGGTTGGCTCGCGACGACCCTGTTCCCAATTTCGTAGCGTGCCGAGTTGGACGTCGATCAGTGCCGCAAATTTGGTCTGGGTCAAACCGGTAGCTTTACGAATTTCTTTGACCTGCAATGCATCAACGTGGAATTCGCGAGAAGGTGCGCGCTGGCCTCGTACAATCTCGTCCATCTCTTGCACACTTTCCATCAGCTCATCAAAAAATTTGCTCATGGGCATCTCCATTTTTCGATCAAGACCTTGAGTGCTTTACGCTCATCGCTGGACAGATCGTGTTGTTCATTTTTAGGGTAGATCATCAATAACCCGATTTGTGACGCCGAAACGAAGTGGTAGTAGATAACCCGTGCTCCGCCTCGCTTGCCGTGTCCTTTCGCTGCGATTCGGGTTTTGCGGATCCCGCCTGTGCCTTCAATTACATCGCCAATCGAAGGACTTACAACCAGTTGCTTCTGAAAAGCGGCATACGTGTCATCGTCCAGCAGCTCTTTTACTCGACGGGTAAAGATCCGAGTCTCAACAAAAATCATCGTAAATGTACGCCATTGGCTTACCTTCCAGCAATGCTGAAGGGATTTGAGTAGATGACTGGTAAGTGATCGTTCTCATGTCGAACATGGGAACGATCTGATCACTCAACCTCAGACTGGAGCTTTCCAGTTGAGCATTCGTTGCTGGGCGACCTGCAACAGGTCAAACCCGTCTTTGGTCAGCAGGTAAAGGGCGTGGGTGATGTGGGGAATGTCTTCAACGTCGGCATGTTTGAAGCAGAGGCAGTAGAGAGTTTGCAGCAGGTCGCTTGAAGCGCGCAGGCGCTGGACGGCGCATTCGAGGATGTCTTGCGGGTTGGCCTCGGTGTCGATGACCAATGGCTTGGTGTCGGTGAGGTTTGTATCAAGTGGGCGGTAGCGATCGTTGGGGAACTGGTTCCATGATTTCATTGGTTAGACTCTCTCAAGTATCCGAAGAACCGCCAACATCATGACCAAACGATAGGAGGCGGACTGTGTTCGGGTTGGTCAACCAGAGAGAGAGAACTCCAGGCACGCCGAAGCGTCCCAAACACAGCCGCCATAACGCGTGCCGCATGAATCAGGCGGCAAGCATACAAGGGCATGCGAAGTTTCTCTCTCATTTTCAGGTGACCAAACCCGAGTCGCTGATTTGGCAGCGACAGTCACGACTATAGATTTGAGCTAACAAACGGCGATAGCCGATAAGGCATCACTCCATGTAGGACGTGGACGAAGATTCAATAGGGTCGTTCCTCCGGATTATTGCGTGTTCTCAACAGTTCACGTTTCGCTGCCATCAAGCGTCTCGACTCTTCATCGGGGATGCTTGGCCGGGGATCATCGATGCTTTTCTGAACTTGCCGAGTAACCCACTCTTTGTAGGTCTCCTCGTCGCAGTGAGGTTCAATTCCGTCAGTGGATCTATCCATCGTTCAATTCTCCCGTGATTGTGTTGACGTCTGTTACCGGTCCCGCCTCAACGAATTGCCCGATACCCTTCAACATCCAGCACACTCGTCGTCAGCCCGCTCGCCGGTGTGTAGATCGTGCCTTTCACCGTCGAGAACGGGACGCCTTTGCTGCCCAGTGACACGTAGCGTTCACCCTGATCCAGTTCGGTGAACCAGGTGTAGGAGCACTTCTCCATGGCCTTGTATTTCGCTGCCGCGTTGACGATGGCGGCGGTGTGGTTTCGCAGGGTGGCGTTGGTGAGGTTGAGGTTTTTGTCGAGTACGGTGCCCCAGCGTTTCAGGCAGACCTCGGCAAAGTGGCGGACGATGAGGCCGGGTTCGGCCAGCACTTTGGGACCACTGTTGCCATCGGCGGAGGCGTTGCCAACCAGGGTGGCGTGACGGCCGGGCATAGGGAAGATGCTGGTTTTGGTGCCGGTCGCGGTTTGCGGGATGACGCAGCTGAAGCCTTTCGAGCGTTCGTCCCGTGCATAGAAGCCTACATATTCTTTTACGTTGGAATTGAGCTTTACCCGATGTTCCTGAAAGTTACCAATACCTGGCACGGGATCAATGGCGAAGATATTTACTGGGATGTTTTTCAATGCGTTGTCCTTGAACATTGCGTTTGCCAACATGTGGCAACTAATACCGCCGCGGCTCCAGCCCACCAGATTGACTTTTGTTGGAATAACTCCGTCCTTGCGAAAGGTTTTAATAATTTGCTCCTGTAACTTCTGTTGCGTGACGCTGCGATCGCCATAGTTATATTTACGCCACAGCCAGGAACCTTCGACTTTTACATCTTCAATGGGAATGCCTGCAGCCTTGAGGCGGTTGTACTCCGCTTCGGTCAGTTGCTCGCGCTGCCAGTCGCATTGGCCTTTGATGGTGTTCATCGCGTGCTGGACGTTTTCCTCCCAGCCCTTGCCGAACAGGGTTCCGCTGAGGCCGTAGTCCTTGGATCGGGTGAACAGTTCATCGGCTTGCAGGTTGCTGGTGCCGGGGCCGTCGACCACGATCCATTCGGCGAACTCGCGACCGGTATGATGGGAGGCCAGTGTGGAGACCAATTCGCCATCCCAATAGTTTTCGTGGGCGTTATCAAACTTTGTCGAACCTGTACCGCAAAAGAAAATAGTCAGCGTAGTCATGTTGTTGCTCTTGGTTGATGTAAGAACAAACAGGCTAGTTCTGAATTTTGCAGTAATGGAAGCGATGGGTTGTTGCGAACTTTGTAAGTTTGGCTGGCGGTGTTAATTATTTATTCGTTGTCTGGCAACTTCCAGCAAGTCACAGCCGTCCTGCGTCAACAAATACAGCGCATTGACGATGTTGGGGATGTCTTTCACGTCGGCCTGTTTGAAACACAGGCAGTAAAGAGTTTCCAGCAGATCACTGGCGGCACGGAGGCGTTGATCGGCAGCATTGAGCAGATCCCCAGGTTTGGCTTCGGTGTCGATGACCATGACCGGGATGTCGCCGTCGCAGGTTTTGAGAGGGCGAAAACGAGTATTCAGCGGTTTGAACATGTTCATGATTGAGGCGTGTCCTTTACGAAGTCGCGTCGGTGGGCCGACACAGTGTTTTCAGCCGCGCCGGCCACTATAGAAGGGCGCCATCGAGTGGGACAAGACAGCCACAATGGACAGGGTTCGTAGGGGTTTTTCCGGGGTTCGGGCATTTGCCCTACGCGGTTTTGCGGCGTTTTCACAGCCAAACCCTGAGGAGAGAAATTTCCCACGTGTTTGTCGGGCGATTCCCGGTAAACCTCTGTATGGTGCGCGCCAGAATCCGTAGGGCGTTTCCAGACGTCCGACACACGCTTAAAGGGAATTAGGTATGCAGTGGCTACGAATGGCCTCGATCATTTTGCTGTGGGCCAGTGGTTGTCGTTTGACGGTGGCCTCCGACACGGGCAACGGGCTGGCGTTGGCCAACCTGGAGCGCAGCGGTTGGCCCGATGCACTCACCACTCAGGCCAGCATCGACACAGCCTCCCGCGCTGAGGTGCTGATCTTCGGCAAGGCTCTGTTGGCGAGCGAAGCGCTGGACGAAACAGGACTCAAGCAACGACTGGGCGTGCAGCAAGTACAGCTCAAGTCGATCAGACAAGTGCGCGACGGTCTGTGGGATCGCTTGCTCAACACCTACCGCAACGCCAGCCAGAATTGCGACGAGCAAGCGTTTTGCCCGCGGGTGCGCAGCGTTGCCGATTTGCGTCAACTGGCAGCAGCGTTCACGGGTGATATCAGCCCGGCCCATGCACTGTGGGCGAGCAAGAGCCTGGATGTACATGAGCGGGTACTGGATGAGCAATTGCGGGTAGCCGTATTGCGGCCATAGCAGCGCGCTTGCGGCTGTTAAGCCGACGAGGCTTCATCCGCTGTCACGGCGATCGCCAAGGGCGGTGGGAAGCCATCGGGAACTGGCGTGCATGCGCCCAGCAACAGGGATGCAAAGACCAGGGCGACGGGCAGTTTCAGGTTGTTCGACATGTTCACTCCTTGATAAGAATCCATGCGCATCGGCCGTCTTGGCTCGAAGCGTGACGGACATTACTCTCGGGTCGATTCACGCGGCGATGAACAAAGTGTTTCATTTGTTTGACCCCGTGGCGGAGCCGCCGAGGCTGTATCATCCCGTATCGATTTGCCCCCCCGACCTTTTCTCGATTCGCTGCGATCGCCCGCTAGGCTGTTGGCATCACAGCGGTCAACGGAGTGACAGCGAATGCACAACACCCTGGAACAGGTTTTCGGTTATCCACAATTTCGACCCGGTCAGGAAGCGGCAATCAGCGCCGTGCTCGCCGGGCGTTCGGCGGCAGCGATCTTTCCAACCGGCTCCGGAAAATCCCTTTGTTACCAGGTGCCTGCTCTCCTGCTGCCGCACCTGACGCTGGTGGTCTCGCCGTTGCTCGCGCTGATGCAGGATCAGCTGGCGTTTCTGCAGCGACATGGCATTTCGGCCGGCAGCATCGATTCGGCGCAGAGTCGTGAAGACGCCAATGATGTGATGGCTCGTGCCCGATCGGGCGAACTGAAGATCCTGATGATTTCCGTGGAGCGCCTGAAAAACGAGCGCTTCCGCAATTTTTTGCAGCAGGTGCCGATCTCGCTGCTGGTGGTGGATGAGGCCCACTGCATCTCCGAATGGGGCCACAACTTCCGACCCGACTACCTCAAGCTGCCGGACTACCAGCGTCAGTTCAACATCCCGCAAACCTTGCTGTTGACCGCCACGGCAACACCGAAAGTCATCGCCGACATGCAGGCGAAATTCGCCATCGCTGCCGAAGACGTTGTGACCACGGGTTTCTATCGGCCCAATCTCAATCTGCTGGTGGAGCCGGTGCGCGGTGAGGATAAGCGTCGACGGCTGGTGCAGTGGATGGCCGAGCGGGCGGGTCAACCGACCATCGTCTACGTCACCCTGCAGAAAACTGCCGAGCACATCGCCGAGCATTTGGGGCGCAATGGTATTCAGGCCGAGGCTTACCACGCCGGGCTGCCCCACGAACAACGGGAAGCGATCCAGAAGCGCTTCATGGGCGGGCAGTCCAATTGCATCGTCGCGACCATCGCGTTCGGCATGGGCATCGACAAGAGCGACATCCGCAACGTGGTGCATTTCGACCTGCCCAAATCCATCGAAAACTACAGCCAGGAAATCGGCCGCGCCGGGCGTGATGGGCAACCGTCCGACTGTCTGGTGCTGGCCAACCGCGACAGCCTCAATGTGCTGGAAAACTTCGTCTACGGCGACGCGCCGGAGCGCGATGGCATTCGCCATGTGCTGGACGAGTTGCAGGCCGCTGCGCCTGAAGGTCAGTGGGAGTTTTTGCTCGGGCCGCTGGCGGATCAGAGCAACATTCGTGCGCTGCCATTGAAGACGTTGCTGGTGCAACTGGAGCTGCGAGGGCTGATTGCCCCGCGCTACGCGTACTACGCCGAATACCGTTTCAAATACCTGCTGGAACCCGAGGCGCTGCTAGAGCGTTTCGAGGGCGAGCGCAGGGATTTCGTTGCGGCGATCATCCAGACCTCGAATCGCGCGCGGACCTGGGCCACGGTGAATTTCGAGGCGATGTACACGCAGTATTCGGCTGAGCGAAATCGTGTGGTGAAGGCGCTGGATTACTTCCAGGAGAAAGGCTGGGTCGAGCTGGAAAACAAGCAGATGACCGAAGTCTACAACGTGCTGCACAGCGCCTTCGACAGCCAGGTCTTGAGTGGCGAGCTACATGATTATTTCTCTCGCCACGAACAGACCGAAGTGGCGCGGATTCACGCCATGCTCGAATTGTTCGCCACCGAGCGGTGCCTGGGCTATCGACTGGCGGAGTACTTCGGTGATCACAACGCCCCCGAGCAGTGCGGGCATTGCTCGGTGTGCCACGGGCAGGTTGCCCGGCTCCCGGCGCCTCCGGAATTGCTGGCGCTTGTGGATAAAAGTTTCTCGGCGTTGTGCGGCGATTTTATCCACAGGCATGAGCAGCAGACAGGCAGTGCGCCTTCAGCGGAGCGGCTGACGCGCTTTCTGTGCGGGATCAGTGTGCCGCTGTTCACCAAGCTCAAGGCACGGACCATTTCCGGGTATGCGGCGCTGGAGGCGTATCCCTACGCGGACGTGCGGGCTTGGGCTCAGGCGCATCTCTGAAGCAACGAATCCATTTGCTGAATGTCGATCATCACAGCAATAAACTTCAAAAATACCCGTTGGCTGACTATGGTGAAGGCTGTCTTTGGATCTCCAACAAGAGAACAACAATGAGCCAGACATCCTTCGAAATTCGGCAGGCCGCCGTGATCGGCGCCGGCACCATGGGCCGTGGCATTGTCATGTGCCTGGCCAACGCCGGCGTGTCAGTGCAATGGGTCGATAACAATCCACAGATGCTTGAGCAGGCGCTGAAGACGGTGGCCGATACCTATGCGCACAACGTGCGTCAGGGTCGGATCGATCAGGCCGAGGCCGATGCGCGAATCGCCCGGATCAGTGCGGCGGCGGATTATGTTGCGATCCGCAATGTCGACCTGGTGATCGAAGCGGTGTACGAGAATCTCGAACTCAAGCAGAAGATCTTCCGTGAGCTCGATGGCTTGCTGAAACCCGAAGCCCTGCTGGCGAGCAACACCTCGGCACTGGACATCGATGCGATTGCCGCCGCGACACGACGACCGACGCAAGTGCTGGGTCTGCATTTCTTCAGCCCGGCGCACATCATGAAACTGCTGGAAATAGTCCGTGGTGCACAGACCTCGCCCGCCGTGCTTGAGGCTGCACTCGAGCTGGGCAAGCGTATGGGCAAGGTCAGTGTGGTGTCGGGCAACTGCCACGGATTCATCGGCAATCGCATGCTCCATCCTTACGTGCTCGAGGCGCGCAAGATGCTGCTTGAGGGGGCCTGGCCGCAGCAGATCGACGCAATATTGCAGGGCTTCGGTTTTGCCATGGGGCCGTTTCGCATGTACGACGTGGTCGGCATCGATCTTGAGTGGCGTGCTCGTGAGCTGGCCGGCAAGGGCCAGGATGCGCCAGAGGTTCAGGTGGATAACCGCTTGTGCGAGTTGGGTCGGTTCGGGCAGAAGTCTGGCAATGGTTACTACCACTACGAACCGGGCAGTCGTCAGGCCGAACATGATCCCGAGGTGGATGCACTGGTGTTGAGTGTCAGTGAAGGTCTGGGGTTTCATCGCCGTGAGATCGGATCTGAGGAGATCCTTGAGCGCTGTCTTCTGGCGTTGGTCAATGAGGGCGCAAAGATTCTGCAGGAAGGGATTGCCGAGTCGGCGCATGACATCGATCAGGTGTACCTGAACGGCTATGGCTTCCCGGCGGAGAGAGGCGGGCCGATGGCCTGGGCGGACGATCAGGGGCTGGCAGACATTCATAAACGACTGCTGGCGCTGGAAACACGACAGGGTGATCAATGGCGGCCGGCGCAACTGATTGGCGAGCTGGCGGCACGAGGCAAAGGTTTTTACCTTTAGACTGGGCCGATCACTCAAGGAATCGACACTGATGTCCAACCCGATGCCGCAACGCGCCGATTACCCGCATTTCCAGCCGATCACCACGCGCTGGCATGACAACGATGCCTACGGCCACGTCAACAACGTCACCTACTACAGCTTTTTCGATACGGCCGTGAACACCTACCTGATTCAGGTGGGTGGCCTGGATATCCACGATGGCGAGGTGGTGGGGTTTGTGGTGAGTTCGTCTTGCGATTACTTCGCCTCGATTGCGTTCCCGGACTTGATCGAAGTTGGTTTGCGGGTCGGCAAACTGGGCAACAGTTCAGTGCAATACGAGCTGGCCGTGTTCAAGGCTGGCGAGCATGAAGCCTGTGCGGCGGGGCGTTTTGTGCATGTGTTCGTTGATCGTGCATCGAATCAGCCGGTGGCGATCCCTGCGGGGTTACGCGGAGCGCTGGAACGGCTGGCGGTTTGACAGGCAAAAAAAATCGCAGCTCGGGGGAGCTGCGATCTGGCTGTACCGGCAATGAGGTCAAGCCTCAGTCGCGGTAGTAGCGGTGATGCTTGCGATGGCCATAGGCGTGGCCACGACCACGGTGGTCGTCGCGGTAGTAGCGACCACGGTCACGGCCGCGATCGTAACTGCGGTCTTCGCGATTACTCTCGTTGCCCATGTAGTTACCCAGCGCGCCACCGGCGCCGCCACCTGCTGCGGCACCGATCAGGCTGCCGGTGGTGCCGCCCATGCTGCGGCCAACCACGTTACCGCCGGCTGCGCCCAACGCACCGCCAATGGCCGCTTCGCCACGGCTGTGTTTGTTGGCGCCTACCGCGCTACCACCCGCGCCGCCCAGGGCCGCGCCAATGGTTGAACCTGTGCTGCCGCCTAAAGACTGACCGACGACCGAGCCAAGAACCCCGCCCAATGCGCCGCCCACACCTGCTTCGGTGGTGCCTCCGGCAGAAGCGAAGCCACTGACCAGGCCAAGGGACAACAAGAGAATCTGGGAGAACTTCATAGAGGAGCCTCAAAGGGATGACGGCGCGATCCTGAGGCTGTGTAACAAGGCTGACAATCGAAATCCGACGAATAACACGACTTGTATACAATTATGCAAGTTACTGATTTTTGGGTGGAACTTAACCGATTTTGGCCGGTCTTTAGCTACTTCACAAAGGCCGCTTTTATGCAAAAGCGGCCTTTTTTGTGGGCGCAGAAAAGTTTGGTGTCAGGCCGATTTGGCCATGATCAACCCCGTCTCACTCGCCGCCTCCAACCGGATCGCGATGAACTTCGACGTCGGCGTATGGCTGCCGTCCCCGGTGCTTTCGAGCGGCACCAGCGGGTTCACCTCAGGGTAATAAGCCGCCGCTTGCCCCGCCGGAATATCGAACGCCAGCAGTGTGAAGCCTTTCACGCGACGCTCACGGCCATCGTCCCACAGCGACACGATGTCAGCCTTCTGCCCAGGCTTGAAGCCCAGACGGATGATGTCCGCCTCGTTGGCGAACAGCACGTCACGCTGTCCCTTCACCCCGCGATAACGATCGTCGAGACCATAAATCGTGGTGTTGTACTGATCGTGAGAGCGCATCGATTGCAAGATCAGATCCGGCAGTTGACCGGTGGCGCGAGTGCGCTCATGGATCAGATCCTTGGGCAGCATGTTCGGCTTGAAGTTGGCCCGGCCCGAAGTCGTGTTCCACTTGCGCGCGCCGGCACTGTTGCCGAGGTAGAAACCGCCCGGGTTCTTGACCTTCTCGTTGAAGTCCTTGAAGCCCGGGATGGTGTCGGCGATCAGTTCGCGGATGCGCCGGTAGTCGGCCACCAGCCAGTTCCAGTCCACCGGTTTGCTGCCCAGGGTCGCGGCGGCAATGCCGGCGATGATCGACGGCTCCGAGCGCATCTGGTTCGACAGCGGCTGCAACTGGCCGTTGGAGGCGTGCACCATGCTGAACGAGTCTTCCACGGTGACGGCCTGCGGGCCTTCGGTCTGGATGTCGATGTCGGTACGACCCAGGCACGGCAGGATCAATGCGTCTTTGCCGTGGGCCAGGTGGCTGCGATTGAGCTTGGTGCTGATCTGCACGGTCAGGTCGCAGTTGCGCAGGGCTTGGAAGGTGCGCGGGCTGTCCGGCGTGGCCTGGGCGAAGTTGCCGCCCAGACCGATGAACACTTTGGCGCGGCCTTCGGCCATCGCGTGAATCGCTTCGACCACGTTGTGCCCGTTGTGGCGCGGCACCTTGAACTGGAAGCGACGCTCCAGGGAATCGAGAAACGCCACCGGCGGACGCTCGTTGATGCCCATGGTGCGGTCGCCCTGCACGTTACTGTGACCGCGCACCGGGCACAGACCGGCGCCGGGTTTGCCGATGTTGCCGCGCAGCAGCATCAGGTTGGCGATTTCCTGGATGGTCGGCACCGAATGGCGGTGCTGGGTGATGCCCATCGCCCAGCACATGATCACGTTCTTGCCTTTTGCGTACATGCGCGCCGCTTGCTCGATTTCAACCAGCGTCAGGCCGGACTGCGCAACGATCTGCTCCCACGGCGTGTCATCAACGACGCCGAGGTATTCCAGCACGTTGACGCTGTGTTCATTGAGGAAGTCGTGATCGAACACCGCCGGCGCACCGGCCTTCTGCGCATCGCGTTCCCATTGCAGCAGGAACTTGGCCATGCCGCGCAGCACAGCCATGTCGCCGCCCAGTGCCGGGCGGAAATACGCGGTGTTGGTCGGCTTGTCGCCGTTGGTGAGCATTTCGATCGGGTGCTGCGGATGCTGGAAGCGTTCCAGACCGCGTTCTTTCAGCGGGTTGATGCAGACCACCTGAGCGCCGCGCTTCACCGCTTCACGCAGCGGTTCGAGCATGCGTGGGTGGTTGGTGCCGGGGTTCTGGCCCCAGACAAAAATCGCATCGGCGTGTTCGAAATCGTCGAAGGTCACGGTGCCTTTGCCGACACCGACGCTTTGCGCGAGCGCCACGCCGCTGGCCTCGTGGCACATGTTCGAGCAGTCGGGGAAATTGTTGGTGCCATAGGCGCGCACAAACAGTTGATACAAATAGGCGGCTTCGTTGCTGGCACGACCCGAGGTGTAGAACTCGGCCAGGTCCGGGCTCGGCAGGGCTTGCAGGTGCTTGCCGATCAGCGCGTAGGCATCGTCCCAACTGATCGGCTTGTAGCGATCGGTTTCGGCGTCATAGACCACCGGCTCGGTCAGACGACCCTGATATTCGAGCCAGTAGTCGCTCTGCTCCAGCAACGAGGTGACGCTGTGTTTGGCGAAGAACTTGCCGTCCACCCGACGTTTGGTCGCTTCCCAGTTCACCGCTTTGGCGCCGTTCTCGCAGAACTTGACCATGCCGCTTTCCGGCGAGTCGCCCCAGGCGCAACCCGGGCAGTCGAAGCCGCCGTTCTGGTTGGTCTTGAGCATCATGCGCAGGTTCTTCAGCGCGTTGTCACTGGTCAACCAGGCCTGGGCCACGCTGATCAATGCGCCCCAGCCGCCGGCTGCGCCCTTGTAGGGCTTGTAGCGCGGGACGGGTTTCTGGTCGGCTTGATGGTGTTGGCTCACGAGTGTTTCTCCATTTCTGGGCTATACACCCGCGGCGCGTTTTTCTGCGGCAGGTGGATGAGATTGAGGTTGTGGCGGCGGGCCCATTGCACGGCGAGGCCGGTGGGCGCGGACAGACTGACGAGGGTCTGGATCCCGGCGCGCAGGACTTTCTGGATCAATTCGAGGCTGCAACGGCTGGTGACAATCGCCAGGCCGCCGGTTGTGGATATCTTTTGCCGGATCAGGCCACCGATCAGTTTGTCGAGGGCGTTGTGCCGGCCGATGTCTTCACGGCCCAGCAGCAATTCACCGCTGGCGTTCATGAACACTGCCGCGTGCACCGCGCCGCAATGCTGGCCCAGAGGCTGGAACGCACCGATGCGCTGGCGCAAACCGTCGAGCCATTCAATCGGCGGCAAAGGGGCGCCGGGCAAGACCTTGAGATCGGGCAGCGCCTGTTCCACCGCTTCTACGCCGCACAGCCCGCAACCGCTGGTGCCGGCCAGTTGCCGACGCTGCTGCTTGAGATTCCAGAAGGCGCGGTTGGCGATGGTCACCTGGGCGTATTGCGCCGAGCCTGAACCGGTCAGTTGCAGGTCATAGATGTCCGAGGCGTCTTCGATGATGCCGCTGCCCAGGCTGAAGCCGACGATGAAGTCTTCGAGGTCGGTTGGCGTCACCAGCATCACGGCCTGGCTGATGCCGTTGTAGGCAATCGCCAGTGCGACTTCTTCGGCCAGCGCGGTGCTGGCCGACTCCGCCAGGGGCAGGTCGCTGTAGCTGTAGGTCTGACTGGCGGCGGGCGCGGGCGTTTCGAGTGCAGGCGCCGCGCAGGCCGGGCGCTTGGCGTTCATGGCATCACCGACGGATTGATCAACGTTAAGACTAGGCGCGGCAACTTGTCGCGTCTAATCGCTAGTGTCGATCTATCGATAGATGCCGTCGATCAAGCGGCCGCTGGCGATTTCTGATACAGCGCGAAACAGGCCTCGGCCAGTGCCGAACGCGGGGCGCCGCGGCGCATGATCAGGCCCAGCCGGGCGAGGGTCTGGGCGTTTTCGATCGGTTGCAGGCGCAGGTGATCGGTGAGGCGTTCGAGGCCGCCGTCCAGCGGCATGATCGCGCAGCAGAATCCGCCGTGCACAGCTTGTAACAATTGATGCACGGCGTCGGTCTGCAACAGTGGTTGCGGTGTCAGGCCCCGGCTGTGGAAGTTGTGGTCGATGGACTGGCGAAAGTGCATGCCGCTGGTGAGCATGCCCAGCGGCAGTTCGATCAGCGCCTGCCAGCTCAGCGGTGCCTCGCCGAAGCTGAAGGAGCGCTGATCGTAAAGCAGGCCCATGCGGGTTTCGTCGAACGCCAGGGATTCGAAACGCTCGTTGTCGAGACGATCCAGGTAGGACACGCCGATGTCGATCCGGTTGTCCGCCAGTTGTTCGAGGATCTGCTCCGAACTCAGTGCCGACAATTCGAAGCGTAGCTCCGGGTGCGCAGCGTGCAGGCGTTGCATCAACGGCAGCGGATCAAAACTCGACAGCGGCACCACCCCCAGGCGCAAGGTACCGATCAGGTTGCCGCGACAGGCTGCCGCTTCCGCTTGCAAGCCGTCGTAAGCCGCCAGCACCGTACGCGCCCAGGCCAGCACTCGCTCGCCTGGCGCGGTGAAGCCTTCGAAGCGCTGGCCGCGATTGACCAGCGGCAGATCGAGTTCTTCTTCGAGGCTGCGCAGGCGCATTGATAGAGTCGGCTGGGTGATGTGGCACCGGGCGGCGGCCTGGCCGAAATGGCGGGTTTCGTCGAGGGCGATGAGGAATTTCAGCTGCTTGATGTCCATCTTCGCTCCGGGGCGCTGGCAAGGGTGGGCGATTCTACCGTTTGCGCGGTGACAGGGTCATTGGTCGGTCTGGAACCGGGTTGGTTTGTGGTGGTCTAGGCTTGGGCGTCTGGAACTTAAATCAAGGAGTGTGCGCTATGAGTCTTTTGAGCTTTGTAAAAGAGGCCGGTGAGAAGCTGATCGACCTGTTGACCCCTGGCAACGCCAATGCCAGCGAGCAATTGAAGGAACACATCAGCAAGGTCGGGTTGGGTAACCCGAATGTTCAGGCGACGGTGGATGGCGACAAGGTGACGGTCACCGGCGAGGTGGCGAGCCAGGAAGAGAAAGAAAAGATTCTGCTGGCGGTGGGCAATATTGAAGGCGTCGGCAGTGTCGATGACCAGATCACGGTCACCGGGCCGGTGGTGGCTGCCGCACGTTTCGTGGTGGTGAAAAAGGGCGACACCCTCAGCGCGATTTCCCTGGCGGTGTATGGCAATGCCAACCAGTACAACAAGATTTTCGAGGCCAACAAGCCGCTGCTCAAGGACGTGAACAAGATCTATCCGGGGCAGACGCTGCGTATTCCTGAGTAACAACAGACTTGCAGGAGCTGCCTCTGGCAGCTCCTGCAACGTTTAGAGTCCTGCTATCAAGTCCCGATAATCTTCGACGGCCACAAACTCCGCCGTGTCCTTCGGTCCCTTGCGACTGTCCGGTTCCTTTACGGCCAACAGATGCGCCACACCAAAGTCCCGTGCACTGCGCAGGATCGGCAGGGTGTCGTCGATGAACAGGCTGCGCGCCGGGTCAAAACCGATATCGGCCTGCAAGGCATCCCAGAACTGCGGGTTCTCCTTGGGAAAACCGTAATCGTGGGAGCTGATCAGCCGCTCGAAGTACGGCGCCAGTTCAACCCGTTCCAGTTTCAGCGACAGCGAATCACGGTGCGCGTTGGTGATCATCACCACGCGTTTACCGGCCCGTTTGATCGCGGCCAGAAAAGTGTCGGCGTCCGGGCGCAGGGCAATCAGGTGGGCGGTTTCCAGCTTCAGCTCGCGCACCGACAGCTTCAATTCCGTGCTCCAGAAGTCCAGGCAATACCACTGCAATTGACCGGCATGACGTTCGAACAACGGCTGCAATTCCATTTCCGCCATGGCCCGGCTCACGCCATGCAGTTCGGCGTAGCGCTGCGGCAAGTGTTCCAGCCAGAAGTGGTTGTCGAAGTGCAGATCCAGCAACGTGCCGTCCATGTCGAGCAGAACGGTATCGATGTCGGACCACGGTAATGAAGGCATGGCAACGTCTCGAACGGTAGAAAGATATCCGACGCAAACAATCGGAAAAGCCGCGTTATAGTAGCGCGTTCACGCCAAGGAGCTTTGCATGCGCCAGAAACCAACCGTACTTGCCCGCGAAATCGTCGCCACCAGTCGTCTGTTCTGCGTGGAAGAGCTGAAACTGCGCTTTTCCAACGGTGTGGAGCGCACCTACGAGCGGCTGGTGGGCAAGGGCGCCGGTTACGGCGCGGTGATGATTGTGGCCATGCTCGATGCCGAGCACGCAGTGTTGGTCGAGGAATACTGCGGCGGTACCGACGAGTACGAATTGTCCCTGCCCAAGGGCTTGATCGAACCGGGCGAGGATGTGCTGGCGGCGGCCGAGCGTGAGCTCAAGGAAGAGGCGGGCTTTGGTGCCCGGCAATTGGAACACCTGACCGAGTTGTCGTTGTCCCCCGGCTACATGAGCCAGAAAATCCAGGTGGTGCTTGCCAGCGATCTGTACGAGGAGCGACTGGAAGGCGACGAGCCGGAGCCGATGCGGGTGGACAAGATCAACCTGCGGGATCTCTCTTCATTGGCGCAAAATCCGCAGTTTTCTGAAGGTCGTGCCTTGGCGGCGTTGTACCTGGCCCGCGATCTGCTGACCCAGCGCGGTTTTTTCCAGTCATGAGTGAGATGTCTATGAGTTTTTCCCATCCGTTGATGGCGCCGGTGGTTGAACTGGCGCTGCGGGCCGGCGAGGCGATTCTGCCGTTCTGGCGCGCCGATGTGGCGGTGACCGCCAAGTCCGATGATTCGCCGGTGACCGCTGCGGATATCGCTGCGCACCATGTGATCGTCGCCGGCCTGACCGCCCTGGATCCGAGCATCCCGGTGTTGTCCGAAGAGGACGCCAACATCCCGCAAAGCGTGCGTGCCGGCTGGCAGCGCTGGTGGCTGGTGGATCCGCTGGATGGCACCAAGGAGTTCATCAGCGGCAGCGAAGAGTTCACCGTCAACATTGCCCTGATCGAAAATGGCCGGGTGGTCTTTGGCGTAGTATCGATGCCGACCAATGGGCGTTACTACGTTGGCGGTGCCGGGCTCGGTGCCTGGCGTGGCGACACGGGCGGCACGCCGGTGGCGATTCAGGTTCGTGACGTGCCGGGGCCTGGCGAAGCGTTCACTGTGGTTGCCAGCCGCCGTCATTCGAGCCCGGAACAGGAACGCTTGCTGGCCGGTTTAAGCGCAAGCCTTGGCGAGTTGCAATTGGCCAATATCGGCAGTTCGCTGAAGTTCTGTCTGGTGGCCGAAGGTGCGGCGGATTGTTATCCACGACTGGCGCCGACGTCCCAGTGGGACACGGCGGCGGCGCAGGGCGTGCTGGAAGGTGCCGGTGGCGAGGTCCTGGATTTGAACGGTGATGCGTTCTGTTATCCACCGCGGGAATCGTTGCGCAACGCGTTCTTTCTGGCGCTGCCGACGAAAGCGGCGTGGCGTTCGAAGTTGCTGGAACTGGCCCGTTCGTAAGCGCGTTCCCGGACTCGGGAACGCTCAGCCTTCAGCGGTGCAGAACGTACTGCCCGCTGAAGGTCACCGCATCCTCATCGCTCCCCGCATTGACGACTCGCGTATGCAGCGTCAATCGCGCCCGCCCGTAGCGCTGATACATCGTCAGAAATTTCTTCCACACGGCCGCATTCGGCGCCGCGCAGATGGCGTTGGCATCGCCGGTTACCGGCAGCGGATAACTGATCTGTCCTTCCTGGATCACGATGTGTCCGTCGGTGATGCCTTCTTCTTTCAAACGCAAGTGCAGCCAGCCCCAGCCGGCCAGCACCGCGCCGCAATACAGACTGCCGCCGAACATGGTGCTCTTGTGATTGACGTTGGCTTCCAACGGCAGATGCAGACGCAGTTGCTGTTCCTGCCAGTCGAGCACTTTGAGGCCCATGTCCCGGGTCAACGGGATGTCGTGATGGAGGACGGATTCCAGATAGCGGCTGTCGCGATTCATTCGGATTCGTCTCCATGGCTGCTGCTGTCGGCGAAATTCAGACCGTGCTTGCGCAGTTTGTCGTGCAGGGTCTTGCGCGGAATGCCCAGGGCTTCGGCAAGGCTGCGTACCGAGCTGTGCGAACGGGCCAGTTCGGCGGCGATCAATGACTTCTCGAAATTCTCCACCTGTTCACTGAGGCCACCGCTGGTGACCTCGATGGCGGTGCTGCTGCCGTCAGGCTGAGTGTTGTCCAGCGCCAGCTCCAGGCCAAGGGCGAAACGCTCTGCCGCGTTCTGCAATTCCCGCACATTTCCCGGCCATGAGTGACGCAGCAGCAATGCCCGTTGCGCCGGTTGCAGTTCATGCGGTGGCAAACCGTGGCGGGCGCTGGCTTCGTCGGCATAGTGCTGGAACAGCACCAGCGCGTCTTCGCCCCGTTCGCGCAATGGCGGGATACGTAGTGGCGCTACATTGAGGCGGTAATACAAGTCGGCCCGGAACCGCCCTTGATCGGCGGCCTGGCGCAGGTCTTCCTTGGTGGCGGCGATGACGCGGATGTCCAGCGGGATCAACTGATTGCCGCCCAGCCGTTCGACGACTCGCTCCTGCAGCATGCGCAGCAGTTTGACCTGCACGTCCATGCTCATGCTCTCGATTTCATCGAGGAACAGCGTGCCGCCATTGGCGAATTCGAACTTGCCGATTCGGCGCTTTTGCGCACCGGTGAACGCGCCTGGCTCATGGCCGAATAGTTCGCTTTCCACTACTGACTCAGCCAGCGCCCCGGCGTTGATCGCCACGAACGGGCCGTTGCGCCGGCTCGACAGGTCGTGCAATGCGCGGGCGACAACTTCTTTGCCGGCACCGGTTTCGCCGAGGATCAAGACGTCGGCCTTGGTCGCGGCCAGTGCGCCGATCTGCTCGCGCAGGCGCGCCATCGGCGCCGACTGGCCGACCAGTCGCGCGCTCAGTTCGTTGCGGTCGCTCAGGGCCATGCGCAGGCTGCGGTTGTCCAGCACCAGACGCCGCAGGGCCAATGCGCGGCGCACACTGTCGAGCAGGGCGTCACTGGCGAACGGTTTTTCGAGGAAGTCGTAGGCGCCGGCGCGCATGGCCTGCACGGCCAGCGGTACGTCGCCGTGGCCGGTGATCAGCAGCACGGGCAGCTCAGGGTCCTGCGCGTGCAGTTCGCTCAATAACTCAAGACCGTCCATGCCGGGCATGCGGATGTCGCTGACCACCACGCCCGGCCAGTCACGCTCCAGTTGGGCGGCCAGACCCTTGGCTTCGGACAGCGGAAGGATTTTCAGGCCGGCCAGATCCAGCGTCTGGCCCAGGGCCTGACGCAGGTGCGGATCGTCGTCGATCAGCACCACCTGAATGCGGTTGTCGATGGTCATGCACTTCGATCCTCGGACGGTTGCAGGCTGACCCCGGGCGCGCCGGCGCGCAGCCGCAGGGTGATCAAGGCGCCACCTTGCTTGTGGTTGGCGAACGACAGTTCACCGCCAAAGGCGCGCATCAGGGTTTCGCAGATGGCCAACCCCAGACCAAGCCCCTGTGTGCGGGTCTTGGTGGTGTAAAACGGTTCGCTGGCGCGGCCCAGCGCTTCCATGCAAAAACCCGGGCCATTGTCGCGAATGTACAGATTGACGCCCTCGCCGGTGGATTCGGCACTCAGCCACAATTTGCGCGGCGGGCCTTTCTCGGTCAGGGCGTCGAGGGCGTTGGCCAGCAGATTGCCGAGGACCTGGCGCAGACGGGTTTCCCCGGCTTCAACCCACAAGGTTGCGGCGGGCAGGTCGCGGATCAGCTCGACGTCCATGCTCCGGCGACGTTTGGCCAGCAGCGCCAATGCATCGTCCAGTGCCGGTTGCAGGGCCACGCTTTCCGGGGCGTGGCGATCGCGGCGGGCGAAGGCGCGCAGGTGAGCGATGATCGACGCCATGCGCCCGGTCAGTTCGCTGATCAACTTGAGGTTGCCACGAGCGTCGTCGGTGCGCTGATGGTCAAGCAGCACCTCGGCGTTTTCCGCGTAACTGCGGATCGCCGCCAGCGGCTGGTTGAGTTCGTGGCTGATGCTCGCCGACATCGTCCCGAGCGCTGACAGTTTGCCGGCCTGCACCAGGTCGTCCTGGGCCCGGACCAGTTCCTGCTGAGCCTGTTCACGCTCCAGCACTTCCTGTTTCAGGCGCCGGTTGAGCCCCTCCAGATCGCTGGTGCGCTCGGCGACCCGGCCTTCTAGTTCCCGTCGCGCCTTGGCTTCGAAAGCGATCCGTTCCAGGTAATGGCGGCGGCGCTGCATCATCAGCCCGAGCAATAGCATGACCACCAGTAACGTGGCGCCGCCGACGGCCACCACGGTGCGCACCGGACGGTCGATCAGGGTGCGCGGTGCAAGAATGCTGACGCTCCAGCCGGTTTCTTCGATGTCCCGGGTCTGGGTCAGCCAGGCGGTCGGGCTGAGGTTCAATGGCCGCGGCTCGCGAGTCGGGTACGGCTGGATCGCGGTGATTGCTGAGCGTTCGTCGTTACTCAATGGACGGGTGGAGCGGAAGCGCCATTCCGGGCGCGAGGTGAGAATGACCACGCCGTTGTGATCGGTCACCAGCAGTTGTTCCGGGGTTTTGCCCCACAGGCTTTCGGTGTGGTCGAGGTCGACCTTGATCACCAGCACACCGATGATTTTCTCGCCATTGCGCACGGCCGCTGCGAAGAAATAGCCGCGTTTGGCGGAGGTGGTGCCAAGGCCGAAGAAGCGGCCCAGGCGTCCGGCCATGGCTTCGCTGAAGTAGGGCCGGAACGAGAAATTGCGCCCGACGAAACTGTCGTGCTTGTCCCAGTTCGACGCCGCCAGCGTTCGGCCAGTGGTGTCCATCAGGTACATGACTTCGGCGCCGGTCTGGGAAGCGATGTTCTTCAGCAGGCGGTTGGCATTGCCCTGGGTGACACCGTCGTCCGGCGCGCCGACGACCGCACGCAGGGCCGGCAGATCGCCGAGGATCTGTGGCAGCACTTCGTAACGATGCAGAGTGCCCAGCAGGTTGGCGACGTAGAGGTCGAGAGTCTGGCGGTTCTGGCCAGCCAACTCACTGCGGTAGTAACGTTCGGCGAGATGCTCCAGCGGCCACAGCAGCGGGGCCAGGCACAGGGCCAGCAGGGCGAGGCTGCGCCAGCGGGGGCGGCGGGGAAGGGTCGGAGTCATGAGCATCGAGCGCCTGTGGATACAGGCGCATTATGCCTAGGCTTGCAGTCGCAGTCTGCGCACCCGTTGTCGGGTGCACAGCAGCGCTGAAGTTTCACACAGGCATTCAGGAAAAGACGTCGGCGTCCTTGAGGAGTGCGCCCGCCTGATCCTTGGCCGACAGTTTCGGTTCTTCGTCCAACTGCCAGTCGATGCCCAGATCCGGGTCGTTCCAGCGAATGCTGCGCTCCGCGGACGGGGTGTAGTAGTTGGTGGTCTTGTAGAGGAACTCGGCGAATTCGCTCAACACCACGAAACCATGGGCGAAGCCTTCCGGTACCCAGAGTTGGCGGTGGTTTTCGGCCGACAGCCGTACAGCAACCCATTTGCCGAAGTTCGGCGAGCTGCGGCGGATATCTACCGCCACGTCGAGCACTTCACCAACGGTGACACGGACCAGTTTGCCCTGAGTGTTTTCCAGTTGGTAATGCAGGCCGCGCAGCACGCCTTTCTGCGAGCGCGAATGGTTGTCCTGGACGAATTGCGTATCCAGACCGGTCGCTTCCTGAAAAGCCTTGGCATTAAAGCTTTCGTAAAAGAAACCACGCTCGTCACCAAACACCTTGGGTTCGATGATCAGAACGCCGGGCAGATCGGTAGCGATTACATTCATGAGTTTTTTCCAGTGAGAGGTGTGAATGGTCGACATTCTTGCGCAAAGTGCCGGTGGGCGCGAGTGGTCTGAAACATTTCGCCCGAACTTGCGATCCCGTCCGACGGAGCAGGGGTTGCGAATCGTCCAAAGCAATGGCGATATAGGCGCCTAATAAAATTTCAGGGGTCGTTCCATGTCGTTCGCCACGTTGATTCATCGCGCCAGTCTGCCAGGCCCACAGGTCACTGCGGAGCAGGCGTTGCAGGTTCTGGCGCAGCATTACGGGCTGAGCGGCACGTTGCAGGCACTGGGTAGCCAGCAGGACCTCAACTATCGCGTGGACAGCGAGCGCGGGCGATTCGTGCTGAAAATCTGCCGGGGCGACTATTCGCTGGTGGAGTTGCAGGCCCAGCATGCTGGCCTGAAATATTTGGCCGAACACTGCGATGTCCATGTTCCCCGGGTCATCCCGGCCAATGACGGCCAGGACCTGTTGTCGTTGGAGATCGGCGGTGAAGCGGTGCATGTGCGGTTGCTCGATTACATCGAAGGCCAGCCGCTGACGGCGCTCGATCATCTTGGCCACGAAGTCGTCGCCGGATTCGGCCGGCTCTGCGGTGAAATGGACCTGGCCCTGGCCGGGTTCGACCATCCGGGGCTCGCGCGCACGTTGCAATGGGATGCGCGCCACGCCAGTGCCCTGATCGAGCACCTGCTGCCGGTGATCGAGGATCAGCGCCAGCGCGCACTGATCGCCGAGGCCGCCGAACAGGCTGGTCGCCGTCTGCAACCGTTGCTGGAAAAGCTGCCGGTGCAGGCGATCCACATGGACATCACCGACGACAACGTGGTCTGGCAGCGTGATGCCCGGCGACACTGGCAGTTGCAGGGCGTCATCGATTTCGGTGATCTGGTGCGCACCTGGCGTATCACCGATCTGTCGGTCACCTGCGCGGCGTTGCTGCATCACGCCGGGGGCGATCCGTTCGTGATCCTGCCGGCAGTGCAGGCCTACCACGCGGTCAATCCGTTGCAACACGAAGAATTACAGGCGCTGTGGCCGCTGATCGTGGCGCGTGCGGCGGTGCTGGTGCTCAGTGGCGAGCAACAGGTCAGCATTGATCCGGGCAATACCTACAGCCGCGACAACCTTACTCATGAGTGGGAAATCTTCCGGGTCGCCACCTCGGTGCCTTTGGCGCTGATGGAGGCGGCGATTCTCTCGGCGGTCGGGCGGACGTTGCCGGCCATCGACAGTGAAGGCTTCGCGCCGTTGTTGCCCGGTCTGGTCGGGCGCGAGTTCGCGCTGATTGATCTGGGTGTGTTGAGTGCGCACTTCGAGGCGGGCAATTGGGAGCAATCGGGCATTGATCAACGTCTGTTGAACGAGGCCGCCGCCATCCACGGTCTGGCCGCCAGTCGATACGGGCAATACCGTTTGTCCCGCACCCGGCCTGACAGCGCCGAGGAGCCAGAAACATTCCCGCTGCACGTTGAGTTGCGCGTACCTCAGGGTACGACGGTGGAAGCGCCGTTTGCGGGCGTTCTGCATCTGTCGGCTGACGGCGCGCTGCGACTCGACGGCCCGCAACTGAGCGTGCGCCTGTGGGGCGTGACGCCGTCGTTGCACAGCGGTGCGGCGCTGGTCAAAGGCCAGGTGTTGGGTTCGGTGGAGGGCCCGTTGATCGTGCAACTGGTTCGCGATGCGCACCTTGAGGCACCGCTGTTCTGCACGCCGACCCGCGCGCCGGCGTGGCAGGCGCTGTCGCCATCGCCAGCGGTGCTGCTGGGCCTGGCCTGCGACGCTGAGCCGGAACTGGATGCGCAAACCCTGCTGGCGCGCCGTGATGCCAGTTTCGCCCGCACCCAGAAACATTATTACGTCGACCCGCCGCGCATCGAGCGCGGCTGGCGCAATCACTTGATCGACATGCAGGGCCGCTCCTACCTCGACATGCTCAACAACGTCGCGGTGCTCGGGCACGGTCATCCGCGTATGGCCGCGGTTGCGAGCCGGCAGTGGTCGTTGCTCAACACGAACTCGCGGTTCAACTATGCGGCGGTCGCCGAGTTTTCCGAACGCTTGCTGAAACTGGCGCCGGAAGGCATGGACCGGGTGTTCCTGGTCAACAGCGGCAGCGAGGCCAATGATCTGGCGATCCGTCTGGCCTGGGCCTACAGCGGCGGGCGCGACATGCTCAGTGTGCTGGAGGCCTATCACGGCTGGACGGTCGGCGCGGATGCAGTGTCGACCTCGATTGCCGACAATCCGCAGGCCCTGAGCAGCCGTCCGGACTGGGTACACCCGGTGACTGCGCCGAATATCTATCGCGGCGAATTCCGTGGGCTTGATTCGGCGCCGGACTACGTGCGCAGCGTCGAACACAACCTGGCCAAAATCGACGAGCAGAAACGCCAACTGGCCGGGTTCATCTGCGAGCCGGTCTACGGCAATGCGGGCGGGATCTCGCTGCCGCCGGGCTATCTGAAAAAAGTCTATGAATTGGTGCGCGCCCGGGGCGGCGTGTGCATCGCCGACGAGGTGCAGGTCGGTTACGGGCGCATGGGCCACTTCTTCTGGGGCTTCGAAGAGCAAGGCGTGGTGCCGGACATCATCACCATGGCCAAGGGCATGGGCAACGGCCAGCCATTGGGCGCCGTGATCACCCGCCGGGAAATCGCCGAAGCGCTGGAAGCCGAGGGTTACTTCTTCTCGTCCGCGGGCGGCAGTCCGGTGAGTTGCCAGATCGGCATGGCCGTGCTCGATGTGATGGAAGAAGAAAAACTCTGGGAAAACGCCCAGTTGGTCGGCGGGCACTTCAAGCAGCGGCTGGAGGCATTGATCGATAAACATCCGCTGGTCGGTGCGGTGCATGGCTCGGGGTTCTATCTGGGGGTCGAACTGATCCGCAATCGGCAGACCCTGGAGCCGGCAACCGAAGAAACCACGTTGCTGTGCGATCGCCTGCGAGAGCTGGGGATCTTCATGCAGCCGACCGGCGATGACCTGAATATCCTCAAGATCAAACCGCCGATGGTCACTTCGCGTCAGAGCGTGGATTTCTTTGTCGACATGCTGTCGAAGGTGCTGGAAGAAGGCCTCTGAGCCTGTGATAGGCCGATTAATGCCGATTTGTATCGGCATTAATCGGTAGATTCAAAAGCGATCATTTGTTTTTAGCTTTTAAAGTCGATATTTATCGTTTATAAAGTCGCCATAGTCCGTCGTCCAAACCTGTTCGGCGCGTTGAACACCCTCGACCGTTCCCTGGAGTCCTGATCGACATGACCACCTTGAAAAGTACCCCACGCGCCGATGGCTTCCACATGCCGGCCGAATGGGCGCCGCAAACCCAGACCTGGATGATCTGGCCCGAGCGTCCGGACAACTGGCGTCTGGGCGGCAAGCCCGCGCAGGCCGCTCACGCCGCCGTGGCCAAGGCCATCGCGCGTTTTGAACCGGTGACCGTGGCGGTGTCCGCCGGCCAGTACGAAAACGCTCGCGCTCGCCTCGATGTACCGAATATCCGTGTGGTCGAGATGTCCAGCGATGACGCCTGGGTCCGCGACAGCGGCCCGACCTTCGTGATCAACAACAGCGGCGAAGTGCGCGGTGTGAACTGGGACTTCAACGCCTGGGGCGGCTTTGACGGCGGCCTGTATTCGCCGTGGAACCGTGATTCTCAGGTTGGCGGCAAGATCCTCGAGATCGAACGCAGCCCACGCTACCGCACTGAAGGTTTCGTGCTTGAAGGCGGCTCGATTCACGTCGACGGCGAAGGCACCCTGATCACCACCGAAGAATGCCTGCTCAACCGCAATCGCAACCCGCACCTGGGCCGCGAGGAAATCGAAGCGGTGCTCAGCGAAAACCTGTCGGTGGACAAGATCATCTGGCTGCCGGATGGCCTGTTCAACGACGAAACCGACGGCCATGTGGATAACTTCTGCTGCTACGTGCGTCCGGGCGAAGTGCTGCTGGCGTGGACCGACGATCCGCAGGATCCGAACTACCCGCGCTGCCAGGCTGCGATGAAAGTGCTGGAAAGCAGCACCGACGCCAAGGGCCGCCCGTTCACGGTGCACAAGATGCCGATTCCGGGGCCGCTGTTTGCCACCGAAGAAGAGTGCGCGGGCGTGGACCCGGTGGACGGCACTCAGGAGCGCAACCCGAGCGTGCGTCTGGCCGGTTCCTACGTGAACTTCCTGATCGTCAACGGCGGCATCATCGCACCGAGTTTCGACGATCCGATGGACGCCCCGGCCCGCGAAATCCTGCAGAACCTGTTCCCGCAACACGAAGTGGTGATGGTGCCGGGTCGTGAACTGTTACTGGGTGGCGGCAACATTCACTGCCTTACCCAACAGCAACCCGCGCCGCACAAAGAGTGAGTGCGGATGTAACAGCTTGAGTTGATTGAAAAATCGACCGGGCAGTCATTTGTTGCCCACGCTTGAAGAGAAACCCGCAGCCCGTCAGGACTGCGGGTTTCTTTATGTCCGCTGGTCGACAATTTCACTACGTTGGCATAGCTCTTGTATCGCTCATGACGCACTAGGGAGGGGGGAGAACTTCAACAGTTCTGTCATAAACCTTGGATAACGTAGCCGCTCACGAACGGGGAGAGAGCGCTGAAATGAACGCCGAAGTGAACGTAATCAGCGAGCGGACGTTGCATCCCATGGCTGTAAATAGTGAGTCGCTCCAGATTGTCGCGCACTGGTTGAAATCCAATGGAACGCGTCAGATCAGGGAACCTGATCCGCGCCGGATGATGATCGAGCGTTACCCCGCTGGCCTGTTCAGCGAGGCCGAACTGGACGCATTGTGGGATGTGATGGAAGGATAAGAAGAACAAACAAGGATTGTAAAAAGCGCTGCCGGGATGGCAGCGCTTTTTTTATGGGCGTGAATCAGAAGCTGTAGGTGCCGGTCATGACCAGGCTGCGTGGTGCGCCTGGCTGGATCTGGAAGGCGCTGGTGGCCGACGAGTAATACTCGCGGTCGGTGATGTTGTTCAGCGCTGCGCGCAAGTCCCAGTCCTTGTGGCGGTAGCCGACCAGGGCGTCCCAGCGACCGTAGCCCGGCAACACGGTGGTGTTGGCGTTGTCGGCGTAACGCTGACCGACCATGGTCAGACCGGTTTCGCCGTACCAGCCCATCTCCGGTTTCCAGGTCAGGAACAGGCTGCCGTTGTGCTTGGCGACGTTGTTGACGCGTTTGCCTTCCAGGCCGTTGTTGTCCTTCTCGATGGTCGCGTCCTGCACACCAACGCCACCGCGCACGTACCAGTTGCCGACGATCTTGCCAGTACCGGTCAGTTCGATCCCGCGCGAGCGCTGCAAACCGCTCATCACGGTCAGAGTCGGATCGACCGGGTCGGTGGTGCGGCGGTTGTAGAGTTCCAGCTCGTAGACGGCGAGGGTGGTGCTCAGGCGATCGTCGAGCCAGTCGCTCTTGACGCCGATTTCCTTTTGCTTGGTCAGCTCCGGACTCAAGTCGTTGGTGTTGCCGGCTGCACCGGGGGTGATACCGATCAGACCGCCGCCAACCGGCGAAAACGTCTTGGTCCATGAAGCGTAGAACGAGTGATTCTGCAGCGGCGTCCAGACCACGCCGAAACGCGGGCTGGTGCTGTGGCTGTCGCGGTCCTCGGAGATGTTGCGCAGTTTGTTGGTCGACTCGATATCGAAAGTGTCGTAGCGCAGACCGGCCAGCAGTTGCCATTCATCGTTCAGGCGCAGTTGATCCTGAACATAGATCGCGCGGCTTTCGACTTCGGTGTGGCTGCTGCTCGACACCTGCATGCGCCCGGTGTGGCGCTGGCTGCGATCCGGGTTGTACAGATCCAGCGACGGCACCGGTTGGGTGCCACGGCCGGTGGCCGCGTTGTACAGCGTCGGGTCGCGGCGCTGGCTGCCGGTTTCGATCCCGGTCAGCAGTCGATGTTCGAGGCCGAAGGTATCGAAGCCGCCTTCCAGTTCGACGTTGTTGAACACGTTGCGGGTGGTCAGGTCCTGTTGCCAGTGCTGGCGGGTGACCTTGTTGGTCTTCGCGTCGAAACCGGTGAGGTAGGTGTTGTCGAAATCGCTGTCGAGTTTGAACACACCGAGGGTGTGGCGCAGTTGCCAGTTGTCATTGATTTCGTAGCTCAGTTTCGAGCGCAGGGACTGCGTCTTGTCGTCGATGAAGTCGTGATCGTTGCCGTAGGTCGTGTCCCGGCCGACATCCGCCGGACGTCCACCGACGCCGGGAATGCCGCGATCCGGCGTGCGGTTGTAGCGGCTGTATTCGTATTGCACCAGCCAGTTCAGGTCAGGCGTGAGCTGCCAGCTCATCGACGGTGCAAACAGTTTGCGGTTGCCGCTGACACCGTCGCGGAAGCTGTTCTCGTCCATGTTGCCCATGTTCAGGCGCAGGCTGATGTTCTCACTCGGGTCGGCGCTGAGGTCGGCGTACAGGCTGCGCAGATCCTCGCTGCCGCCCTGGGCCTCAATGGTCGAGCGGCGGCCGAACTCGGGCGCCTTGCTCACACGGTTGACGATCCCGCCCTGGCTGCCACGGCCGTACAGCACGGCGGCGGGGCCCTTGAGCACTTCGACGCGTTCGATGTTGTGCAGATCGCGCTTGTACTGGCTGTCGTCGCGGATGCCGTCCAGGTAGAAGTCGTTGCTGGCGTCGAAACCACGGATGCGCAGGCTGTCGAAGCGCGTGTCGCCTCCGCCGCTGACGTTGGGAATCCCGCTCAGGGCATCTTCGATGTCATTGACGCCGTAATCCGCGACGTTGGCGGTCTTGATCGAATCGATCGCCTGCGGCACGTAGCGCACGGGGGTGGACGTGCGGGTTGCGGTGTTGCTGACCTTTACGCGCGGGTCGTCGGCCTGCGATTCAGCACTGATCGAAGTGGCGGGAAGTTCGGTCGCGGAGTAAGCGAAACCAGAGGACAAAAAGGCAGAAAGCCCAAGCGTGACGGGCGTGAGACGGAACGGGGCAGGCATTGAAAAGCGCATCCGGAAGGGTGGAAGAATTCGAGTGCGCGAATGGTAATGCTTTGCATTTACTTCCGTTAATTATTCCTGAAAGGTTCCGTTGTTTGATTGTTTCATTTTGTTTCAGGTCTTTTTCAAGACTGTTACAAGAATGACAACGACCCCATTCGACCGATTGCCGAAACAGACTGAAAGCCATTCCGGCGTTTTTCCGCAACGACCAGAGGATTAAGGTGGCGACATCGTTTTTCCCACCTTCTTGCCGGAGCTTTCCGATGACGCTTCATTACATCTACGACCCTCTGTGCGGCTGGTGCTATGGCGCCAAACCGCTGGTACAAGCCGCACAACAAGTGCTGCCGGTGATCGCCCACGCGGGCGGCATGATGACCGGTGCCAACCGCCAGAGTGTTTCACCGCAACTGCGCAATTACGTGATGCCTCACGACCGACGCATCGCCGAATACACCGGACAGCCGTTCGGCGAAGCCTATTTCGAAGGTCTGTTGCGCGATCACACGGCAGTTTTTGATTCCGCGCCACCGATTGCTGCTGTCATGGCAGCAGAAAGCATCGATGAGCGTGGCCTGGAACTGCTTGGCCGTTTGCAAACCGCACACTATGTAGAAGGCCGGCGAATTGCCGATGAAGCCGTGCTCGTGGAGTGCGCGGCAGAGATGGGCTACGAGGCGGATACGTTCCTCAAAACCCTCAAAGCGACTGACATTGATCAGCACATAAAGAACAGCCGCGCACTGCTGGCGAAACTCGGCGGCCAAGGCTTTCCCACCTTCGCGCTGGAGCAGGACGGCAAGTTCACCCTGATCGATATCGGCCCGTGGCTCGGCAAACCGCAGGCCTTTGCACAGTGGTTGAGCGAGTCGATTCCGTCGGTACCATCGGCGCAAACCTTGCCGGTTTGCGGCCTCGACGGTTGCGCGTGAGACGGCATCAAAATCCCTGATTACAGGCGTTTCCCTGCACGCAGCCATCGAAAAATTTACTTTTTTTAGACGATTTTTGCCTATTTAAAGACGATTCTTGAAATTGACACATTGTTCAGGGCGCGGCTACGATTCGGCCCAACGCCTGTGGCCAACCGCCATGACTCAAAAATAATAAGAAGGCCCGCCACGACTTTGTCGTGGGCGGGCCTTTTTGTTTCGGGGTGAAAAAAGAGTGCATTAGCGCCGTTTCAGCCGTTCGACACAGCGCGTTTCAACCCGTAATAAGGAAAACAAAATGTTGAACAAGCGGATCAGTCTGATCGCATTGGGGATGTTGAGCGCCACTCAGGCCATGGCTAACGACCAGGCCGAGTCCAAGGGTTTTGTTGAAGACAGCAGCCTCAAAGTGCTGCTGCGCAATGCCTATATCAATCGTGACTATAAAGACGGCAACAAGGACAAATCCGAGTGGGGCCAGGCGGCCATCGGTACGTTCTCGTCCGGTTTCACCCAGGGCACCGTCGGTGTCGGTGTGGACGCATTCGGTCTGTACGCCCTGAACCTGGAGCGCAGCGAAGATCGCAGCGGCGCCCAGGGTATCGACTTCTTCAAGAAGGGCGACAGCGGCCACCCGGCCAATGACCTGTCCAAGGGCGGCGCAGCGGTGAAATTCCGCCTGTCCAACACCACCCTGACTTACGGTGACCAGATGCCGGCCCTGCCGGTGCTGAACTACGACAACTCGCGTCTGCTGCCGGAAAGCTACACCGGTACCTTGATCACTTCCAAAGAGATCAAAGGTCTGCAACTGGATGCCGGTCGTTTCACTGCCGAATCGCGCAAAAGCGCTGAAGGCCGTGACAGCGGTGGTCTGAAGTCGATCAACGTGTTGGGCGGTAGCTACCAGTTCACCGAACAGTTCAAGGCTGCGCTGTACGCTTCCGACGTCGAAGACGTGCTGAAGAAGCAATACGTGAACGCCAACTACGTGTTCCCGATCGACAAGGATCAGTCCCTGACCCTGGACTTCAACGGTTACCGCACCAAGCTGGACAACTCCTATGTCCGCGAAAACGGTGTGACCGGCGACGACAACAAGATCTGGAGCCTGGCAGCGACCTTCGCTACCGGTCCGCACTCGTTCACCGTGGCACACCAGCGTTCCACCGGCGACAGCAACCTGGGTTACGCCTATGGCGGCTACCAGAAAGGTCAAGGTCGCGTGGGTGACGGTGGCAACACCATCTACCTGGCCAACTCCTACTGGTCGGACTTCAACGCTGAAGACGAGCGCAGCTGGCAGTTGGGCTACGGCCTGGACTTCGGCGCATTCGGCGTACCGGGTCTGAGCTACAACTTCGCTTATGTGCGTGGCGACAACATCACCACGTCCACCAGCGAAGGCGGCACCGAGCGCGAAATCTTCAACCAGTTCAAGTACGTCGTGCAAAGTGGCCCGGCCAAAGACCTGAGCGTGAAACTGCGCAGCTCGATCCTGCGTGTTTCGCAGAAATCCAGCGAATACAACGTCAGCGGCAACGAGCTGCGTGTGTTCGTGGATTATCCGATCAACATCTTCTGATGATCGGTTAAGGCTGCGAAACGCCATAAAAAACCCCGACTGGTTCGGGGTTTTTTTTTGACGTTTTTTGAAAAAAAAGCATAAAAACCCGTGTTTTTGTCATTTGAAACGCACTTTGAAGGCGTTTCAAATCGCGTTTCAAACAGGGCTTTAAATGCCTGAAATTCTTTCTCATGGACGCAAATTCTCCACCTAATAGATTAGGCCGCTCAATGCAGCGGAGAATTTGGTAATGATCGTTTTAACCAGAGAAGTGGGCGAATCGCTACGGCGTGACAAGTACGCCAATGTGCAGGGTGCTGACTTCAATCTCTACGGTCATTTCGCCGACTTCGTCAGACTGACCAAAAGTTGGGAAAACATGGAGCCTGACAGTTACTACGGTCAGGCCGAAGCCGGCATGCGTTACCGTCGTTACAGCGACTTTGAGTACAACCCCAAGACACGCGAACTGAAGCAACTGGAACATCGCGCGTACGTGCAGTCCAAGGAAAACAATGCTTACGTGGGCGGCGTTGTACGGCACTTCCAGGACTTCTCTGATGAAGTCATCAGTTCGCCGGTGATGCGCAGCCTGATCGACACCGATTTCGAAGTGTACAAAAGCGTGTTGCCGGAAGAGCTGCACGATGAAATCTGGCAATGCCAGATCCATCAGATCCGCATCGAGATCAAACCCGGCAAACAACTGGAAATCACTCCGGAAGGCATTCATTGCGACGGTTACCCGTTCAGCGGTGTGCACTTCTGGGGCCGCAACAATGTCGAGGGCGCCGAAAGTCGTCTGTACGACATTCACGAGCAGCAACTGGCGTCGACCACCTACCTGGAAATCCTCGACACCACTTACTTCCTCGACCGCGACATGCGCCACTACGTGACACCGGCGCGCAATACCCACTCCCATGCCATGGCGTACCGGCAGATTCTGGCGATTTCCTTCTCGCGGCCCGGGACCGCTTTCGACATTGTTCGCTAATCAGATCACTCAAATTGACGGCGTCGAATGCTCGACGCCGGTGGTGCTGCGGCGCGCGACGGCCAAGGATGCGCAGCGCATGGAGCGCTTCTTCCGCCAGTTCGACGAAGTGTCGTTCTGCGAATGGCAGGACGCCAAATGCCTGCGCGGCGTGCTGATCCAGAAGACCACCACGGCGTATCTGGCCTTCGATGTCGAAGGCGAGATTGTCGGCGCGGTGCTGGGCGGCATGCTGGGCAGTCGCGGTACGATCAACCATCTGGCAGTCAGCGCGCGCTATCGCAGCCAGGGCGTCGGCCAGCGGCTGGTGGAAGCGGCGTCGGCCGACATGAAACGGGTCGGTGTGCTGCGGATGTTCCTGTTCGTCGATGATGCTAACCTCGCGGGCAAGCGTTTCTGGACTGCCCAGGGTTTTTGCGAACCACACGGCGAGCGGACATTTGAGAGGGATCTATGAATGAAACATCCGGCAGTGCGCCGCTGATGGTCGACCGTCAGCCGTCGCGCACTTTTGCCGAAGCCAGCCCGGTGGTGGCCGGTTATTTCACCGTGTCGTTCGTGTTCGGGCTGATGGCGGTCAACGCCGGGCTGCCGCTGTGGCTGCCGGTGGCAATGTGTCTGTTCGTGTATGCCGGGGCTTCGCAATTCGCGGCGCTGGCGCTGATCAGCAGCGGGGCGTCACTGACCACCATCGTGCTGACCACGTTTCTGATCAATGCGCGGCACATGCTGATGTCGGTGTACATGGCGAAGGCCCTGCGGGCGCTGGGCCTGAGCCGCATGGAGCGCTGGTGCTACGCCGGCGGCCTGACCGATGAATCGTTCGCCTTCCACAGCGTCAAACTGGGCACCGGTGCGCCGGTAAACATCCGTTATCTGATCGGCTTCAACCTGTTCTGCCACACCTCCTGGGTGATCGGCGGATTGCTCGGCGCCCTGTGCGCGCAGTACGCGTCACACCTGATCAAATACCAGCTCGACTATGCGCTGACCGCGATGATGCTCTACGTGCTGGTCTCGCTGTGCAACACCCGCAACAAACTCATCGCCGCACTGGCCGCTGTGGTCTGCATGGGCGCACTGAGTCTGGTCGGCAGCTCGCCATTCAACGTTTTCATCGCCACGTTTGTGGGCTGCGGAGTGGGTGTATGCCTGACCAAACGTTCCTGATTCTGGTGGTCGCGCTGATGATGGCCGTGACCTTCCTGCCGCGTGCCTTGCCGTTGCAGGTCAACACCGAGCACTGGCCGCCCTTCATCGCCCGGGCGCTGGAATACCTGCCGGTGGCGATCGTCGCTGCGATCAGCCTGACTCCCTTGTTGATCAAGGATCAGCACATACAGCTCGATCGCCCGGAATTCTATGCAGCGATTCCGACGCTGTTATGTGCGTATTTCAGCAAAAACCTCTTTCTCAGTGTGGCGGTTGGGACGGCTGCGTACATTGCGCTCGGCTCGTTCATGTAGCGGCAGATCGACCACATCGTTCAACGCCTGGCCGGACAGATCCGGGTTGTTCACCGCCAGGCGCACTTCGAGGAAATCCTCGAACCCGGGGAAAATCGTCAGGCCGTTCTTCTGCGCGGCCTCGCGGGAGACCATGCCGACGGCGTCCATTTGCGTGATGAGCGACAGGGTCAGCGTTTCGCTGCAGGAATAAATCGTCCGTTGGCTGTTCTCGTGATTGCCCAGCCCGGCGTCGAGAAAACGCAAAAAGCTGTGGGAATACGGACAATCTTCTGCCGGACGCACCTGAAACTTGTTGCCGAGCAACGTCAGCGGATCGTTTTCCTGGCCGCAATGCGCGCCGACCACTTGCACCTGCACTTCCGGCAGGACAATGCTCGGCAAACCCGGACGTTGCGGGCCGATCAACACCGCAAGATCGAAGTCTTCGTTCTTCAGCTTGCTGAGGTTTTCCATCGACTCGGCGTAGCTGAATTCCATCTGGTAGTCGGGAAACACGTCGATCAGGCGTCCGATCAATCGTCGGTTGAAGTCCGGGTCCAGCGTGGTGTTCAACGCCACTTTCAACGTGCGCTGTCCCGGCACCTTCAGCGCCTCGACTTTCTCTTCCATCTGCCGCGTGGCTATCAGCACTCTGTCCATATAGGGCGTCAGCTCCGTGCCTTGCGGCGTCAGCGTCAGCCCTTTGTTGGAACGGCGAAACAAGCGGAAACCGAACTGTTCTTCGACCTTGTTCAACTGTGCGGCCAGGGCCTGCACAGTCAGGCACGAATGCTCGGCTGCGGCCGACAACGAGCCGGTCTGCACGATGCGCATGAGGTTGCGTAAGGTTCTGCTATCCATGGGTAATGCCCTCTGAAGTGGGCTGGGTATTGTTGTGTACGTGACGGCCTGAACGGCTCCATTTGCCGGCTATATTCCTGCACCTGAGCATAGTTGTCGCGCAATTAGTAGCGAATTGATGTCCCTGCCGATGGCTGGAGGCTGACACAGGATCGGGGTTTTTGGTGACGCGGGGGTGATTGGGGTCAAAAAAAGTGCACGGTTTGGGTGCGTTCCCGGGGTTTTTCAGAGGGAAGCGACTGACACGAATGGGGGCTTTCGCCCGCAATTTTTACGGATAGGTCTCAGAGATCACTGCGAATGAGCTGATATCGGACGCGGTCTTTTGCTCAAATTCAGGCCTGGTTGTGACAAGTTATTCATTACACCACCTCACAAATGAAGTACCCCACCCCTACTTTTTCCCCTCCCGGCACACGCCTAAATTGAGCTCCAACACCTGACCATCATCCCGAGGCCAGGTCACTGGAGTAATCGTCATGCCATTTGTCAGCGTACGCATCACCCGCGACGGTGTTACCCGCGAGCAGAAAGCTCAGGTGATCGCCGAAATCACCGAAACCCTGGAACGCGTCCTCAACAAACGCCCGGACCTGACCCACATCGTGATCGAAGAAGTCGACACCGATAACTGGGGCTACGCCGGTATCACCACCACCGAATACCGCCGACAACTGGCGGAACGGAATCAGTCATGACCGCACTCACTGTCTTTTCGGTCACCATCAACCTGTTGAGGATTTCATCATGAGCCATTCGAAAAAAACCGTCGTCATCACTGGCGCCTCCCAAGGTCTGGGCGAAGGCATGGTCAAGGCCTTCCGTGAACTGGGCTACAACATCGTTGCCACCTCGCGCTCGATCAAACCGTCGAACGACCCGCAGATCCTGACCATCGCCGGCGACATAGGCGATCCTGCCACCGCTCAGCGTGTGATCAGCGAAGGTGTGGCGCGCTTTGGCCGCATCGACACCCTGGTCAACAACGCCGGCATCTTCGTCGCCAAACCGTTCACCGCTTACACCCCGGAAGACTACGCTGCGGTGCTGTCGGTCAACCTCAACGGCTTCTTCTACATCACCCAACTGGCCATCGCCGAAATGGAAAAACAGGGCAAGGGCCACGTGGTCAACATCACCACCAGCCTGACCGACCACGCGGTCGACGGCGTGCCCTCGGTCCTCGCCTCACTGACCAAGGGCGGTCTCAACGCCGCCACCAAATCCCTGGCCATCGAATACGCCAAACGCGGGATCCGGGTGAACGCGGTTTCGCCTGGCATCATCAAGACGCCGATGCATGGCGAGGAAACCCACGCGGCACTGGGGGCTCTGCACCCGGTTGGGCACATGGGCGAGGTCGACGATATCGCGCAGGCCGTGGTGTATCTGGATAACGCGGCGTTTGTGACGGGTGAGATTCTGCATGTGGATGGCGGGCAGAGCGCTGGGCACTGACCGTCGGTGTGTCGATCGGGTGCAACTGATTGACCTGATGCGGCTGGCCGAGGCTTCGGTCAGCTGCATCGATAGGTTCAAGCCGCAAAGGGGCTTGTTTTGCTTTTAGCCTGTCAATGAAACCAGGATTGCAGAATCAATTTGATACCGAACGGATCGCTGAAATTCGGCTCAATCTTTTTGATCCTTTTTATTGATCAGCTTGGTTCCTCGTCCCACTCGCAGCACTTTCGAGACCACATTACGAAGGCTGTTGTCCACAATACCCAGCAGGCGACGACCTGTTTCCTCCGGGCGGCCACTGAACGACGTTACGTGAAAGTATTCGTGATCATCCGGCGAAGTTGCCGAGAAGTAATAGTTGGAAACACAGCACCGAGGCATTTCGGCGCGAACACCGCTCACGGAGTGCCAGGAGTATTTGTTGGTTTCCATCACCACCAGGCGATTGCACTTGGACACGATCGTTTTCTGCTGCTTGACCTTCGGATCCCACAGCTCAAAGTTGCCGCCATTTTCAAGCACCCAGTCGGGCGACACGTAATAGAGCAGATTCAGGCGGCGGTACAGGTTGCGCGTGCCGTCGTGGCTGTTGTCGATGTGAGGGTTCAGAAAGTCGCCTTGGAACATCATCGACAGGCCGCCGGCGTACAGGCTTGGGTCCGGCACGACATCGTCCATCCCGACCAGTTGTGCAACCTTGGCCACAACAGATTCGTGCTGCATTGCGTAGGTCACGGCGCTCAGGATCTGCGGATAGTCGGAGAGATTGGTCAGCGTCTTTTTCTTCTCCCGGAACGACTGGCGGTCAAAGAACCCATCAGCATTACGCGGGAACGCCTCATAAATCGCCTCAGCCATTTCGTCCGTGAGCAGGTCGTCAACGAAGAAGTGGCGAGTGTGGGTGCCCTCGGGATTGTTCCACTGTCTCTGAATGTCAGTGCCCATTTCGTCAAGCCGATTGACGATAAGCGCAGCGATTTGTGTGACTTCCATTTGAGATCCTTGGCCTGGTGGCATTTGAGCGACCAACATTCTCCCCGAAACGGATCATCGTATTCAAACGGAAGCAGCGGTTTGCATTTGCGACCACGCTGGGATTGCCGGATAAGAGCACCCATCAATGCACTCGATGCCGAGCAGTACAAGCGCCGTTATGGCCATTCGGCAAGCGTGACATCCATGAAGGTGCTCAGGAATCTGCAACCGGCTTGAAGTGATCAGTCTATGGATTGTTCCGATTAAAACTGGCAACACGATTACTGATGATCGGAGATGTAGACGAAATGTGGACACTCCAGAAACAACAAAGCCCCTGCATTTCTGCAGGGGCTTGTTTTGTATGGTGCCGGCACCAGGAATCGAACCCGGGACCTACTGATTACAAGTCAGTTGCTCTACCATCTGAGCTATACCGGCGTGTGGGCGACGATTATAGCGACTCGGTTGCTTCTGTAAACCCCTGAATTCAGACTATTTTTGCGCGGGCTCCGATCAGGCCCGACGCAGGACGTTGCGCAGTTTCTGGATCGCTCGCCAGGCGCGGTTGTTCTGGATGGCGCGCAGTTGGGCTTCGGCGTGTTCGGCGCGTTGCAGAGCGGCGCTGATTTGCGCCAAGGCGTCGGCTTCGCCGGGGCTGACGGGGTGGGCGAAGGGGTGGCCGAGGCATAGCTGGAAGTTGTCGAGTTGGCAGGGCGCCATGTCGAAGGCCGGTTTCAGATTCAGGTGTTCGTCGGCCAGGAAATAGCTGTTGAGGCCGTCGAAGCAAACGTTGGTGTAGCTGGCGCCGGTGACCAGGTGTTCCCAGGTGTGGTCGCGCTCGAACGGGGTTTCGATGAGGATGATCCATGGACGGAAGCGGCTGAAGTCCATGCCGCGCAGCACGGTCTCTTCGTGGCCCTCGACGTCGATTTTCAGGAAATGGATTTCGCGGCCGCTGGCGTGTTCTTCGCAAATCGAGGTCAGGGTCCGGGCCTGGACGGTGAGGCTGCGCACGTCGAGGCCGAGATCGCGGCGCTCCTGGGCGGTGACGGGGTCGGCGGTGGACAGGCCGGTCCCGGGAATGCCGTAGAAGGTCACTTCACCGGGCTTATCACTGGCGATGCATTGCAAGGTCGTGTCGCGCGGGCGTTGTTCGCACAGGGCGTCGTGGAAGTTCTGCATCGGCTCGACGTTGATGCCGCTCCAGCCGCGATCGTAGAACGCCTTGGTGACCGAGTCGTGGGTCGGATCGTTGGCGCCGACATCGATGTAGAAGCCGTTTTCAAAGAACTTGAGGGCGCGCCACAGGCGGATGTCTTCGAAATTCTGTGCGTAAGAGATGAACGTCACGGTCGCTCCCTGTCAGTCAGGTTCTTCTTGTTCGTGCGTGCGCTGCCGGCACAGTGTGAGCCTGTATAGCAAGGGTGGTGGGCAGTCGCAATTTTCCGTTGCCGGCGTCCGTGATTCGGCGGTTATGTCCTTTTGCTTGGGGGCTTATGCACAACAGGCGTTTAATTCGACAGGGTCAGGCGGGATTTTGTGGACGGGTTCTCATTTGAATCGCAAATCCCTGTTTTACCGGTTTTTTATTCATATGAACAAAAAATGACCAGGGCTGTTAATGGCTTGAAACAGCCGTGGATATTGGATCCACGATAAATCCATCAACAGAGTTATCCACAGGCTGCAAGGAATTAAGCGCGTTCGGCCAGCAGCAGGAAATTGCGGGGTGTGAGCGGCGCCTCGCAGAAGGTACCGAGACGTACGACGTATCCCTGTTCGGTGAGGAAAAGTGCCCGATCAAGATTCAGCCAAAGCTCCAACGGTCGTCGGAAGAGTCCGCGCATTAATTCCAGGTTGCGAACTTCGGCCAACCGCTGCCAACCCGCTGCTTCCAGTGCCGGCCAATCGTGCTCGCCGATTGTGGATAACTCTTTCAACGCCGCCAGGTCGCGACAGAAGTCGTCGAACGGCTTGTCCAGCCAGGCGCTGGGAAGGGATGGCGTCGGGAGGTACTCGTCGATACCCCGCACTTGCCGTTGCAGCAGATCGAAGGCCAACCGACGGGCCATGGAGGTATCACGTTGACGTCGGACGCGGGCCCCGGCAGTGACGGTTTCGCTCATCGGTAGGGACAGATCTTCCAGCGAGAGCTGGAGGTCTGATCGCGAACCAGCGGAGGACAATGCCTGATATTCAGTGCGACTGATCCGGTTATAGCAGCACGGTGCGATCGCCAATTGTCGGCAGCCAGCGTCGGAAGCCAGTTGCATCAGCCGCACATGCAGGTCGCCGCAAGCGTGCAGGGCGACGGGTGTGTGCTCGGCGTTCAGCAATAAAGCGGCGTTCGCCGCGAGCACATCCTGCTCGACATGCAGCGTATTCAGGTGATGACGCTGACTCAGCGCCTGACCGCTGGCAACCAGCGCCGGGTCATATTCAAGGCATGTGAGTTGCTGGTCAGCGCCGAGCAGGCGACGGCCCAAATGACCTTTGCCCGAACACCAATCCAGCCAGTGCTTCGGTTGTGAGGCAAACGACAAACGGCTGGCGAAGGCCTCGATCTGCTGCCATTTGCGCCCCGGCACATCGACATTCAGTCGATGGCTGGAAGCTTCCAACTCGTGTGCAGGTAATTCACCCACCGAGCTCAGCTCAAGCGATAACGCTGCCAATGAAGCAAAGGGTTCGGGCGCACCCAAAAGTTCGGCGGGATGGTTGTGGGCGTTTTCCGCATCCTCCAGCGACCGACCACGTAGCCACAAGGCCAGCTCCGGGTAGGACGCTTCCCAGGGCAGTTGCAGATGAGTGAACGGGCGGGGTTTCCACAGCGCCTGATGCGCCGTGAGAAATGTATCCAGTGCCGTGAAACGGGCGAGCAGATCCTCGCCCGTCAGCACGTAAGAAGCTTCAGCGCCCCTGGCAGGCATCGACGCGCAGCCAGCGTTCCAGCAACTTGAAGCCGCGAACCAGCACGTAGGCCATTACCAGATAGAACACACCGGCCGCGAAGAAGATCTCCACCGGCAAGTAAGTGCGGGCAATGATCGTACGGGCCATGCCGGTCAGTTCCAGCAAAGTCACCGTACTGGCCAGGGCACTGGCCTTGAGCATCAGGATCACTTCGTTGCTGTAGGCCGGCAAGCCGATGCGCGCAGCACGCGGCAGGATGATGTAGAACAGCGCTTTCGGCCGGGACATGCCCAGCGCCCGCGCCGCTTCGATTTCACCCGGGGGAATCGCCTGGATCGCGCCGCGCAGGATCTCGGCGATGTACGCCGCGGTGTGCAGGGTCATGGTCGCGGTAGCGCACCAGAACGGATCGCGCAGGTACGGCCACATCGAGCTGTTACGCACCGCGTCGAACTGCGCCAGGCCGTAATAGACCAGGAACAACTGAACCAGCAACGGCGTGCCACGGAAAAAGAAGATGTAGGCGTAGGGCAATGCGCGCACGTACCACAGCTTCGAAGAACGGGCGATGCCCAGCGGGATTGCCAGCAGCAGCCCGGCGATCACGGCGATGGCCACCAGTTCCAGGGTCAGGGTCGCGCCCTGAGCCAGTTTCGGCAGCCACTTGATGATGACTTCCCAGTTCATTGAGCGCTCCTCGCGAAGCCGCGTGCGGCGCGTTTTTCCAGGAAGTGCATGCCGGTCATGGCCAGTACGGTCAGGCCCAGGTACATGAAGGCGGCGACCATATAAAAGGTGAACGGCTGTTTGGATACGGTCACGCCGATCTGCGCGTGTCGCATGATTTCTTCCAGGCCGATCACCGACACCAGTGCGGTGTCCTTCATCAGGATCATGAACAGGTTGCCCAGACCGGGCAGGGCGATGCGCCACATCTGCGGCATGATCAGCCGGGTGAAGATCCGCCATTTCGACAGGCCCAGGGCCACGCCGGCCTCACGGTGGCCTTTGGGAATGGCGAGGATCGCGCCACGGAACACTTCCGTGGCGTAGGCGCCGAAGCACAGGCCCAGCGCAATGACGCCGGCGGCGAAGGCGCTGAGTTCCAGATCGGGATTGCCGAAGAACTCACCGAGGGCGCGCATGGCGTTGACCGTACCGAAGTAGATCAACAGCACCCAGAGCAATTCCGGGACGCCGCGCACCAGGGTCGAATAAGTGCCGCCAAGCCATTGCAGCGGCTTGTACGGGGAAGTCTTGGCCAAGGCGCCGAGCAGACCGAGCACCAGCCCGAGGCACAGGGCTGAGAGTGCCAGTTTGACGGTCATCAGCGCGCCGGCGGCGAGCGCCGGGCCGAATCCGTAGAGGTCGATAATCATGGATTTCTTTTCAAATCGCGGCAGGCAAGGCCGGGGATCGGCGCCACTCTGTAGCGGCGTCGATCCGGCAGGTCAGGATCAGTAGATGCTGAACGGGAAGTACTTGTCGTTGATCTTCTTGTAGGTGCCGTCGGCAACGATTTCCTTCAGCGCGACGTTCAGCTTCTCGCGGATGGCGTCGCCTTTACGTACAGCGATACCGATCTTGTCGCTTTCTTCCACCGGGTCGCCCTTGAATTCGTAGGCTTTGCCGGCGTCGCTTTTCAGCCACTCGTAGTTGACGTATTTGTCGGCGAGGATGCCGTCCAGGCGACCGGAAGTCAGGTCGAGGTAGGCGTTTTCCTGGGTGTCGTAGAGCTTGACGGTGATGTCGTCACCGAAGTGATCTTCCAGGAAGGTGCCGGCCAGGGTCGCGCGCTGGGCGCCGATCACTTTGCCCTTCAGCGCAGCCTTGTCGGTTTTGAAGTCGACGTTTTTCGGCGCGATGAATTGCAGCTTGTTGGAGTAGTACGGGTCGGTGAAGTCCACCGCTTGCTTGCGCTCGTCGGTGATCGACATCGAAGAGATGAGGAAGTCGAACTTCTTGGCATTCAGGGCCGGGATGATGCCGTCCCAGTCGGAAGTGACCACGGAGCACTCGACTTTCATCTTGGCGCACAGGGCATCGCCGATGTCTTTGTCGAAGCCGACGACGTTGCCGCTGGCATCTTTGTTGTTGAACGGCGGGTAAGCCGCTTCGATGCCCATCTTCAGGGTCTCGGCCATGGCGCCGGCGCTGAACGCCAGGGAGACGGCGGCGGCCAGGAAGACCTTTTTGTAGTTCTGCATGCGGGTAGCTCCGTTAGCGGTTGCTGGACATGAATTGTTTGCAGCGCGCCGAAAGCGGGTTTTCAAACACCTGCTGTGGCGATCCTTGCTCTTCGACCAGGCCCTGGTGGAGGAACACCACTTCACTGGAAACCTGACGGGCGAACCCCATTTCGTGGGTCACGAGCAGCATGGTGCGGCCTTCTTCGGCCAATGCGCGGATGACATTAAGTACTTCCTGGACCATTTCCGGGTCAAGGGCGGAGGTGGGCTCGTCGAACAGGATCACCTTGGGCTGCATCGCCAGCGTGCGGGCAATCGCCGCGCGTTGTTGCTGGCCACCGGACAGTTGCGCCGGGTAGGCGTGGCGCTTGTCGGCGATGCCGACCTTGGCCAGCAGGGCTTCGGCGACTTCGATGGCTTCGGCCTTGCTCTGGCCGAGCACGCGGCGCGGGGCTTCGATGATGTTGTCGAGCACGCTCATGTGCGGCCACAGATTAAAGTTTTGAAACACAAAACCAATCTCGGAACGCAGGCGATTGATCTGTTTGCCGTCGGCGGCAACCAGTTCGCCATTCTTGGCGGCCTTGAGCTTGAGTTCTTCCCCGGCCACCAGGATCTGGCCCTGATGCGGGTTTTCCAACAGGTTGATGCAACGCAGGAACGTGGACTTGCCGGAACCGGAGGAACCCAGGATCGAGATCACATCGCCGTCGCGGGCGGTCAGCGAGATGCCTTTGAGCACCTCAAGCTGTCCGTAGCGTTTGTGCAAGTTGCGGATTTCAAGCGCGGGCGTGGCCTCAGCCATGTGCGTTCCTCATATATGTTGCGCTCCTGCTGTTGGTTGGCCTTCCTGGCGAGGCGGCCAAGCTAGCATAGCGTTTCAATGGCAGCCAACAGCGCTACGGGCGGTAAACGGATGGCGTGTGGCAGGTTGTCGCATCGGCGCAGCAGACTGTCGCCCCATCAACAACCGAACGGGTGTTTGAACGTTGATTCCCGTGGGTGCCGCGTAAAAAAAGGCGCGATGTTGCCACCTTTGGCGGGGTGTTGGAAGCGCTAACCGGCCGAACGTTCCTCATTCGCCCTTTTATTGTGCATCCCACACTTTTTCAGTGTGTTTCTGGTGCGCTCGATCGTTTAAAAAGTGAGTCGCAGGGTAACGCTTTGGCGAAAGGCCAGCATTCTCAAGGACTTGCGATGACTGTCCGGTCGCGCTGAAAACCGCGAGGCAGAAGAGTTTGAAACATTTTGGCGCAATTATTGCGTGCAGAATCCGGAACGCCCCGTTGGATTCTTTTTACGAGAAGGAACGCCAGACGGGACGGACTGAATCGCTTTCCTCGTAAAGGTAGTTTCAATGAGCAGTACCCAAAGCTCCAATGGCCTCGAACAGGGGCTCAAACCGCGTCATGTGACCATGCTGTCGATCGCCGGGGTGATCGGTGCAGGTCTGTTCGTAGGCTCCGGCCACGCCATCGCCGCCGCTGGTCCCGCTGTTCTGCTGGCGTACGCCGCTGCTGGCGCGCTGGTTGTGCTGGTGATGCGCATGCTCGGCGAAATGGCTGTTGCTTCGCCTGACACCGGCTCCTTCTCGACTTATGCCGACCGCGCCATCGGCCATTGGGCCGGTTTCACCATCGGCTGGCTGTACTGGTGGTTCTGGGTACTGGTGATCCCGCTGGAGGCCAACGCCGCCGCGACCATCCTGCACGCCTGGTTCCCGAGCGTGGAAATCTGGGCCTTCGCGCTGATCATCACCATGCTGCTGACGGTGACCAACCTGTTCAGCGTGAAAAACTACGGTGAGTTCGAATTCTGGTTCGCCCTGCTCAAAGTCGTGGCGATCATCGGTTTCATCATCCTCGGTATCGCGGCCATTTTCGGCTTCCTGCCGAACAGCCAGGTCAGCGGCGTTTCGCACATCTTCGACACCCAGGGCTTCCTGCCAAACGGCATGGGCGCGGTGTTGGGCGCGATCCTGACCACCATGTTCTCCTTCATGGGTACCGAGATCGTGACCATCGCGGCCGCGGAATCGAAGAACCCTGGCAAGCAGATCTCCAAGGCCACCAACTCGGTGATCTGGCGGATCGGCCTGTTCTACCTCGTATCGATCTTCATCGTTGTGGCCCTGGTGCCATGGAACGACCCGGTTCTGGCGAGCCTCGGCTCCTACCAGACTGTGCTTGAGCGCATGGGCATCCCGAACGCCAAGATGATCGTCGACATCGTGGTTCTGGTCGCGGTGACCAGCTGCCTGAACTCGGCGCTGTACACCTCTTCGCGCATGCTGTTCTCCCTCGGCAAGCGTGGCGATGCTCCTGCCATGGCAACCCGCACCAACAAAAGCGGCACCCCTTACTGGGCAGTGATGTTGTCCACTGGCGCGGCGTTCCTGTGCACCTTCGCCAACTACGTGGCCCCGGCTGCGGTGTTCGAGTTCCTGCTGGCCAGCTCCGGCGCCATTGCGCTGCTGGTGTACCTGGTGATCGCGATTTCGCAACTGCGCATGCGTAAACAACGCATGGCTCGCGGCGAAAAAATCGTCTTCAGCATGTGGCTGTTCCCGGGCCTGACCTACGCGGTGATCGCCTTCATCGTGGCAGCCCTGACCATCATGCTGTTCCAGGACGCCCACCGTGTGGAAATCCTCGCGACCGGCCTGCTGAGTCTGGTCGTTGTGGCGACCGGTCTGTTGGTCGCTCGCCGTCGCAAGGCGGAAAACCGTGGTGCGGCGGTTCTGAACTGATCCGTATCGCGTAATGCAAAACGGCCGCTGTCAGTGATGACAAGCGGCCGTTTTTGTTACTGAGCGGGGTTTATTCGCTCTTCTCTTCCGGTGCATCAACCGACTGACCGTAGCTATCCAGCGCAATCCCGAAGTCGGTGATGAACTGCGGTTCGCTCAGCCAGGCCTGGGCGGTCTCGCGGTCCATGCCGTCGGCCCACATGCGGTAGTCGATCAGCATGTCGGCGGCCAGGTGGGTGGCGGCCATGCCTTCGTTGTCGGCGTTTTCCATGTCCAGCAGTTCAGGATGATCAACGATGATGAACGCCAGCTCCCGCAGCAGCGTCAGCAGCATGTCGTTGCGGCTGACGGCTTCGGCGTCGCGCATCTTGCTGAACATCGCCAGGGTGTATTCCGGGATCGGCTCGGCCAGGTGACCGAGGTCATCGTCTTGGGCCAGAGGTTTGCGGCCGACCATGCGGATCTGCTTGGCTTTGGCCTTGGCGCGTTTGGCGCGTTTCTGCTGCTTGTTCAGGGATGCCATGGGAACTCAGTTTTTCTGTTGGGTTTGTGCGGCGATTGCGTCGGACGCGGCCACATAGTCTTTCTGGAAGGCAGGCGATTCGATCCACGCCAGGGCACCGGCCTCGTCGGTCTCGGTGGACCACTGGCGGTACTCGATCAGTGCGGCGAGGATGAAGTGCATCGCGCCTTCTTCGCCTTCCTGTTCGTACACCAGTTCCAGCAACGGGTCTTCGAGGAACGCAGCGCACATGGCCTGCTGGCTGATCTTCTCGGCGTCGATCATTTTCTTGAACAGCTCGGTCAGGTCCACCGATTCGAAATCGATGCGGTCGTCGTTCGGGTCCAGCTCGACCGGCGCTTCCGCACGTTTGGTGCGGTTCTGCTTGGCCTTGGTCTTGGCCCGGGCGGCACGTTTTTGCTGCTTGTTGGCAGAAGCCATGGTGTGTGTTCCGTGGTGCGTTAAGGGGCTTGGCTGCTCGGTACTTGCCGCCCCGGTGTGTCGGGGGCCAGTGCGCCGGTTTGCAGCCAGGTCAGAGCGATGGGCCATAGTGTGGCTTGGTATGCGCTGCGAAAAAAGGCGAAATGTCCGACTTCTTGTTCGCCGATGTCCTGGGGTTCGATTCGCAGGTGGGTTTTTTGGGCGTTGTGGAAGTAATTGAGCAGGCGTTCGGTTGCCGGAATGGTCCCGTAAGGATCGTCGCCGATACTGATTGCCAGGGTGTTTGCGTGGACATTGGAGAAGGGCAGGCGGCCGTTTTTCGCCAGCATCGCCCGACCGCTCGGACGCTGCTCATAACGTGCGCCAGGCGTGCTCCAGTCGCGCACTACGCCCGCGGGCGTGTCTTCCAGCCAGCCGAGGCGTTTGCCCGGAAAGTAGCCACAGAGCAGCGTGACCAGTGGCATCAGCAGATGCCATTTGCCGAACATCCGCCAGCGATGCTCGGGTGCGTAATCGCGCCAGTAAGCGAATTGCGCGCCGACCGTAACCAATCGTCGGATTACCTGCCCGGAGGCCCCCAGCCCCGCCGCACAACCACCGAAGCTGTGCCCGACCACATCGATCGGCTGACCGGGAAACTCCCTCTGAGCGCGTTTGAGCATCGTCTCGAAATCCAGCACGCCCCAATCCGTCCACGAAGCCTGCAAATGCCTCATCGACTTCGGGCGCGATTCACCAATGCCCCGGTAGTCATAAATGATCACGTCGAAACCGTTGGCAAACAGGTACGCGGCGAAGCGCGAATAGTGACGGCAGCGCACAGAAGTGGCGGCGTTGATGATCACCACCGGGCGCTGTGGGGCGGGCGAAGCGTGGCGCCAGGTGAAACCACCAAGGCGATAGCCGTCGGCGGCGGGCTCCTGAAAGGGTGCGTCCTGAACATCGCTTGCGAGCGCGGTTCTGTTCCGGGCATCTTCCAGTGCGTGCGTCTCTTGAAAACCCATGGCTCTCGATCTTCGCGGAGTAGCTGCCAACGATAGTCTCAGGCGGCTCCGTGAACAATCCGTCGTCGGTTAATCATCCGGCTGATCAATCAAGCGTTCTTCCAGCAGCGTGTGTTCCCGGTTGAGCTCCGCTCGTAATTCCTCTTCGCTCGGCAGCACCAGTTTGTAGCTGCTGGCGAACAGTTGTTCATTGCCCTTGAGGATTGTGTAGCGCGCAACCGATTCATTTTGTTGTGCACAGAGAATGATCCCCACCGTAGGCCCGTCGCCCTCACTGCGTTTCAGGTCGTCGTACATGCGTATGTACATGTCCATCTGTCCCACGTCCCGAGCGCTGAGTTTGCCGCGCTTCAGATCCAGGATGACGAAGCATTTGAGCAGATAGTTGTAGAACACCAGGTCGATGTAAAAATCATCGTCTCCAGCACTGATGCGTTGCTGACGGCCGACAAAAGCGAAGCCCTTGCCCAGTTCGAGGAGAAAACCCTGGAGCTGATCGATCAAGGCCTGTTCCAGTTCTGACTCCTGAAGCTTGCCCGGTGATGGCAGGCCGAGAAATTCCAGAAGGACGGGGTCGCGGATGAATTCCCGGGGATTGCTTTTCATCGCGGCAATGTTGGTCGCTGCCTCTGCATAGACGTCGGTTCTGTCTCGGCTCATCAACAGACGTTCGTAGTAGAGCGTGTTGATCTGGCGATCCAGGGCGCGGCTTGACCAGTTTTGCGTGGCGGCTTCGTTCATGTACCACTGGCGGGCTGATTCGCTTTCTATCCCCAATAGCTTGCGATAGTGGGTCCAGCTCAATTCGTGACGCAGTGCGTCACGAATTGGAAATGCCTGATAAAACAAACGCATGTAGCGAAGGTTTGAAGAATCGAAGCCTTTCCCAAAGTCCGCAGTCAGTTCTTTTGCCAACGTAGCCAGAAGTTGTTTTCCATACCCCGCTCGTCGGGCTCCCTGTTGTTCGAACTCGACAATATGTCGCCCGATCTGCCAGCAGGTCTGGACCTGAATCGTGTCGACCGTTCGCAGCACTTTCTGCCGCGCCTGGCGTATCAGCTCACCCAGATCGCCCAACAGCGAATCGAATTTTGGATCTTGCGTATCAGCAGGTTCAAGTTGGCTCATCAGGTCTTCCGGCTCAGGAGAAACAGAAGCAAGAGCATGCCAATAACTCACGGACTGGCGATGCCGGCCGTGTCTGGCTCAAACGAAGGAAGGGGGGGACGGGGTTTGCAAGATACGACCGACGAAGATAGCGATTGAGGAATACAACGCGTAGTCCTTTTCGTACCCGCTCCAAGTTCCAATCAATCTAAAACCCGTCCCGCTCAGCAAAATCTAAACAGGAGTAACGATTGGGTTCTGCGAGAACCCGGGAGTACTCATCATGAAACGCGTCATTTCATTCATGCTGCCGGTCGCTGCAGTGGCTGTTCTGATGTTCCCGCTCATGGCGCAGGCGAGCAGCGCCGAGCCGATCGACAGTGCCGGTGTGCAAGTCCAGCAACAACAGCAAAACGGTATCAATTACCTGTCCGGAGGGATTGGCCTGGACGAGTCGCGAGCCATTCAGCAAGCCGCCGGCTACAACCTGCACATGACCTTCTCCGTCGGCGCACAAAATCTGTACACCTCGGACGTCGACCTGGTTGTCCAGAAAGCGACAGGACAACCGGTGCTGAACCTGAGTCAGATCGGGCCGCTGGTCTATGCGCAACTGCCGCCAGGCAAATACACCGTGGTTGCCACGCGCAATGGTGAGGTGCGGCGGGACGTTGCCAATGTTGGCAGCGGCGGGGCAAGTAACCTGGTGTTCCATTGGGATTGGCATCAATAGCGTTGACCAGGACGGGGTTCGGGCTGAATCCCGTCCGTTACGATCACTTTCGTACCTTCAGGTGGATCCGTAACCCGAACAGCGCAACGCTCACCAGCAACAGGGGGACGAGGCTTTGCCACACGACTTCGAACCAGTACCTGCGCGGTTGCAGATCCCGGAGGTAGGTTGTGCGCGGGCCGCGATTGGTTGTGGTGATCGAGCCACTGATCAGGCTGTCGATGATCATGTAAATCGACGCGCCAATGGCGAACGTTATCAACAGCCCGACAAGAAGCGTCAGCCAGAACGAAGCCCGGCTCTGGCGATAGGGTGGTGGATGGGGCAGGGGGACGCGGGTTCTTTTCTGGTTCATCGACTGGATGACCCTCTTCCGTAAGGGCTGGGAAAAATATCGCGAATTCCGGCCTGCAAGAAGCGCGGGATCCAGCCTCCATCAAATCGCAGGCATAAAAAAACCCTGAATCTTGCGATTCAGGGTTTTCGGTATTTGGTGCCCAGAGACGGAATCGAACCGCCGACACGGGGATTTTCAATCCCCTGCTCTACCGACTGAGCTATCTGGGCAACGGGGCGCATTAAAAGGGTTTTTCGGATTTACGTCAAACACTTTTTTAAAATTTCTTAAATTAATTCCGTCGCTTACGATCCGACCCCCGATTTTCGGGGGTTATTCCGCTGGCGGCACGTAGCCTTCCGCCTGGGCGTATTCCTCGCCGGAGAAGTACTTGTCCATTTCGCCCTGCAGAAATTTGCGATCTTCGGCGTTCATCATGTTCAGGCGTTTTTCGTTGATCAGCAGGGTCTGGTGTTTCTGCCAGTCGGCCCAGGCCTTGGCCGAGACGTGTTCGAAGATGTCCTGGCCCTTGGCGCCCGGGTACGGTGGGCGCTCCAGACCTTCGAGTTGTTCTTTGTACTTGCGGCACATTACGGTGCGGGTCATGTCGACTCTCCTGCATTCAAGACGGCGGCCGCGCGTTCGAGCAAGGTTTTGACCGGGGCGGCGAGGCCCAGGCGCGGCGGGGTGGCGAGGTTATACCAGAGCCAGTCGGCCTCGGCCACGTGACCGCCCGCCTCCTGCACCTGAACCAGCCAGGGTTCGATGGACAGCTGGAAGTGACTGAAGGTGTGGACAAGGCTTGGCAGCGCCTGCTGCTCGCCCAGTTCCAGCGAGTGCTGCGCGGCGAGGTGTTGCAGGTCGTCGAGGTCGTCGAGTTCCGGCAGGCTCCACAAACCACCCCACAATCCGCTGGAGGGGCGGCGATAAAGCAGAATCGCGCCCTCCTCGTTGGCCAGCAGCGGCATCAGCGTGCGTTTCTGCGGGATGGCTTTACGCGGTTTGGGAATCGGGTAGCGCGTCTCCAGGCCGAGCATATGCGCTTCGCAGCCCTTCTCCAGTGGACACAGCAGGCAGCTCGGTTTGCTGCGGGTGCACAGCGTGGCGCCCAGATCCATCATCGCCTGGGTGTAGGCGTTGACCCGATCCTGCGGCGTGAAGCGTTCTGCGTTGGCCCACAGCTGTTTGGCGACCTTTGGCTCGCCGGGGTAGCCCTCCTGCGCAGTAAAGCGCGCCAGCACCCGTTTGACGTTGCCGTCGAGGATCGGTGCGCGCAGGCCCATGCTGATACTGGCAATCGCGCCAGCGGTGGACAGGCCGATGCCCGGCAAATCCGTGAGCTTCTCGACATCACGGGGAAACTCGCCGCCGTACTGGCTGACGACGATCTTCGCGGTCTTCTGCAAATTGCGTGCGCGGGTGTAGTAACCCAGACCCGTCCACAGGTGCAGCACTTCGTCCTCCGGCGCTTCGGCCAATGCCTGGACCGTCGGCAACGCAGCCATGAACCGGTCGAAGTAGTTGAGTACGGTGCTGACCTGGGTTTGCTGCAACATGATCTCGGACACCCACACCCGGTATGGGTTGATGTTCTGTTGCCAAGGCAAATCATGGCGGCCGTGGCGGTCGAACCATTCCAGCACCGCCGTGGAAAACTGCTCCGCTCTCATCGCTTGAACAGCCCCTTCAATGCGTTTTTCAGTTCAGGGCTGACTTTGTCGCCCAGTTTCTCTTCGATTTTTTCGCTGAGTTTGTCGCCGGCCATTTTGGTCGCGACCTGGCCGAGCCGCTCGTTATCCACACGGCAAGCCTTGGCACCGAGCTCCAGCGGGCCACGGCAGCGCAGCGGCCACTCGATGCCGACGAATTTGTCGCCGACCTGACAGGCCGGGTCCGGCATGGCGCTGGTGTCGCCTTCGACGATGATGCCGACGCGATAGTCCATGCCCAGCACTTTCAGGTCGATGTCGCCGTCACCGTTGACGGTCATGCCCGGGATCCGCACTTTCAGGTCCGGGTTGCTGGCGACGCCGTTGCGGAAGGTCAGGTTGCCCTTGAGCTCCTGAAACGGCGTGTCCTTGCCGCGCGGCTCGCCGCTCAGGGATTTGCGGTTGAGCGTGGCGATGCCTTTGCACAGTTGCTGTTCAAGGTTGGCATTGAGCAACACGCCGTTGTTGATCACGAAACTGGCATTGCCGTTGAGGGTGTCGATCAACGCCTGTTGGCTGTTGCCGCTACCGGTGACAGTGCTGGTGAGGTTTACCAGACCTTTGACCGGTGGATTCTTGCCCTGGCTTTCGAGGATTTTTTCCACCGGTACGCGGTTGATCCGGGTTTGCAGATTCAGCACTGGCGCGGTCTGGCGTACATCCAGCGTGCCCTTGGCTTCGAAGTCGCCGTTGTACAGCTCGCCGCGCAGGTTCTCCAGGGTCAGCAGGCCGCCCTGGCCGGTGGCTTTCAGTGCAGCGTTCTGGATCGGCAACTTGTCGAGGGTCAACTGGCCGAAGGTCAGGTCGGCGTTCACGTCCAGTTTGCTCAGGCGCTCCACCGGAAACAGTCGCTCGGTGCTCCAGGCACTTTTGCTCGGTTTGTCCGGCAGCGGGGTGCTGCCGGCGCCGGCCATGGCATCGGCTTCGGTGCTGGCGACTTCGGTCTGACGTGCCTGGGTGGCGCTGGTGGCTTTTTCCGATTTTGGCGGCAGGTAGCGGTCGACGTTGAAAGTGTCGGCCTTGAGGATCGCCCGCAGCGATTGCTTGGCGAAATCTTCGACGGCGATGCGACCGCTGAAGCTGCTGTCATCGAGTTTCAGATTGATGTTGTCCAGCGCCACGCTGGTCGGGGTGGCAGACACGCGGCTGACCAGCTCGACCTTGCTCAGGCTGCCTTCGGCCATCGCCGGCAGGGTCTGGCCGATGCTGTCGACGAATTTCGCCAGATCGAACTGGGCGATGGAAATCCCGCCGGTGATCTGCGGGGTCTTGTCGAGATCGTTGGCCTTCAGCTCACCCAAGGCACGCAACTGGTTGGCGGAGATCTTGATCCCGGTCCATTCGGCGACGTTCGCAGCCTTGTCCAGCAGCATCTGCCCCTGGGCGGAGAACGTCATGGCCTTGCCTTGCAGTGGATCGCCGGTCAGTTCGCCGGACAGCTTCAAGTCTTCGAACTTGTAGCGTTGCAGGGCGCGCTCGATGCGCAACTCGCCATTGAGCTCGGTGCGTACTCGCAACACGGGCTGATTGGTGCTGAGGAACGCCGTGGCTTTCAGCGGAATGTTGGTTGAATCGTGTACAGCGCCGGTGCTCAGCTGGATGCTTTCGGCACTGAACTGCTTGCCGGTCTGCTCGTCGTTGTATTCAACGCGGGCGTTGTTGACGGTCAGGCTGTCGATGTCGAGGCGGATCGGCTGCGGCGGTTTCTCCGGCTGGGCAGGCGTTTCGGCAACCGGCTCGCCAGCGGCAACCGGCGGGGTGCTTCCCGGCGCAGGCGCTGCGGCAGGCAGCTTGCCGATGTCTTCCCAGTTGCCGTGACCGTTCTTGTCACGGTTCAGGCGCAGGTTCAGGCCTTCGACACGCACATCGCTCATCTGCACTTCGCGGCGCAACAGTGGCAGCACGCGCACGGACAGGCCGAGCATCTGCAGATCGGCAAACGGTTCGGCGGGCTTGATCAGGGTGGCGACGCTGGCCTCGTGCAATTCCAGGCCGAGCCACGGGAACAGGCTCCAGCCGATATCGCCATTGAGCGTCAGCTCGATGTGGGCCTTGTCGCGGGCTATCTGGCGGATCTCGTCTTTGTAGTCGTTGGGATCGAAGAGGTGGGTCAGGGCGAAGCCCGCCGCCACAATGATCAGCAACAGCCCGAGAAGTACCAGACCCAGGATTTTGCCGAACGCTTTCATGGGCGAGTCCTTGTAGTTAGTCGAATTCGTAATTTAGCCGGGGAGTATAGCGCTGCATAACCCCGCGCTGGTGCGGCGTCCTGAGGAACCTGTTGATCCGCGACGTGCAGCGCTTCGACAACGGTCGGCAGGAGGGTTCCCCGGTCACAGGAGATCAGATGACTCAAAAAAGGTGATATCAGTTTGGTTTTTCTGTCACGTGCAGATGGTAACCTTCGCCCGTTCGTCCGCCCTTCTGCGACTTTTGGTCGCGCCTCAAGGAGCTTCACCCACCAACACGGTCATGCCTGCGTGCATAAAGGCCGGGGGTGAGCAGTGGCTGGCGAACCATACTAATAATTGGGGGATACACAATGAGCACGAGCATTACGGCGGACGGCCTCAGCGCCGCCCAGCCTGCGTTCCTGTCCAAGGAACGCATCATCGCCAAGCCCGGTTTCAACCGCTGGCTGGTACCACCGGCCGCTCTGGCCATTCACCTGTGCATCGGCATGGCCTACGGTTTTTCCGTGTTCTGGCTGCCGTTGTCCAAGGCGCTGGGCATCACCGCTCCGGTGGCTTGCGCGCCGGACATGAGCTTCATCGCACAAGTCTTCTCGTCGCAATGCGACTGGCCGATCTCCATGCTCGGCTGGATCTACACCCTGTTCTTCATCTTCCTCGGCTGCTCGGCAGCGATCTGGGGTGGCTGGCTCGAACACGCCGGCCCGCGCAAGGCCGGTGTGGTCTCGGCACTGTGCTGGTGTGGCGGTCTGCTGATCTCGGCGTTGGGTATTTATACCCACCAGATCTGGCTGATGTGGATCGGCTCCGGCGTGATCGGCGGTATCGGTCTGGGCCTGGGCTACATCTCGCCGGTGTCGACCCTGATCAAATGGTTCCCGGACAAGCGCGGCATGGCCACCGGCATGGCGATCATGGGCTTCGGTGGTGGCGCGATGGTCGGTGCGCCACTGGCGACCGCTCTGATGAGCCATTTCGCTTCGCCGGCTGGCGTGGGCGTGTGGCAGAGCTTTGTGGCCATGGCCGCGATCTACTTCGTGTTCATGATCGGTGGTGCGCTGTCGTACCGCGTCCCGCCGACCGGCTGGAAGCCTGAAGGCTGGACCGCGCCAGCGAAGAAAGCGTCGAATGCGATGATCACCCACCGTCACGTACACGTGAATGTGGCGTGGAAAACCCCGCAATTCCGTCTGGTGTGGCTGGTGCTGTGCCTGAACGTGTCCGCCGGTATCGGCATCCTCGGCATGGCTTCGCCACTGTTGCAGGAAGTGTTCGGCGGCAAGCTGCTGGGCAATGATCTGCCGTTCGGTCAGCTGGATGCCGGGCAACTGGCGTCGATCGCAGCGATTGCGGCCGGTTTCACTGGTCTGCTGAGCCTGTTCAACATCGGCGGCCGGTTCTTCTGGGCGTCGTTCTCGGACTACCTGGGTCGCAAGAACACCTACTTCGTGTTCTTCGCGCTGGGCTTTGCGCTGTACGCGCTGATTCCGAACCTCGGCCATCTGGGCAACGTTGCGCTGTTCGTGGCGGCGTTCTGCATCATCCTGTCGATGTACGGCGGTGGCTTCGCAACCGTTCCGGCCTATCTGGCCGACCTGTTCGGCACGCAGATGGTCGGTGCGATCCACGGTCGTCTGCTGACAGCATGGGCTGCTGCTGGCGTGCTGGGTCCGGTGCTGGTGAACTACCTGCGTGAGTATCAACTGAGCATCGGCGTTGAACGCGCGGCGGCTTACGACATCACCCTGTACATCCTCGCCGGCCTGCTGGTGCTGGGTTTCCTGTGCAACCTGCTGGTACGTCCGGTGGCAGACAAGTACTTCATGACCGACGCCGAACTGGCTGCCGAGCAGGCGCTGGGCCACGACAAGGGTGCTGACAGCAGCACCGTGCTTGAGTGGAAAGCCGCGCCGGGCAGCAAGCCGTTGGCGGTTGCTGCGTGGCTGGCGGTCGGGATTCCGTTGGCGTGGGGTGTGTGGGTGACCCTGCAGAAGACGGCGGTGCTGTTCCACTAAGTAAAACGTCGTAACCCTGTGGGAGCGAGCCTGCTCGCGATGGCGGTCTGACAGTCGACAGTGATGTTGAATGTGCGGCTCTCATCGCGAGCAAGCTCGCTCCCACAGTTGTTTTGGGCTGTCCGAAATGGCTTGTATGGACATGTCTATCCCCGACAGTACGGGCTTCTATCCGTCTGCCATATCACGTCTCGTGTTTCTGTTTCGGCCCCGCGCCCCTATAATGGCTGCCTTTTTCGCCCAATGATTTTGCGGAGCTGGTGATGGCCGAACGTAAGGCGTCTGTCGAGCGCGACACTCTGGAAACCCAGATCAAAGCCTCGATCAACCTTGATGGCACCGGAAAGGCCCGATTCGATATCGGTGTTCCTTTTCTTGAGCACATGCTGGATCAGATCGCCCGTCACGGGTTGATCGACCTGGATATCCAATGCAAGGGCGATCTGCATATCGACGACCACCATACCGTGGAAGACGTCGGTATCACTCTCGGCCAGGCCTTCGCGCAAGCCATCGGCGACAAGAAAGGCATCCGTCGCTACGGCCATGCCTACGTGCCGCTCGATGAAGCGCTGTCGCGCGTAGTGATCGACTTCTCCGGCCGTCCGGGCCTGCAGATGCACGTGCCGTACACCCGCGCCACCGTCGGCGGCTTCGACGTCGACCTGTTCCAGGAATTCTTCCAGGGCTTCGTCAACCACGCGCTGGTCAGCCTGCACATCGACAACCTGCGTGGCACCAACACTCACCACCAGATCGAAACCGTGTTCAAGGCTTTCGGCCGCGCGCTGCGCATGGCCGTCGAACTGGACGACCGCATGGCCGGCCAGATGCCTTCGACCAAGGGCGTGCTGTAATGCAGACGGTTGCGGTAATCGATTACGGCATGGGCAACCTGCACTCGGTGGCCAAGGCCCTCGAGCACGTTGGCGCCGGCAAAGTGCTGATCACCAGCGATGCGGACGTGATCCGCGAAGCCGACCGCGTGGTGTTCCCCGGCGTCGGCGCGATTCGCGATTGCATGGCGGAGATCCGTCGCCTCGGTTTCGATTCGCTGGTACGTGAAGTCAGCCAGGATCGCCCGTTCCTCGGCATCTGCGTCGGCATGCAAGCCTTGCTCGACACCAGCGAAGAGAACGACGGCGTCGACTGCATCGGCCTGTTCCCGGGCGCGGTGAAGTTCTTCGGCAAAGACCTGCATGAAGACGGCGAGCACCTGAAAGTCCCGCACATGGGCTGGAACGAAGTGAAGCAGTCGGTGGATCACCCGCTGTGGCACAACATTCCGGACCTGGCGCGTTTCTACTTCGTGCACAGCTACTACATCGCCGCCGGTAACCCGCGGCAGGTGGTCGGCAGCGGTCATTACGGTGCCGATTTCGCCGCGGCGCTGGCCGAAGGTTCGCGTTTCGCCGTGCAGTTCCACCCGGAGAAGAGCCATACCCATGGCCTGCAATTGCTGCAGAACTTCGCTGCGTGGGATGGTCGCTGGTAAATGGCCGTCAAGAAATCCAAGCCGCCAATCCTGACCCTCACGCCCGAGCAGGAAAGCGACGCCAATCGCAAAATCCAGCGGTTCATGGAGGATCGTTTCGAACTGGACCTGGGTTCGTTCGAGGCGGCGGAAATTCTTGAGCTGTTTACCCGCGAAATTGCTCCGCACTATTACAACAGGGCGATTTTCGATGTGCAGACCCACCTCAAGGAGCGGTTTGAAAGCATCGAAAGCGACCTGTGGGCGCTCGAGAAAAACTGATTTCCGAGCCAAGCTGAACATTCAAATTTGAAGGTTTGCCAGATGCTGATTATTCCCGCTATCGATCTCAAAGACGGTGCCTGCGTACGTCTGCGCCAGGGCCGCATGGAAGATTCCACGGTGTTCTCCGATGACCCGGTGAGCATGGCTGCCAAGTGGGTGGAGGGCGGTTGCCGTCGTCTGCATCTGGTCGACCTGAACGGCGCTTTCGAAGGCCAACCGGTCAACGGCGAAGTGGTGACCGCGATCGCCAAGCGCTACCCGACCCTGCCGATCCAGATCGGCGGCGGCATCCGTTCGCTGGAAACCATCGAACACTACGTCAAGGCCGGCGTGAGCTACGTGATCATCGGCACCAAAGCGGTGAAGGATCCGGCGTTCGTCGCGGAAGCCTGCCGTGCGTTCCCGGGCAAGATCATCGTCGGTCTGGATGCCAAAGACGGTTTTGTCGCCACCGATGGCTGGGCTGAAATCAGCACCGTGCAGGTCATCGACCTGGCCAAACAGTTTGAAGCCGACGGCGTGTCCTCGATCGTTTATACCGACATCGCCAAAGACGGCATGATGCAGGGCTGCAACTTACCGTTCACCGCTGCGCTGGCTTCTGCCACCAAGATCCCGGTGATCGCGTCCGGCGGCATTCACAACCTGGGTGACATCAAGTCGCTGCTCGACGCCAAGGCGCCAGGCATCATCGGCGCCATCACCGGCCGGGCGATCTACGAAGGCACTCTCGACGTCGCCGAAGCGCAAGCTTTCTGCGACTCGTACCAAGGCTGAGGACTGACCATGGCGCTGGCCAAACGCATCATCCCTTGCCTGGACGTGGACAACGGCCGGGTCGTCAAAGGTGTGAAGTTCGAGAACATCCGTGACGCCGGCGACCCGGTGGAAATCGCCCGTCGCTACGACGAGCAGGGTGCCGACGAGATTACCTTTCTCGACATCACCGCCAGTGTCGATGGTCGCGACACCACGCTGCATACCGTCGAGCGCATGGCCAGCCAGGTGTTCATTCCGCTGACCGTCGGCGGCGGCGTGCGGACCGTGCAGGACATTCGCAATCTGCTCAATGCCGGTGCGGACAAGGTGTCGATCAACACCGCTGCCGTGTTCAACCCGGAATTCGTCGGCGAAGCGGCGCAGCATTTCGGCTCGCAATGCATCGTCGTCGCCATCGACGCGAAGAAGGTCTCGGGCCCGGGCGAAACCCCGCGCTGGGAAATCTTCACCCACGGCGGTCGCAAGCCGACCGGTCTCGACGCGGTCGAGTGGGCGAAGAAAATGGAAGGCCTGGGTGCCGGTGAAATCCTCCTGACCAGCATGGATCAGGACGGCATGAAAAACGGTTTCGACCTGGGTGTGACCCGCGCCATCAGCGATGCGCTGGGGATCCCGGTGATCGCTTCCGGTGGCGTCGGCAACCTGCAGCATCTGGCCGATGGCATCCTCGAAGGTCACGCCAGCGCTGTACTGGCGGCAAGTATTTTCCACTTCGGTGAATACACCGTTCAGGAAGCCAAGGCTTATATGGCGCACCGCGGCATCGTAATGCGTTAAACATCCATACAGGCCAGTGGACAGCATGGCGTACCCAAGGCACTCTTGGGCACGCCATGGATTTCGGTAGCCCGACATGATCAAACGCCTGCTTCTCGCTCTCGCCAGTGCCTCCGTGTTGTTGATCAACACTGGCCACGCCGAAGAAAGTCCCGACACCGATCTGGTGCTCCTCACCGAAAACTTCCCGCCGTACAACATGGCGAAGAACGGCAAGAATTTCGCTCAAGACGAAAACATCAACGGCATCGCCACAGACATTGTGCGCGAGATGTTCAAGCGTGCCGGCATCACTTACAGCCTGACCCTGCGCTTCCCGTGGGAACGGGTCTACAAGCTGGCGCTGGAGAACCCCGGTTACGGTGCTTTCGTCATGGCACGCCTGCCGGATCGCGAGACGCTGTTCAAGTGGGTCGGCCCCATCGGCCCGGATGACTGGGTCATGCTGGCCAAAGCCGACAGCAAGATCACCCTCGAAACCCTGAACGATGCGCGCAAGTACAAGATCGGCGCTTACAAAGGCGATGCGATTGCAGAGACCCTGGCCAAGCAGGGCCTGAAACCGGTGGTGGTGTTGCGCGATCAGGACAACGCCAAAAAGCTCGTCAGCGGTCAGATCGACCTGTGGGCTACCGGCGATCCCGCCGGCCGTTATCTGGCGCGGCAGGATGGCGTGACCGGGTTGAAAACCGTGCTTCGCTTCAACAGCGCCGAACTGTATCTGGCGCTGAACAAGGACGTGCCGGACGAAGCCGTCGCCAAACTTCAGGCAGCGCTTGATCAGATGCGCAAGGACGGCGTGGTCGACGAGATCATGGGGCGGTATCTGTAACTGTCGCTGATTCTTTCGTTGATTGCGGACCTGCCACGGGCTCCGCAGCCGGCAGCTTTTCAGGTTCCTTCTCTGGCTCGATGGCAGTCGGTTTCTCAAGTTCTTTCTTCGTATCCTTTGACGGTTCCGGCTCGGCCGGGTAGTCAGTCAGATGCAGGCTACTCATATCGGTATAGCTGAGATGGCCTTCCACTTGTGAACCGTCTTCGCGCAGCAATCGGTAGTCGCTCTGCATAAGATAAATCGCTGCGAACCGGTTTTTCGCAACCAGCGCAATAACTTCTGCCTGTTCGGAGTTCACCCATTCATAGGGTGCCGATTCGGTGTTGCAGAAACTGTCGCCCAACCTGGCTGAGCAGGTGATGGCCGACTCAGGCGCAGACAATGCCGACGGCCATTGGCTGCCGATGTCGATTCCGGTTTTGCGCGTGAACGTGCGCACCATTTCGAAGGATTGGGCTCGGCCGGCTTTCCACCTGAAAGGGCGATGCATGTCTGTGCTGTTCTGGTCTTGGCCGACGAGCAAGTAGCGATCAGTTCTTTCCATACGATAAAACGGTGTAGTGCGTAGCTGTACAAGGCTTGTCATCGCCGGGTCGCTGACCGTGAACCACGGCAATCGGACGACCTGTGTAATCTTGGGTGGCGTCAGGATGGCGGAGGCATCATGCCCGGTCAGTACAGGGGCCGCCGGAGGCGTATCGACCTGAAGCGCAATAGGCATCCGTAAGGCATAGGCCGTGATGGATGCAGCAGGTTTGCTGTAGCCGTTGGCACCGATAAACGTGCCGGGTGCAAAGAATATCTCCCCGGCAGGTGCGGTCGGAGGCTTGACGCTCCAGGTGCTGAAATCGCGGTCGGCTCCGCTACCCTTGTCGCTCCAGATCAGTGCGTTGGCGCTTGCGGCGACCACCAGATCTGCACGTACACAACGAACGGCGTTGAAGGACGGCTTGTTGCGGTCGTTGGAACATACCATTCCGAGTGCCACATAGCCTTCGGGAGGAATCGGCCGCCATACGGAGCAGTCACCGTTGGCGCGCGAACCTGAATCGCTCCATACCCGTTGGTAATCATCAGGCCTGCTCAGTGCCGGTCCCTTGCCGGCTTCGGCATTCTGCGGATCGCCCTCGCGGACAACCGCCATCACCTGCCTGTCGTTGATATTGTCCCGTCCGGAGACAACGAGATCGCCCAGCGGAAAATAGCCGGGCAGCAGGTCGGGAGCCGGTGTCGGGCGCCAGAAGCTGCCGGGTTTTGAATTCGAGCCTGTGTTGTCCCAGATCCGGTGAAACTCGGTGGTGAAATTGATCAGCAGGTTTTCAACTGCAATGGGCTCCATCTGCCGAACAGATGAGTTGAGAGAAGTTTGGGTGTTCATGATTGATCCCGAATAAAGAAAGCGGCTTGGTGTCGCCGCGACGGGTCTCAATATCCGGGTATGGAGGGGGCTGGCTGCGGTATCTATCTATAGCTTCGTGACAGCTTGTTACCGGTAGACGCCGTCTTTGCCATGAGCGGCCGTGGCGCGATTGCTGCGCACACTGATCATCTGCTTGATGTCGATCCACTCGATGCCTTGAGCTTTCAACTTCGGCAGTTCCCGTTCCAGCACCGCCAGGGTCTGTGGATAAGGATGGCCGATCATCACCGCTGAACCCTGTTTGCGCGCCAGGTTGATTGCCGTCTGCAACTGGGTGTAGATCGCCGTTTCGGTGCGCTCGTCATCGAGAAATACATCCCGCGAAACACTTGCCAGATCGATCTTCTGCGCCTGTTGCGCCGCGACGGTCTGGGCGCTGGTGCGGCTGTCGACGAAGAACTTGTGACGGCGCTGCAACTCACCCATCAACCACGCCATCGCCACCGGTTGAGCCGTCATTCGGCTGCCCATGTGGTTGTTGATGCCGGCGGTGTAGGGGACCATTTTGAACGCGGCGTTCAGCCGTTTCTCAAGCTCTTCGATGGGCAGTTCGGGATGCCAGGCAAACGGCCCGGTGGCCGGGTCCATCGGCATGTGCAGGATCACGATCTTGCCGGCGCGATGGGCTTCGCGAGCAAATTCGGTGGCGTGCGGGGTGTCGGGCATGATTGCCGTGGTGACCGGCCCGGGGAGGGCCAGCACGCGGCGATCCCGGGGCAGGTTCTGCCCCAGGTCGTCGATGATCAGTGTCAGGTAGGCTTTTTGTGGTGTCGGTCTGGCAGGCTCTGCGTGAGCAGCACCCGCCAGACAGCACAGCAGGACAAAGACAAGACGCAAAGACATCCTTAACGGCCGGACGTGATGCTCAGGCCTTTGAGCAGGCTCAGGGCCTGGGCCAACTGGTAATCGTCATCCTGCGGCATGGCTTTCGGTTTCGCGCCGGAGCCGGTCGGTTTGTCTGCGCCGCCGTTGCCGTTGCCCAGGTGACCCTGCAGGTCGGCTTCCTTGAAGTATTCGCCGTCTGCTTCGTTGGTGATCTTGGCCTTGCGTACTTCGATGTCCGGGACGATGCCCTGGGCCTGGATCGAGCGGCCGTTCGGCGTGAAGTACAGCGCGGTGGTGATTTTCAACGCACGGTCGTTGTTCAGCGGCAGCACGGTTTGCACCGAGCCTTTGCCGAAACTGGTGGTGCCCATGACCACAGCGCGTTTCTGGTCTTGCAGGGCGCCGGCGACGATTTCCGAGGCCGAGGCACTGCCACCGTTGATCAGCACAACCATTGGCACGGCTTCGCTTTCGTCCTTGCCGGTGGCGGAGAAGCGCAGTTCGGAGTTGGCGATCCGGCCCTTGGTGTAGACGATCAGGCCTTTGGTGATGAAGTGGTCGACCACTTCCACCGCTGCCTGCAGCACGCCGCCCGGGTTGTTGCGCAGGTCGAGGATGATGCCGTTGAGCTTCTTGCCATTGTCCTTGCGCAGCTTGGCCAGGGCCTTGGAGACTTCCTCGCCGGTCTTGACCTGGAACTGGGTGATGCGGATCAGGCCGTAACCCGATTCCAGCAGTTGCGCCTTGACGCTCTTCACCTGAATTACCGCGCGGGCCAGGGTCACGTCGAACGGCGTACCGCCGTCGCGCACCAGGGTCAGGGTGATTTTCTGGCCGATCTTGCCGCGCATCTTGTCCACGGCTTCGGTCATGGTCTGGCCACGAGTCGGCGCGCCGTTGATCTTGACGATGAAGTCACCGGCCTGGATGCCGGCCTTCGACGCTGGCGTATCGTCGATTGGCGACACAACCTTGATGAAACCGTCTTCCGAGCCGACTTCGATGCCCAGGCCGCCGAACTCACCGCTGGTGCTTTCCTGCAGCTCGGTGAAATCTTCCGGGCCGAGGTAGGCCGAGTGCGGGTCGAGGTTGCTGAGCATGCCCTTGATGGCGTTTTCCAGCAGGGTCTTGTCGTCCACCGGTTCGACATAGGCGGCCTTGATCCGGTCCATGACCTCGGCAAAGGTGCGCAACTCTTCCAGCGGCAACGGGGCCTTGGAAGTCGCGGCAGTGCCTGCCGGAGCGACAGCCGGAGCCGGTTGAGCGGCGAACGCCAGAGGCGCGCCGATCACCAGGGCGATCGTCAGGGCCAGCGAGGTAAGACGGGACAAATGCAGCATGTCGAACGAACTCCTAAAGTTGGTGACTCAACGCCTATCCTTGCGCGCGGCACCATTGCGCCGGATCACTCGGGTGACCCTGCTGACGAATTGCGAAATACAGCGCTGGTGTGTCCTGCCCGCCACTGCTACCGACAGTGGAGATGGACTCACCGGCTTTTACCACGTCACCAGCCGACTTCAGCAGCGTCTGGTTATGACCGTAAAGGCTCAGAAAACCGTTGCCGTGATCAAGGATCACCAGCAGCCCGGCACCGCGCAACCAGTCGGCAAACACCACGCGCCCGCCGTGTACGGCGTGAACCTGGCTGCCGGCGGAGGCGCTGATCATCACGCCATCCCACTTGGTGCGGGCATCGTCGCCACGGGTTTCACCGAAGCGTGCCAGCAGTCGACCATCAACCGGCCATGGAAGTTTTCCCCGGGTGGCGGCAAAAGGGCCGCCGAACGTCTCGCCGCTGCTGGAAACCAGCGCGCCAGGTGTGGGTCTGGCTTGTTTGCGTGGGGCGTCGCTGGTGTCCGAGTCCGCATCGGCGCGGGCCTGGGCCTCACGCAAACGCTTTTTTTCGGCTTCCTGCTGGGCGATGAGCGCTTTCTGCCGCGCTTCTTCTGCCTCACGGGCCTGGCGGGCCAGGGTTTCTTCAATGGTTTTAAGGACTTTAGACAGGTCTGCCTGATCCTGCTCGCGGGAGGCCAGTTTCTGATCGCGCGCCTTCACGTCGTCGTTGAGCTTGGCCAGCACCTGCTGGCGCTCCTTGCGGACCTTGTCGAGTGCGTCGCGCTGGGTGTCGAGGTCGCTCTTCTGCACCAGCAACTGGGCTTGCTGGGCGGAGATGTCTTTTTCGACATTGGCCAGTTGGCGCAGGGTTTCGTTGAAATTCTTCAGCTGCTCCAGGCGGGCCTGGCTCAGGTAGTCGTAATAGGTGAGGGTGCGGGCGAATTTCTCGGGATTCTGCTGGTTGAGCAGCAGCTTGAGGTATTCCTGCCGACCGTTCTGGTAGGCCGCGCGGGCCTGGATGGCGATCAGTCGTTGCTGTTCAGTGCGCGCGCTCTGGAGTTTTTTTTTCTCCGCATCGAGCCGCTGCAGCTCGGATTCGCTCTTTTTCAGCTCTTTTTGCAGGGCGTCGACCTGTTTTTCGAGATTGCCCATCTCGGTTTCAGTGCCCTTGAGCTCTTTCTGAACGCCGGATTTTTCTTCCTGGAGCTTGCCCAGCAGCTTTTTCAGCTCGGCGATATCCTGACGCGTGGCGTCCAACTGTTGTTGGGTTTGCGCGCGCTCGTCAGCGAAGGCCGGTTGGAGCAGGCATGTCAGAGCGAGGGCGATCAGGACGCGAAGCATAGAGGCGGGCGGCACCAGGGTAAGGGACGGCCTAGTATGCCCGCCCCACGCGGCAAAAAAAACGCCTCAAAGCCAACTGCTTTGAGGCGTTCGTCATAAAAAGCCGTTTCAGGCTGATTACAGGGCGTTTTTGATATCAGACCAGAATCGAAGTGCCAGTCATTTCCGCTGGTTTTTCCAGGCCCAGCAGTTTGAGCATGGTCGGCGCCACGTCCGCCAGCACGCCGCCTTCGCGCACCTTGAGGTCGCGTTTGCCGACATAGATGAACGGCACCGGTTCGGTGGTGTGAGCGGTGTGCGCCTGGCCGGTGGCTTCGTCGGCCATTTGTTCGACGTTACCGTGGTCGGCGGTGATCAGCGCTTCGCCGCCCACCTTTTCCAGCGCCTCGACGATGCGGCCGACGCAGGTGTCCAGGCATTCCACGGCTTTCACCGCAGCATCGAACACGCCGCTGTGGCCGACCATGTCGCCGTTGGCGTAGTTGACCACGATCACGTCGTAACGCTGGTGTTCGATGGCGTCGACGATGCGGTCGGTGACTTCCGGCGCGCTCATTTCCGGCTGAAGGTCATAAGTGGCGACTTTCGGCGACGGGATCAGGATGCGCTCTTCGCCCGGGAACGGTTCTTCGCGACCGCCGGAGAAGAAGAAGGTCACGTGGGCGTATTTCTCGGTTTCGGCGATGCGCAGCTGAGTCTTGCCGTTCTTCGCCAGGTAGTCGCCAAGCACGTTTTCCAGGCTGCCCGGCGCAAAGGCTGCGGGGGCCGGGATGCTGGCGGCGTATTGGGTCAGGCCCACGTACTGCACTTTTGGCTGGCGGGCGCGTTCGAATTCCTTGAAACCGTCTTCGACAAACACGCGGCTCAGCTCGCGGGCACGGTCGGCGCGGAAGTTCATGAACACCACGGCGTCGCCGTCTTCGACTTTCACTGGCTCACCGATGCTGGTGGCCTTGACGAATTCGTCGCTCTCGCCACGGGCGTAAGCGGCTTCCAGGCCTTCCTGAGCGGTGGCGGCATTGAATTCGCCCTTGCCGTCGACGATCAGGTTGTAGGCCTGGGAAACGCGATCCCAGCGGTTGTCGCGGTCCATGGCGAAGTAGCGGCCGATGATGCTGGCGATGCGGCCCTTACCCAGTGCCTGGAAGGTCGCGTCGAGCAGTTCGATCGACGACGCGGCGCTTTTCGGCGGCGTGTCACGGCCATCGAGGAAGGCGTGCAGGTAGATTTTTTCGGCGCCACGCTTGAAGGCCAGTTCGGCCATGGCGATCAGATGATCCTGGTGGCTGTGAACGCCGCCGTCCGACAGCAGCCCCATGAAATGCACGGCCTTGCCGGCGGCCACGGCTTTGTCCACGGCGGCGCAGATGGTCGGGTTCTCGAAGAACTCGCCGTCGCGGATCGCTTTGGTCACGCGCGTGAAGTCCTGATACACCACGCGGCCGGCGCCGAGGTTCATGTGACCGACTTCAGAGTTGCCCATCTGGCCGTCCGGCAGGCCGACGTCCATGCCGCTGCCCGAGATCAGGCCGTTCGGCACGGTGGCCCACAGGCGATCCAGCACAGGCTTTTTGGCCGCGAAGACGGCGTTGGATTCGGGGCTGTCGCTGTGACCGAAGCCGTCGAGAATCATCAGGACCAAAGGTTTAGGCGTGGTAGTCATGGAATCCACTCGTGGCTAATAAAGAAGAGGGCGATGGAAAAGGGAGTTGGAGTTTAAAGCGAAGTTCCGACCGCGTCACCGCCGGACGGGGTTTGGCCGACCATAGTGGCTGTGTATACTGGCCGACATTTTAACGCCCTGGAACCTCCTTCGATGGTTGCTCACCTGATTGAATTTGCCACTAACCACTACATTCTTGTCGGTATCTTCGTCGTACTGCTGGCATTGCTGCTGGCGCACACAGTGCAGGGCGGCGGTAAAAGCCTGAGCACGGGCGAGCTGACCGCACTGGTCAACAAGGAAGCCGGCGTGGTGGTGGACATCCGTCCGAGCAAGGATTACGCCGCCGGTCACATCGTTGGCGCGGTGAACATTCCCCAGGACAAACTGGCCGCCCGTATCGGCGAGCTGGAAAAACACAAGGCCAAGACCATCATTCTGGTCGACGCCCTGGGCCAGACCGCCGGCACCCACGCCCGCGAGCTGATGAAGTCCGGCTTCACCGCCGCCAAGCTGTCCGGCGGGATTTCCAGCTGGAAAGGCGACAACCTGCCGCTGGTGAAGTGACATGAGCGAAGTCATCGTCTACTCCAGCGATTACTGCCCTTACTGCTCGCGCGCCAAGTACCTGCTCGCGAACAAAGGCGTGGCCTTCGAAGAGATCAAGGTCGATGGCAAGCCGCAAGTGCGCGCCGCCATGGCCCAGAAGGCCGGACGCACGTCCGTGCCGCAGATCTGGATCGGCGACACCCACGTCGGCGGATGTGACGATTTGTTTGCCCTGGAGCGCGCCGGCAAGCTCGACGCGCTGCTCAAGGCCTGAACTGCTGCACCTGCAAACCAAGAACCCTAAAAGACCCAAGATCAGAAAGGATCTGAGATGACTGACCAACAGAACACTGCAGCCAGCGAAGAAGAAACCGCACCGCAATTCTCCTTGCAGCGCATCTACGTACGCGACCTGTCCTTCGAAGCCCCGAAAAGCCCGGCGATCTTCCGCCAGCAGTGGGACCCGGCGGTCGGTCTGGATCTGAACACCCGTCAGAAGGCGCTGGAAGGCGATTTCTACGAAGTCGTGCTGACCCTGTCCGTCACCGTGAAAAACGGTGAAGAAGTTGCCTTCATCGCTGAAGTGCAACAGGCCGGTATCTTCCTGATCAAGAACCTGGACGCGGCTTCGATGAGCCACACCCTGGGTGCGTTCTGCCCGAACATCCTGTTCCCGTACGCTCGCGAAACCCTGGACAGCCTGGTGACCCGTGGTTCGTTCCCGGCCCTGATGCTGGCCCCGGTGAACTTCGACGCCCTGTACGCGCAAGAGCTGCAGCGCATGCAGGAAGCCGGCGAGACCCCGACCGTTCAGTAAGCGGTCGATGCGACAACGAAAAAAGCGCCGTTACAGGCGCTTTTTTCTTGGGCGATCGTATGGCGTTACTTGAAGTCGTTCTGCCGCCACGCTTCGTACACGGCCACTGCCACGGTGTTCGACAGGTTCAGGCTGCGGCAACCTTCACGCATTGGCAGGCGCAGGCGCTGTTCGGCGGGCAGGGCATCCAGCACTTCCGGCGGCAGGCCACGGCTTTCCGGGCCGAAGATGAAGGCATCGCCGGGGACGAACGCCGCATCGTGAAATGGTCGCGAACCTTTGGTGGTGAAGGCGAACAACCGAGGGTTACCGAGGCTTTCCAGGCAACTGGCCAGGTCGGCATGGCGCTGCAGAGTGGCATACTCGTGGTAGTCGAGACCGGCGCGACGCAGGCGCTTGTCGTCCATCTCGAAGCCCAGCGGTTCGATCAAATGCAGGTGGCAGCCGCTGTTGGCGCACAGCCTGATAACGTTACCGGTGTTCGGTGGAATTTCCGGTTGAAAAAGGATGACGTGAAACATGCACGGCTCCGAAGGTAAAGATGACGCGCATTCTACGCCGCAAGCCGACCCGCGTTCGAAACTATTCCCGCGGGTGATGGCTTCACTGGCGATCGTCGGTGTGATGGTCGGGATGATGATCGGCCGTTTGACCACGCCTGACCCGAGCGTTATGCAGCAGGTCGAGGTGGTCGATGGCGGTCTGGCGGTCTGGTTCAACAACGAGCCGAAGCTGCACGGCGAGATCGTCGATGGCAGCGTTGCGCTGTTGTTCGAGGCCGAAGGCAAGGCGCAGAAGGGCCAGCTCAAGCTCAACGGCAAGGACGTGAACTGGCGGACGCGATTGAGTGATGGGGGATTGTTGCTGACGCTGGTAGCAGCGCGGCCGCTGCAAGGGGAGTGGGCCGGCAGCAAGGTCGATGACCGCTGGCGGCTGGAGATCCATCTCCGGGAGCAATAAAAGAGGGAATCCCCGGCCTGCCTGTACCAAGGTTCCCGAAACGGGCGGGCTCATCGCATCGCGTACTGAGCCGGTGTAAAGAAGGAACCCCTGACCTGCCTGTATCAAGGGCCCCAAAAGGGTGGACTCATCGAGTCCGGTGTAAAGAGGGGAATCCCCGGCCTGCCTGTACCAAGGCCCCCGAAAGGGTTGGTGAATCGAATCACCTGACTGGCTTATTGCAGGGGGCGTGCCAGTTTTTATCGTTTTGAAACAAAAAAGCCCGATACAACGACGAAGGCCCCGTAATACGGGGCCTTCGTCTTTTCATCGGATGGTTTTTTCAGCGGGTTGCGGTGCAGGAATGAGCCAGCGACCGTGCCCGATTACGGGTCACGGTGCCTTGCGGCGGTGCAGGCGGGCGCTGAGGGTCAGCCTTCTTCGCCTTCGTCGTCATCCCCGCCATCGACCTTCATTCCCAGTTCCTTGATCTTGCGGGTCAAGGTGTTCCGGCCCCAGCCCAGCAACACGGCAGCGTCACGACGACGCCCGGCGGTGTGCTTCAGCGCCGTCTCGATCATGATCCGCTCGAACGCCGGCACCGCGCTGTCGAGCAGGCTCGACTGGCCGCGCGCCAGGGCCTGATCGGCCCACTGACGCAGTGCTTGCTCCCAGTTGGTCACGGGCGCCGAGTCTTGCGGCAGGCTCAACAGTTCCGGCGGCAGGTCGCTGATGTGCACCTCGCGCCCGGACGCCATCACGGTGATCCAGCGACAGGTGTTTTCCAGCTGGCGCACGTTGCCCGGCCATGGCAGGTTTTTCAGGTATTCCTCGGTCTCGCTTTTCAGCAGCTTCGGCTCGACTGCGAGCTCTTGCGCAGCGCGGCTGAGGAAGTGCTTGGCCAGGGTCGGGATGTCTTCGCGACGGTCCGACAGGCGCGGAATGTGGATGCGGATCACGTTGAGGCGGTGGAACAAGTCCTCACGGAATTTCCCGGCGTGAACCAGGGTTTCCAGATTCTGGTGAGTCGCGGCGATGATTCGTACATCGACCTTGACCGGCACGTGCCCGCCGACGCGGTAGAACTCGCCGTCGGCCAGTACCCGCAGCAGTCGGGTCTGGGTGTCCGCCGGCATGTCGCCGATTTCATCGAGGAACAGCGTGCCGCCGTCAGCCTGCTCGAAACGCCCGCGACGCAGGTTGGCCGCGCCGGTGAAGGCACCTTTCTCGTGGCCGAACAGCTCGGATTCCATCAAATCCTTCGGGATCGCCGCCATGTTCAGCGCGATGAACGGCGAGGCCGCACGCGGGCTGTGGCGGTGCAGGGCGTGAGCCACCAGTTCTTTACCGGTGCCGGATTCGCCGTTGATCAGCACGGTGATGTTGGAGTGGCTCAAGCGCCCGATGGCGCGAAACACTTCCTGCATCGCCGGTGCTTCGCCGATGATTTCCGGGGTGCGGGTCAGGGTCGGCGCGACTTCCAGGCCCTGTTGTTCCTGGGCGTGCTGATTGGCGCGTTTGACCAGCGACACCGCTTCGTCGACATCGAACGGTTTGGGCAGGTACTCGAAGGCACCGCCCTGATAGGAGGCGACAGCGCTGTCCAGATCGGAGTGAGCGGTCATGATGATGACCGGCAGTCGTGGGTGTTGCTCGCGAATCCGCGCCAGAAGGTCCAGACCGCTGGCACCCGGCATGCGGATGTCGGAGATGATCACGTCCGGCTGCTGGCGCGCCAGGCGACTCATCACGCCATCGGCACTGTCGAAGCTCTGGGTGGTCATGCCTTCCTGTTGCAGGGCTTTTTCCAGGACCCAACGGATAGAACGGTCGTCATCGACGATCCACACGGTTTCACTACGGCTCATGTCGATGTGGCTCCTTGTTCCAGTGGCAGAAAGATCGAGAACGTGGTGTGGCCTGGATGGCTGTCACACTCGATCAGGCCCTGGTGCTGGCTGATGATGTTCTGGGTGATGGCCAGGCCCAGCCCGGTACCGTCCGGACGGCCGCTGACCATGGGAAAGAAAATGGTTTCCTGGAGTTCCGCCGGGATCCCCGGGCCGTTGTCGATGATTTCGATCTTGGTCACCAGGCGATGGCGGATGTGGCCGATGGTGAACTGGCGCATGGCGCGGGTGCGCAGGCTGATACGGCCCAGGCGCAACTCGTTCTGGCTGCTGATCGCCTGCATCGCGTTGCGCACGATGTTCAGCACGGCCTGAATCATTTGCTCGCGGTCGATCAATACGTCGGGAATGCTCGGGTCGTAATCGCGCACCAGCGTGATGCAGCCCTGGCTTTCGGCCTCGACCAACTGGCAAACGCGCTCCAATACTTCGTGGACGTTGCACAAGGCCAGCGACGGCAGTTTGTTCGAACCGAGCATGCGGTCGACCAGATTGCGCAGGCGGTCGGCCTCTTCAATGATCACGTTGGTGTAGTCACGCAGGCTGTCTTCCGGCAGCTCCCGGGCCAGCAACTGCGCGGCGCCACGGATGCCGCCCAGCGGGTTCTTGATCTCGTGGGCGAGGCCGCGCACCAGCATCTTGCTGGTTTCCTGCTTGGACAGCTGCGCCTCTTCCTTGGTGATCCGCAACAGGCGGTCGCGAGGGTGAACCTCCAGCAACAGCAGGGTCGCGCCGTTGCTGAGGATCGGTGTCACCGCGTAGTCCACGGTCAGGGTCTGGCCGGTGAGGGCGGTGAGCATTGCTTCGCGCTTGGTGAACGGGTGCGCCTGTTCCACCGCCTGGCGCAACGAATTGAGCGCCTCGGTGGACTCGGTGAACAGCTCGCTGATGAACTGGCCATGGCTGCGCTGACCGCTGATGGCCAGCAGCATCTCCGCCGCCGGGTTCATGTACTCGAGGCGCAATTCGGCATCGAGCAGGATGGTGGCGGTGGTCAGGTTGTCGAGCAGCAAACGGTGGAGTGCGTCGCTTATGGTCATCAGGACCTCTTTTGGAGCAAGGCGTGCGCAAGGAACCAAGCGCCGATATCAGGAAAATGCAAAAACCAAACCAAGGCTCCGAAAAGAAGCGTTCGACCCCTGAAACGGGCGTTTGACGCTCGTTTGCGTGGCGATCGGCCGGCCCTGGCGGGTACTTTCGAACCAAAATGGGTTGCAATGTGGGTACGGTGCAGACTGTTGCACCAATATAGTGCGCAAAGCTGAACGGCGTTAGAAGAAACGCAGGAAGGGATTTTTCGGTTCGACGGGTTTGTCTTTCAGCGGGCATTCCGGGCGAACGCCGTAGTCTTCGGTGGTGCAGGGTTTGACCTGGCGTTTCTGTGCCAGCGAAATGCGCTGCATGTGGAACGGCTGATTGGCGGTGCGCTCGACGATGCGATCCTGCGCGTCGAGAATCTCCACCGACAGGTTATGGCTGCCGCGATCGATATTGCTCAGCGGGAACACCGGGCTAAGGCCGGGCTCGCCGGTGGCCTGGCCGTCCAGCAGCAGGCGATAGCGATGACCTTTTTGCAGGCCCGGTTCACTGGTGATGCTGACGATCAATTCGCCGGCGCTGCTGCGAATGGTCGCGTCCGGTTCGGGAACCAGCACCCGCAGCATGTCGTAGCGGAACAGCGGTTGCTCCGGTGATTTTTTAGCTTTGGTAATGGGCGCCGCCCCGGTCGGGTTGGAGGCCATGCGATTGCTGGTGGCCAGCGGCACACGCTTGGCATTGCCGCGCGGTTGATCGGTGTAGACTCGATTGCCTTGCGAATCGACATACGTGAAGACCTCGGCGGATGCGCCAAGCGCGAACAGAACCAGACACACGGCAATCAATCCGCGAGTCATGGCTTGTGCACCCGCTGCACAGTGAAGATCACTGCCGGACTCTGCTGAATGATCGCCTCGCCATTGATCACCTGAACCGCCAGCCGATGCTCGCCCCGGTCAATGTTCACCAACTGCAGGATCGGCACGTTGCTCGGCTGGCCATAAGGCGCGTCGTCCAGCAGCAGGCGCAATTGATGTGGCGGTTGCAGGCGCGGCTTGATCAGCACGCTGACGGTGAACGTGCCGTTGTTGGCGCGCAGGGCCTCTTCGGTGGGCAGGCCGGTCAGTTCCAGCACGTCATAGGCATTGCGCGCAGGCGCCCGGCTGGCCGTGTCCGACGACGGCGCGCTCGGTGCCTGAGGCTGGACGCTGTTGAGCGGCGGCAACTCCACCGGCTGCGCCTTCACGCCGTCCGGCGCATGATCGCTGTACACCGTGTTGCCGCTGGCGTCGGTGTATTTGTAGATCTGCGCGCTGGCGGGCAGGGCGATCAGCAGCAGGATGTAGAGAAAGGTGCGACCCATGAAATCGACCGGAAACGAAAACGATGGATTGCAGCATAGGCCAGGGGCGGCGGTTAGCCCAACCGGGACAACATCCGCTCACACAAGCGCCCCGGATTTATTGTGAAATGCTAGGCGTAACCGCACTTTCACGGACGCCGGACAGGACATCGGCCTTGTAGTGCTCGATGAAAAGCAGCACACCATTGGCGTCGACTTCACGCAACTCGCCTTCCTTTTTGTCGTCAGCGAAGTGGACACTCCGGGTGTGGCCATTGTCCGCCTTGGTCACCCAGAGGCCTTCGCGTTTGCCATCGCGATATTCGCCGCGCTCGGTCGTACCGCGAACAGTCAATTCACTGGGGCCGTTGAGTTGGCCGTGGGCATAGGTCTGGAATCCTGTGGCGACCCATTCCAATTCGTCGTAGTTGTGAAGCTGCCAGCGGCCCTCGCGCAAGTCATTCTGGTAGTCGCCATCCAGAATTTGACCATCCTGGTACAGACTCCACTGCCCCTCTCGTTTGCCCTCTACGAAATTACCGGACTCCGAATATTTTTCGTCTTTGGAAGACGACCACGGACCGATACGCACGCCTTGCTTGTAGGCCCCTTGGGCCGAGATCGATACGGAATCATAAGACACCGATTGGCCGTCTTCGCCGCCAGTGAATCTCGTCGGTTCGGTTTCCCAGGCAATACGCCTGACCCGATAGTTGTAGAGCGTGCGGTTACCCTCGACGAGGGTTTTGTCGAGCCAGCGCCAGAAGGTCACGGTGAGAAACCGGCCGTCTTTTTCCTGGTAGGTCTTCTTGAAAAAGTACGGCTCGTCATCTGGCGTCGGGTTGCTCAGTGGGTCGTAGTACTGGCTGTAATAGCTCACCAGTTTCCCTTGGCTGAGATCGAGCTGGTCGAATTCCGGCACACCGGACTCTTCAAGGAGGAGGCTGTAGTTGAGCGGGGTGATCTGGCTCAGCGCCTTCTTGATGGTCAGGGCGTCGAGCTGCTTGCGGCCTTGAGTGATACGGTCCAGCGCTGGCTGCAGTCGCGTTACACGGCTATAGAGGTGATCGTTGTCGTTGTACTTGTAGGCGTAGATCCTGTAGCCGTCGCTTTGCCGAAAAAGCACGAAACGAGTGGGGTCCTCACTGTCGAGCGACATGAGAAAAACCGACTCGATACTCGCCTGGCCGAAGTCATCAAGCAATTGCGGACGTTCGCCCGGTGTCTCGCAACGGCAGTAATAGCCTTTGACGCCGTTCGCTTCCTTGATGAACGCAAGGGTCGTCGAGCTTTCTTGCAAGCCCTGGATCAGCGGGTGAGCCAGCGGCTTGTCTTCATAGAACTCGGCAGCGCCGGCTGTCGAGCAGGCGAGGCCGGCCATCAGGGCGATAGCCCGTAACCACTTCATGCGAATCCCTTCGTCAAGGCGCCGGTCGTGGCGCGAAAGCGGCGGATTATCCATGGATGAGCGGGCACAAAAAAGGCCTCCCGAAGGAGGCCTCTCTTTTGTCACGCCGCGTAGTGCAGCGCTACCGGATCAGCAGCTGTAGTACAGCTCATATTCCAGTGGGTGTACGAAGGTGCGAACCTTGATTTCTTCTTCGGATTTCAGCGCGATGTAGGCATCGATGAAGTCGTCGGAGAACACGCCGCCCTTGGTCAGGAACGCGCGGCCCTTGTCCAGCTCTTCCAGGGCTTCTTTCAGGCTGCCGCAAACTTGCGGGATCTCTTTCGCCTCTTCAGGCGGCAGGTCGTACAGGTTTTTGTCAGCAGCATCGCCTGGGTGGATCTTGTTCTGGATACCGTCCAGACCAGCCATCAGCAGCGCTGCGAAAGCCAGGTATGGGTTGGCAGCCGGATCCGGGAAACGTGCTTCGATACGACGGCCGCGTGGGCTGTTGACGTAAGGAATACGGATCGAGGCGGAACGGTTGCGAGCCGAGTAGGCCAGCATCACCGGAGCTTCGAAACCTGGCACCAGACGCTTGTAGGAGTTGGTGGCCGGGTTGGTGAAGCCGTTCAGGGCCTTACCGTGCTTGATGATACCGCCGATGAAGTACAGGGCGGTTTCGGACAGGCCGGCATAGCCTTCGCCAGCGAAGGTGTTCTTGCCATCTTTGGCGATGGACATGTGAACGTGCATGCCCGAACCGTTATCGCCGTACAGAGGCTTCGGCATGAAGGTCGCGGTGCGGCCATAGGCATCGGCCACGTTGTGTACAACGTATTTCAGAGTCTGAACTTCGTCAGCTTTCTTCACCAGGGTGTTGAACTTGACACCAATTTCGTTTTGACCGGCAGTTGCCACTTCGTGGTGGTGAACTTCAACGGTCTGACCCATCTCTTCCAGTGCGTTGCACATGGCGGTACGGATTTCGTGGTCGTGGTCGAACGGCGGAACCGGGAAGTAGCCGCCTTTCACGCCTGGACGGTGGCCCTTGTTGCCGCCTTCCACGTCCTGGTCGGACATCCACGAGCCTTGCTCGGAGTAGATCTTGAACATCGAGCCGGAGATGTCGGACTTGAACTTCACTTCGTCGAAGATGAAGAACTCAGGCTCTGGACCGGCGAAAACGGTGTCACCGATACCGGTGGTCTTCAGGTATTCCTCGGCACGGTGGGCGATGGCGCGCGGGTCGCGATCGTAGCCTTGCATGGTCGACGGTTCGATGATGTCGCAGACCAGGATCAGGGTCGGCTCTTCGGTGAACGGGTCGAGAACGGCGGTTTCGTCGTCCGGCAGCAGGATCATGTCGGAGGCTTCGATGCCTTTCCAGCCAGCGATGGAGGAACCGTCGAACATCTTGCCAACTTCGAAGAAGTCGTCTTCCAGCGCATCGCGAGCCGGCATGGTCACGTGGTGCTGAGTGCCTTTGGTGTCCGTGAAGCGCAGATCAATCCACTTGACGTCATGATCTTTGATGAGTTGAACCGACTTCGACATAGTGTCCTCCGGGTGGCTTAGGGCTGGTAGTGGATGCCCTTAAATGTTGGTGATGCCGGCGCGAATACTCTGCCAAGGCAACCTGCCTCACAAGGGAGCAAATTGCATGCCAGTGCCCCAGCATGGGTTTTTTGCCCCAAATTCACGCTTATAAAGGTGCGAAGTGCATAAAGGGTGAAAATCTCGCCCTTTAATGTAGCGCTTTAAGTCGAAAATGACCCGTTTTGGTGCATGCAAAACCTTCTGCACATTAACTGGTTAAACCTTGAGCAATTTCCGCTATAATCCGCGCCCCCCTTTTTCGGCTGGCCCTGCGCGCGCTGTTTTCATGAAACTAATCGTAAAAGTCTTCCCCGAGATCACCATCAAAAGCCGACCTGTCCGGACGAAATTCATCCGCCAGCTGGCCAAGAACATCCGCACCGTGCTCCGCGACCTGGACCCGGCCGTGGTGGTGAACGGTGTGTGGGACAATCTCGAGCTGGAAACCCGCGTTACCGACCCCAAGGCCCTGAAAGAGATGGGCGAGCGCCTGACCTGCATGCCGGGCATCGCGCACTTTCTGCAGATCGACGAGTACCCGCTGGGCGACTTCGACGACATCACCGAGAAGTGCAAAGAGCACTACGGCGATGCACTGGCCGGGAAGATTTTCTCGGTGCGCTGCAAACGTGCGGGCAAGCATGCGTTCAGCTCGATGGACGTCGAAAAATACGTCGGCAGCAAGCTGCGCCGTGAGTGCGGTGCTGCCGGAATCGACTTGAAACAGCCGGAAATCGAAGTCCGCATCGAAGTTCGCGACAAACGGTTGTTTGTGATCCACAGCCAGCACAATGGCATCGGCGGCTACCCGCTCGGTGCGCTGGAGCAGACGCTGGTATTGATGTCCGGCGGCTTTGACTCGACGGTTGCCGCCTACCAGATCATGCGTCGCGGCCTGATGGCGCACTTCTGCTTCTTCAATCTGGGCGGTCGTGCCCACGAATTGGGCGTGATGGAAGTCGCGCATTTCATCTGGAAGAAGTACGGCAGCTCGCAACGCGTGCTATTTGTCAGTGTTCCGTTCGAAGAAGTGTTGGGCGAAATTCTCGGCAAAGTCGATAACAGTCATATGGGCGTCGTATTGAAGCGTATGATGTTGCGCGCATCCTCGGCCATCGCCGAGCGTCTGCACATTGATGCGCTGGTCACCGGCGAGGCGATCTCCCAGGTGTCGAGCCAGACGCTGCCGAACCTGTCGGTGATCGACTGCGTGACCGACAAACTGGTCCTGCGTCCGCTGATCGTCGCCCACAAGCAGGACATCATCGACACGGCCAACGAGATCGGTACCGCCGATTTCGCCCGGCACATGCCGGAGTACTGCGGGGTCATTTCGGTCAATCCGAAAACCGCCGCCAAGCGTGGTCGCGTTGAGCACGAAGAGCAGGAATTCGACATGGCGGTGCTTGAGCGTGCGCTCGCAAACGCCAGACTGGTGCCGATCGATCGGGTGATCGACGAATTGGGCCAGGATTTGCAAATCGAAGAAGTCAGCGAAGCACTGGCCGGCCAGATCGTCATCGACATCCGTCACCCGGATGCCGCCGAGGATGAGCCGCTGGAGCTCGAGGGCATAGAAGTACAGACGATGCCGTTCTACGCAGTGAACGCTCGTTTCAAGGAGCTGGATCCGACTCGCCAGTACCTGCTGTATTGCGACAAAGGCGTGATGAGTCGCCTGCATGCTCACCATTTGCTCAGTGAGGGGCATGCCAATGTGCGCGTTTATCGACCGAGCTAAGTGCCCGGGGCTGTTTGCCTGTGGCCTGCGTCACCGGCCCCCCGACACCGCCGTCAAGCTGTAACGGCCATGCCGGACACTACTGCTAATCGCTGCCAAGACTTGTCAGCAAACCGAATCCTCTGATCGAGATACACAAGTGATCGAAAATCTACGCAACATCGCCATCATTGCCCACGTTGACCATGGTAAAACCACCCTGGTAGACAAACTCCTGCGTCAATCCGGCACTCTGGAGCGCAACGAGCTCAACGACGAGCGCGTGATGGACTCCAACGACCAGGAAAAAGAGCGCGGCATTACCATTCTGGCGAAAAACACCGCCATCAACTGGAACGGCTACCACATCAACATCGTGGACACCCCGGGCCACGCCGACTTCGGCGGCGAAGTTGAGCGCGTAATGTCCATGGTTGACTCCGTGCTGCTGCTGGTCGACGCTCAAGACGGCCCTATGCCGCAAACCCGTTTCGTGACCAAGAAGGCTTTCGAAGCCGGCCTGCGTCCAATCGTGGTCATCAACAAGGTTGACCGTCCGGGCGCGCGTCCTGACTGGGTTCTGGACCAGATCTTCGATCTGTTCGACAACCTGGGCGCTACCGAAGAACAACTGGACTTCCAGGTTGTTTACGCTTCGGCCCTGAACGGCATCGCCGGTCTGGACCACACCGCCATGGCGGAAGACATGACCCCGCTGTACCAAGCGGTAGTCGACCACGTTCCAGCGCCTGCTGTTGACCGTGACGGCCCGTTCCAGATGCAGATCTCCGCTCTGGACTACAACAGCTTCCTGGGTGTTATCGGTGTTGGCCGTATCGCTCGTGGTCGCGTCAAGCCGAACACTCCGGTTGTCGCTATCGACGCCAACGGCAAGCGCCGCAACGGCCGTATCCTGAAGCTGATGGGTCACCACGGTCTGCACCGCATCGACGTTGAAGAAGCAGCTGCCGGCGACATCGTCTGCATCAGCGGTTTCGACGAGCTGTTCATCTCCGACACCCTGTGCGACATCAACACCGTCGAGGCGATGAAGCCTCTGACCGTTGACGAGCCAACCGTTTCCATGACCTTCCAGGTAAACGACTCGCCATTCTGCGGTAAAGAAGGCAAGTTCGTGACCTCCCGTAACATCAAGGATCGTCTGGACAAAGAGCTGCTGTACAACGTTGCACTGCGCGTTGAAGAAGGCGACTCGGCTGACAAGTTCAAGGTTTCCGGCCGTGGTGAGCTGCACCTCTCGGTACTGATCGAAACCATGCGTCGCGAAGGCTTCGAGCTGGCCCTGGGCCGTCCTGAAGTGATCATCCGTGAAGTTGACGGCGTGAAGCAGGAACCGTTCGAAAACGTAACCATCGACATCCCTGAAGAATCGCAGGGCAAGGTCATGGAAGAGATGGGTCTGCGTAAAGGCGACCTGAGCAACATGGTGCCGGATGGCAAGGGCCGTGTTCGTCTGGAATACAACATCCCTGCTCGCGGTCTGATCGGTTTCCGTAACCAGTTCCTGACCCTGACCAACGGTGCTGGCATCCTGACCTCGATCTTCGATCGTTACGCTCCAGTGAAGTCGGGCCACATGTCCGGCCGTCAGAACGGCGTTCTGGTTTCGGTTGAAACCGGCAAGGCGCTGACCTACTCCCTGGAAACCCTGCAGGCTCGTGGCAAGCTGTTCGTAGAACACGGCCAGGAGATCTACAACGGTCAGATCGTTGGTCAGAACTCCCGCGACAACGACCTGGGTGTAAACCCAACCAAAGGCAAGAAGCTCGACAACATGCGTGCTTCGGGTAAAGACGAAACCATCGCTCTGGTTCCACCTGTTCGCTTCACCCTGGAACAGGCTCTGGAATACATCCAGGAAGACGAACTGTGCGAAGTCACTCCTAAGTCCATCCGTCTTCGCAAGAAGATCCTGGACGAAAGCGAGCGTACCCGCGCTGCCAAGAAAGCCAAGGCGTAATTTAGCCCAGGCTTAAAAAAACGCCCCCGGTCGAGAGACCGGGGGCGTTTTTGTTTGTCCGGGGAAATGTGAATGGGCCTTGAAGATCAAGAGCCCCTCACCCTAGCCCTCTCCCGGGGGGAGAGGGAACCGATTGGGGGATGCTTAAGATTTACACCGACCTGATCTGGCGTTACCGAATCCATAATCGACTCGATTTTTCAGGTCGATGTATGACGCAAGACACCACGGTCGGCTCCCTCTCCCTCCGGGAGAGGGCTGGGGTGAGGGTCGGCTTTTAGAACTTCTCAATCGCCCGGAAATTCTGCACCCGCTCCACTTCCTTCGGCTTGTACGCGCAATACCCCGGACGCGGACCGATTTTCGGGTGGTTGCGGCAGGTGTCCGGGCGCTTGTCATAAATGGTGCACAGCCGGCTCTTACGATCCAGGTAGTAGCAATCGTTGTTGCTCATGCGTTGCAGGGTGAAGATCCCCGACTTCTGGTTGAAGCGTTCCACCAGGCCTTCCTTTTGCAGGCGCTTGGCGATGTTCTTCGGCGGGTCGCCCAGTTCGAACTCGTCGACCACACCGATACGCACCAGATCCTTGATCTTGACCTCGACCGGCAGCGTGCAGCAGCTGGACATGCACGATCCGCACATCGGGGCCGAATATTTGGCCCAGGTATCGAGACGGTCGATCTCGGCTGCGGCGATCAGGTTGGGCTTCATCATCGGGGTTTACCAGGCATGTGCATCAGGGCGCGCGATCATACCGGGACTGGTGGATTTTTGAACAACCTTTCGCCAGATTTTTTCTTCCTGCCGCCACCAGGACTGACAATTCGGCACGGCCCCTGCATTCATTCAGGCATTCGCCAGGGTAGTGCCGGACGAACGCTCACTCTCAGGAAAAACTGCCGAACCAGAGCCAACACCGTCGGTCAGACCGTCTAGGCTCTGACAATTCCCCGCTCGCTCGAGGTCCTATCGATGACTCAAGAACCACTAGTTCGCGAAGCAGAGGTGGCCGCATTCCGCGACGCCGTCCTGACCAAACTCACCTACGCGGTGGGCAAAGACCCGGATCACGCCTTTGACCATGACTGGTTCGAAGCCATCGCCCTGGCGGCGCGCGATCACATGGTCGAGCACTGGATGGACCACACCCGGCAGATCTACCGCAAAGGTCAGAAGCGGGTGTATTACCTTTCGCTGGAATTCCTCATCGGTCGTTTGCTGTACGACAGCCTGAGCAACCTCGGCCTGCTCGACGTCGCCCGTGAAGCATTGACCGAACTGGGCGTGGATCTGGAGCGTATCCGCCTGCTGGAGCCTGACGCGGCACTGGGCAACGGTGGCCTCGGACGGCTGGCAGCGTGCTTCATGGAAAGCATGTCGACCCTCGGCATCGCCGGTCATGGTTACGGCATCCGATACGAACACGGGTTGTTCCGTCAGGCCATTGTCGATGGCTGGCAGCAGGAACAGACCGAGCACTGGCTGGATTTCGGCAACCCGTGGGAATTCGAACGGCCGGAGGTCGTGTATTCCATCGGGTTTGGCGGCAGCGTCGAGACCGTCACCGATGTCAGCGGCAAGAGCAAACAGGTCTGGCACCCGGCAGAAACCGTCCGGGCGATTGCCTACGACACTCCGGTGGTCGGCTGGCGCGGGGCGAGCGTCAACACCTTGCGCCTGTGGCGGGCCCGGGCCATGGAAGATTTGCACCTGGAGCGCTTCAACGCCGGTGACCACCTCGGAGCGGTCGCTGAAGTGGCCCGGGCCGAGAGTATCTCCCGCGTGCTCTATCCGGCGGACAGCACCGAAGCAGGTCAGGAATTGCGCCTGCGTCAGGAATACTTCTTCGTCGCCGCATCGCTTCAGGATCTGCTGCGCCGTCATCGCAACATGCACACCTCGGTGCTGACCCTGGGCGATCACGCGGCGATCCAGCTCAACGACACGCACCCCTCGATCGCCGTCGCCGAACTGATGCGCCAACTGGTCGACGTCTACGACGTTGCCTGGGACGCGGCGTGGCAAGTCACCGTCGACACGCTGTCGTACACCAACCACACGTTGCTGCCCGAAGCCCTTGAAACCTGGCCGGTGGGCCTGATGGAACGAATGTTGCCCCGGCACATGCAGATCATTTACCTGATCAACGCCCAGCACATCGATTCGCTGCGGGCCAAGGGCATCCATGATTTCGACGTGCTGCGCGCGGTGTCGCTGATCGAGGAAGACAACGGCCGCCGGGTGCGCATGGGCAACCTTGCGTTCCTTGGCTCCCACAGCGTCAACGGCGTGTCGGGGCTGCACACGCAACTGATGCGCAAAACCGTGTTCGCCGAATTGCACAAACTCTACCCGGAGCGGATCAACAACAAGACCAACGGCATCACCTTCCGCCGCTGGCTGTACCAGGCCAACCCGGAGCTGACGTCGATGCTGGTCGATTCCCTCGGCCCGGACGTTCTGGATAACCCCGAACAGCGTCTGCTCGATCTTGAGCCTTTCGCCGAGAAACCCGCCTTCCGCAAAGCCTTCGCCGAACAACGGCTGCACAGCAAAAAGGCCCTCGCTTATCTGATCCACGAGCGGCTGGGGATCGCGGTCAACCCGGCGGCGATGTTCGACGTGCAGGTCAAGCGGATCCACGAATACAAACGCCAGTTGCTCAACCTGATGCACACCGTCGCGCTGTATCAGGCGATTCGCGCCGAGCCGGAAATCGACTGGGTGCCACGGGTGAAAATCTTCGCCGGCAAAGCGGCGGCGAGTTATCACCAGGCCAAGCTGATCATCAAACTGACCAACGACATCGCCCGCGTGGTGAACAACGACCCGACCGTGCGGGGCCTGCTGAAAGTGGTGTTCCTGCCCAACTACAACGTCAGCCTGGCGGAAAGCATCATTCCGGCGGCGGACTTGTCGGAGCAGATCTCCACCGCCGGTTTCGAAGCCTCGGGCACCAGCAACATGAAGTTCGGCCTCAACGGCGCGCTGACCATCGGCACGCTCGACGGCGCCAACGTGGAAATGTGCGAGCGCATCGGTGCCGAACACATGTTTATCTTCGGCCTGAGTGCCCAGCAGGTCGAAGCGCGCAAGCAGAACCACGAGTTCAGCGCGGTGCCGGACATCGCCGCCTCCCATCGTTTGAACGATGTATTGCAGGCAATTCGCGGCGGGGTGTTTTCACCGGACGACACGTCGCGCTACACCGGGCTGATCGATTCGCTGGTGGATTACGACCGTTTCCTGGTCTGCGCCGATTTCGACTCTTACTGGGAGGCGCAAATGCGCGTCGATGCGCTCTGGCACGATTCCAACAAGTGGTGGCGCTCGGCGGTGTTGAACACGTCGCGGATGGGCTGGTTCTCCTCCGACCGGACGATTCGCGAGTACGCCACGGATATCTGGAAGGCACTGGAGTAACTTTTAGCGACAAATGTGCGCCCGGCCCCCACGCTTGTTGGGCCGGGCCGATATACTGAGCCCTGGTTCGGCCCCGCTTCGGGGCTGCTCAGGGATATCGACCATGCAATGGATGTTCATGTTGATCGGGCTGCTGCTCGGTTGGCTGCTCGACGAATCGTTCAGTTCTGCGCTATTGGGCGCGTTGCTGGGCCTGGCAATCGGGCAGACGATCCGCATCATGCGGCTCGGCTCGCAGGTGGCGGAGCAACAGCAGCAACTTGAACAGGCGAAGGTGGCTTTGCAGGGCGTCGCGCAGCGTCTGTATCTGCTGGAGGGTTCGCCTTCTCACGCGGTGCCGGCGCCAGGCGTAGAGCAGGCCCCCGAGCCTTTGGTCGAGCCCGTCGATATCGTCGAAGAAGCGCCGGCCCCCGAACTGGTCTGGGAGCTGCCGCCCGAACTCGAACCTCTCTCTGCCGTCGCCAGCGAAACCAGTCAGCCGCTGCCGGCTGATGTCTGGCGTCTGGACGCCGTTACTGCCGACCTTCCCGAACCGCAGCAACCCGCTGAACCCCGTGGCCCGAACCTTATCGAGCGCGGCATCAGCGCTGCGCGCAACTGGCTGTTCGGTGGCAACACCGTGTTACGGGTCGGCGTGGTGCTGTTGTTTTTCGGTCTGGCCTTCCTGCTGCGCTACGCCACCGAAGGCATGGTGGTGCCGATCGAAATGCGCTATGCCGGAGTCGCGGCAGCAGCACTGGGGTTGCTGGCGCTGGGCTGGTGGTTGCGCCATCGCAACAGCAGCTACGCCTTGATGCTGCAAGGCACCGGGATTGCGGTGTTGTACCTGACGGTGTTTGCGGCGATGCGTCTGCACCCGCTGCTCGATCCGTCCGCTGCACTGGGATTGCTGGTAGCGGTGACGGTGTTCTCGGCCATTCTGGCCATCACCCAGGACTCCCTCGCCCTGGCCTGCGTTGCGGCCTTGGGCGGTTTTGCCGCGCCGATCCTGACCTCCACCGGCGCCGGTAATCATGTCGCGTTGTTCAGTTATTTCGCGCTGCTCAACGCCGGCATCCTGGCCATCGCCTGGTTCAAGGCCTGGCGCCTGCTCAACCTGATCGGTTTCGCCGGCACCTTCGGCATCGGTTTCGCCTGGGGCCTGCGTTCGTATGCGCCGGAACTGCTGTGGAGCACCGAGCCGTTCCTGATTCTGTTCTTCCTGATGTACCTGGCCATCGGCCTGCTGTTCGCTCGACGCAAGCTACTGGACATGCCGGACGCCCCGGCAGAGAACGATCGCGAGGCGCTGCTGCATTGGTCGGCGCGCAAGGGTGACTACGTCGATGGCACGATGCTGTTCGGCCCGCCGCTGGTGGGTTTCGGTCTGCAATTCGCGCTGGTACAGCATCTGGAGTTCGCCGCCGCGTTCAGTGCGTTGGCACTGGGCATGATTTACATGACGCTCGCTCGGGTGCTGATGGGCGGCCGGGCGTTGTTGCTGGGCGAGACTTGCCTGGCGCTGGGGGTGATTTTCGCCAGCCTGGCGATTCCACTGGGGCTGGATGCGCGCTGGACATCTGCTGCCTGGGCAGTGGAGGGCGCGGGGATTTTCTGGCTCGGCCTGCGTCAGCACCGGCCGTTTGCCCGGGCCTTCGCATTGCTGCTGCAACTCGGTTCGGCGCTGGCGTTTCTCAGCCAGTTGCGTGTCGGCGAAAGCAGCCTGCTCGACGGTGCACCGCTGGGCGCGCTGATGCTGGGCATCGCGCTGCTGTTCAGTTTCTATCAGTTGCGCAAAGCCCCGGCGGAATACACCTCGGCTTGGGAGCGGCAGGGCTTGCCGGTATTGGCGAGTCTCGGTCTGACGTTCCTCTATCTGCTGGCGCCGCTGTTTTTCTTCACTCACGGTACGGCGATCAGTTGGGCGCTGGCGGGTCTGGTGACCTTGTTCGTCGGCTTGCGCCTGCAATCGCGCACATTCCTGTTCACCGCGTTTGCCGTGCAGTTGCTGGGTGGTGCGTTGTTCCTGTTGCGCCTGCAAGGGGCGGGCGAGGACTCGGCAGCCGTGTTCAGCGCCGGTTGGAGCGGTTTGCTCAGCGCCTCGCTGATCGGTCTGGCGTTGATTGCCGGCATGCTGCTGGCGGCGCGCGACGACATGGTGCGCAACGATGTTCGTCTGTTGCGCGGTTTGTCGGTGGTGCTGTTGGCGGGGTTGGTGCTGATCAATCTGGCGGTGTTGTTCGTCCTGCCGTGGCAAACCGCGAGCGCCGTGTGGGCGGCCAGTGGGTTGCTGATCATCTGGCTCAGTCTGTACCTCAAGCAGCGCGTGAGTTTTGTCTTCGGTCTGCTGTTGCAACTGATCGGCGGCGCGGCGTTTTTGCTAGCCGGTCCCGAGCTGCTCGGGCCGCTGTCCAGCGAAGGTCTGCGACCGCTGGCTCATGGCGGGTTCTGGACGCCGCTGGTGCTGGGTCTGGCGGCGATGATCGGGGCGTGGCGCCTGCAACTGGGCAATCACGCTTCCGCGTTCGATGTGCTGAGTTTGCAGCGACTGTCCGAAGTGTTGCTGGTGTGGGGCGCCGGTTGGTGGGCGCTGGCGTGGGTCAGCGAAGTGCTGCGCTTTGCGCCGCTGAATCTGCAGGCAACGCTGTTGCTGCTGGTCGCCGCGCTGAGCGTCGCATTGTGGGCGCTGTTGGCATTGCGTTTGAAATGGCCTTCGCTTGGTTTGCTCTGCACCTTGCTGATTCCGGCAGCCGGGCTGGTGTTGCTCGCTGCGTGGCACTCGCGTTATCACCCGGCGGCCAACTTCGGCTGGCTGGCGTGGGCAGCAGTGTTTGCGGTGCATTTCTTCAGCCTGCGGCGTCTGGCGCCGATGTTGCCGGCGCGGGCCTTGAGCACGGCGCATGTGCTCGGCTGCTGGCTGCTGATCGGCGTGCTGGCGCTGGAGCTGCGCTACGGCCTGCTGCTGTTGTCCGAGCAGTACAACGCCTGGCGCTGGCTGGGCTGGGCAATTCTGCCGAGTGTCTATCTGTTGCTGATGGCCGCGCCGCGCAACTGGCCGTGGCCGGTGGCGGCGTTCCCTCGTGAGTACCGCTTGTACGCGGCGGCGCCGCTGGCGGTGTTGATGCTTGTCTGGTTCTGGCTGGCGAACGGAGTGAGTGACGGCAACGCCGAACCACTGCCTTACGTGCCGCTGATCAACCCATTGGAGCTGGGCCTGTTGATCGCGTTGTTCAGCGTCTATGTCTGGTCACGCAGCGCGGTCACCGAGCTGTCGATCCGCAAGGATTACGCTGCTCACGCCTCGCAATTGATTGCCGGTGTTTCGCTGTTCGCGTTCTGCACCGCGATGGTGACCCGCGCCGCGCACCATTGGGCGGGGATTCCGTTCGAGCTGGACCTGTTGCTTGAGTCGATGCTGGTGCAGGCCGGGTTGTCCATCGTCTGGACGCTGATGGCGCTCGGGCTGATGATCGGCGGGCATCTGCGTCATCGCCGCGAAGTGTGGCTGATCGGTGCGGCGCTGATTGCGCTGGTGGTGGCCAAATTGATTTTTGTCGAACTGAGCAACCGTGGCGGGCTGGCCCGGATCGTCTCGTTTATCGGCGTCGGCGTGTTGCTGCTGGTGGTGGGCTACTTCGCGCCACTGCCGCCCAAACGCGTCGAAGCTGCACCGGAGGCGGACAAACCGGCCCCGGAAACCGAAGGAGTGTCGTCTTGAGTCGCAAGCTTAATCTGGGGTGGCTGTTGCTGGGCGTGGCCATGACGGCCGGCGCCCAGGAAAAACCGGCGGACTTCGCCGCACAGGTGCCGTTGTCGGTCAGTGGCGCAGGCCCGTGGTATCGCCTCGAACTGCCGCTGAGCGTGCAGTTGCAGGCGCGTCAGACCGATCTCAGCGACCTGCGGGTGTTCAACGCCGCCGGTGAACCACAGGCTTATGCGCTGGCCCGGGAATCAGCGCAGACCCGCGACGACGGCCAGTTGAACACGGTGAAGTGGTTCCCGCTGTACAACTCGGCGGATGCCACTGAGCGCGCGCCGAGTGTGCGGGTGCAGTCCACGACTACCGGCACGCTGGTGGAAGTGCAGCCATCCAGCCAACTGGAAGCGGGGGAAGAGGTGTTGCGCGGCTGGCTGCTCGATGCCAGTGCGATCAAGGCACCGTTGCAGCAACTGATCCTCGACTGGACCAGCGAGCGCGACGGCTTCCAGCGTTTCAGCATCGAGGCCAGCGACGACTTGCAGCACTGGCAAGCCTGGGGCGAAGGCCAGGTCGCGCGCCTGACCTTTTCCGATGAGCGCATCGAGCAGCATGAAGTCGCGTTGCCGGGACAGTCGGCGCGTTATCTGCGTCTGCTGTGGGATTCGCCGAATGCGGCCCCGACCCTGACGTCGGCGCAGTTGAAAAGCAGCGACCCGCAAAACCTGCCGCTGCCGCTCGTCTGGTCGCCAGCGCTGGCCGGCAGCAGTACCAAGGCCGGGGAATACACCTGGCAGCTGCCGATGGGGCTGAATGTCGAACGGGTCCAGGTCGAGCTGAAGCAACCCAACAGCCTGGCGCCGGTGACGCTGTCGGGACGCCGCGAAACCAGTCTGCCGTGGCAGCCGTTGAGCAGCGGCTTGCTCTATCGCCTGACCCAGAATGGCCAGGACGTGGTGCAGAACGAATTGCAGCTTTACGGGCAGACCGTCCAGCAGTTGAAACTGACGGTCGACGAACGCGGCGGCGGTCTCGGCGAGCAGGCGCCGAGCGTCAAGTACGCGGTGCGCGCCACCCAGGTGATCTTCCTCGCCCGCGGCGACGGGCCGTACAGCCTGGCGCTGGGCAATCCGACGGTGAGAACGGCGAACTTGCCGCTCTCGACCCTGATCCCTGACTTCAAACCGGAGAAACTGGCCACACTTGGCAAGGCGACGGTGCAGGGTGAGGCGGTGGCGAGCCAGACTTCGACGGCCACCTCGGCAGCCACAACCGACACCAACTGGAAGAAATTCGGCCTGTGGGCGGTGTTGCTGCTCAGTGTGCTGTTTCTGGCCGCGATGGCCTTCAGTCTGCTGCGCAAGCCGCCGGCCAAGTCCTGAATATGACGGGTGTGGCCTCTACACCCGTCGGGTTTCCAACTACGCTGAATCCGGTGCATGAACTCTCTCGGTTCGATCACGTCTGATAGCAGGAATTGCACCCGACGCACGTTACCGGGCGTCATTGCTCGCTACGGTTTCAGACTCCCTGTAAACTGCGCGGGTTTTTAGCCCCCCATTCCACCGGAGCCGTCCATGTCCCGCGTTACCCTGAGTCGCTATTTGATTGAGCAGACCCGCAGCAACAACACTCCTGCCGATCTGCGCTTCCTGATCGAAGTGGTGGCGCGTGCCTGCAAGGAGATCAGCCACGCCGTGTCCAAAGGCGCCCTGGGCGGCGTTCTGGGCAGCATGGGCACTGAAAACGTGCAAGGTGAAGTGCAGAAGAAGCTCGATGTGCTGTCGAACGAAATTCTGCTCGAAGCCAACGAATGGGGCGGTCACCTGGCCGGCATGGCGTCCGAGGAAATGGACAACGCCTACCAGATCCCGGGCAAATACCCGAAAGGCGCCTACCTGCTGGTATTCGACCCGCTGGACGGTTCGTCGAACATCGACATCAACGCGCCGGTCGGCACCATCTTCTCGGTACTGCGTTGCCCGAACGAATACCTGAGCCAGAACGAGCCTTTGAATGAAAAGGCCTTCCTGCAGCCAGGCACTCAGCAAGTGGCCGCCGGTTATGCCATCTACGGTCCGCAAACCATGCTGGTGCTGACCCTGGGCCACGGCGTGAAAGGCTTCACCTTGGACCGCGAAATGGGCAGCTTCGTCCTGACCCACGAAGACATCACCATTCCTGAAAGCACCCAGGAATTCGCCATCAACATGTCCAACCAGCGTCACTGGGAAGCCCCGGTACAGCGCTACGTTTCGGAACTGCTGGCCGGTGAAGAAGGTCCGCTGAAAAAGAACTACAACATGCGCTGGGTCGCAGCGATGGTTGCCGACGTGCATCGCATCCTGACCCGTGGCGGTCTGTTCATGTACCCGCGCGACAGCCGCGAGCCGTCCAAACCGGGCAAACTGCGCCTGATGTACGAAGCCAACCCGATGTCGTTCCTGGTGGAACAGGCGGGCGGCGCTTCCACCGACGGTCACCAGCGCATCCTCGACATTCAGCCTGAAGGCCTGCACCAGCGCGTAGCTGTGTTCCTCGGCTCGAAAGAAGAAGTCGCTCGCGCCACGGCTTACCACAAGGAATAAACCATGACCGCGCCCTGGCAGCCGTTGCTCGATTGGTGGTTCGGTCACTCCGAGTCAGCCACTGAAGTGACGGCGCAACAGGGCGGGTTGTGGTTCGGCAAGAAAGACAGCCAGGACCTCGAAGCGCGTGAGCGTTTCGGGGTCTTTGTCGATCAGGCCCTCGCTGGCGGATTGACCGAGTGGACGCAACGTCCCGATGGTTGGCTGGCGGTGGTGCTGCTGCTCGATCAACTCCCGCGAATGATCTTTCGCGATACTCCCAAAGCTTTCTCTGGTGATCTACGGGCACAGAAGCTGGTTGCCCAAGGCATCGCGGCGGATTTCGATCGGCAGTTGAAGCCGATCCAGCGACTCTTCATCTACCTCGTCTTCGAACACTGCGAAAACCTCGCGGTGCAGAATGAAGCCGTCTCGCGATTCATCGAATTGGTGGCTGAACAGCCGGAGGCGGAGCGCGGGGTGTTTGCCGACAACCTGGATTATGCCGAGCGGCATCAGCGGGTGATTGCGCGGTTTGGGCGGTTTCCGCATCGCAATGCGGTGTTGGGGCGGGTGTCTACGGCGGAGGAATTGGAGTTTCTCAAACAGCCTGGGTCAAGTTTCTAGCTTGTCCGCGTCCACTTTATCCAATTCAAGAAACAAGTCTTCAACGTCTCTGTACTTTTCTTGATCAATCTCGTCGGCACCCAATGCAAGGATTGCCAGTAAAGTAGTTTGATCTGAATCCGTGCAATCGTGTTTCTTGTTCATTAGCCACATCTCCTTGCGAATCGCGGATTACATTTTCGGCCTTCTGCGTCATGTATACCGCTATCGCGGGCAAGCCCGCTCCCACAGTGTTTGATGTGAAACACAAATTGTGTAAACACACATTACCTGTGGGAGCTACGGTGCGACGACTCGACTTGCCAGCGATGAGGTCAGTAGCCGCGCCTCAGATCCGGAAGCTACCCACCAACTGCTTCAACCGCGCCGCCTGCTGCTCAAGATCCGCACAAGCGCGCAACGTCGCCTGCAAGTTCTCCACACCTTCCTGGTTCAGCGTGTTGATCTCGTTGATGTCGACGTTGATCGACTCGACCACGGCCGTCTGCTCTTCCGTTGCCGTCGCCACCGACTGGTTCATGCCGTCGATCTCGCCGATGCGCTGGGTCACGCTGCCCAAGCGTTCGCCGGCCTGGTTGGCGATGCCGACGCTGCTTTCGCTCTCACGCTGGCTTTCGGTCATGATGCCGACCGCCTGACGCGCGCCGACCTGCAGCTCTTCGATCATTTTCTGCACTTGCTGCGCCGAATCCTGGGTGCGGTGCGCCAGGTTGCGCACTTCGTCGGCCACCACGGCGAAACCACGACCGGCCTCACCGGCACGGGCTGCTTCGATGGCGGCGTTGAGGGCCAGCAGGTTGGTCTGTTGGGAGATGCTGGTGATCACTTCCAGAATCTGCCCGATGTTCACGGTGTTGCTGTTCAGCGTTTCGATGTTGCCGCAGGAATCGCTGATCTTCGCCGACAGTTGTTGCATCGCGTGGATGGTTTTATCCACAACTTGCTGGCCGTCTTCGGCCAGGCTGCGCGCGTCGCTGGAGTGTTGCGAGGCGAGGGCGGCGTTCTGGGCGATTTCCTGGGCGGCGGCGCCGAGTTGATTGATCGCGGCGGCCACGCTGTTGGTACGCGAGGCCTGCTGGTCAGAGTTGTACATCGACGAGTTGGACGCCGCGACCACGCGCAGGGCAACTTCGTTGACCTGGCCAGTGGCAGAAGACACTTCGCGGATCGAGGTATGGATACGTTCGACGAAGCGGTTGAACGACAAGCCCAGCGCGCCGAATTCGTCGTGGCCGTGGATGGTCAGGCGTTTGGTCAGGTCGCCTTCGCCTTCGGCGATGTCATGCATGGCGCGGCCCATGGTCAGCAGCGGTTGCATCAGGACGCGGATCAGCATGCCGAGCAAGGCGATGATGATCACCACGGCGATGATCATGGCGATCAGCGCCGAGGTGCGGAACTCGCTGAGCATCGAGAATGCGGTGTCCTTGTCCAGCACCAGCGCCACGTACCAGTCGGCCGACGGCACGCCGTTGACGCGGGTGAAGGAGATCAGTTGGGTCTTGCCGTTGAACTCGACTTCTTTCAGGCCCGGGCTGACTTTTGGTGCGCCGTTGGGATAGGCCTCGGCCAGGGTCTTGAGCACCAGTTTGCTGTCGGGGTGGATCAGGATCTTGCCGTCGGCACTGACGATGAACGCGTGGCCATGGCCGCCGAAGTTCAGCGAGTTGATGATTGCGCTGATGCTGGTCAAGTCGATGTCGGCCCCGGCCACACCGATCATCTGGCCCTGGCGCTGCACCGGGGTGGCAACGGTAATCACCAGTTTGCCCGACGAGGCGGCGATGTACGGTTCGGTGACGATGGTCTGCTGTGCGCTGTTCGCGGCCTTGTACCAGCCACGGGCGCGCGGGTCGTAATCCGGTGCGCGGTTGCCGGCCGGGACCGAGAACATCACGCCGTCGGCACCGCCGAAATAGCTGAGCTGGAAATTGCCGGTGTAGGCGGGCAGGTCGATGATGCGCTTAAGGCTGGCGGGGGCATTGCCGTCGGCGACAACCTGCTGCGACATCGATTGCAGCAATTGAATGCGGCTTTCCAGCCAGGTCTGGATGTTGCTGGTGGTCAGGCTGCCCAGTTCCTGCATTGACGCTTCGGTGCTGGTTTGCAGGGCTTCGCGTTGTCGATAGTCGTTGAACAAAATGAAACAGGCGAACGCAACGGCCACCACGAGGGCGGCAGCCAACAAGATCTTGTGGCTGAATTTCATGTTTCTGGTCATTAAGTGAGCTACCGCGAAGGGGCTGGTCAAGAAGGGGGCGGCAATTTGCCACACTCTGGGGCTTTGCGCTGCTCTTATTTCGACCGCGGCGCGCCAAAGATTAGGCGACTTTTGCGAAAGGCGACGAAATGCTCAATAGCCCTACAAAGTGTCTGATTTGCTGATGAAAGCCGGACGAGCGGGCTAACAAATAGCCATGTGCCCAGGGAACCAGACAGGGGTTTTCTCTTCTAAGCTTCTGGTTGGCGCCATGCCATCCCCCTTCCGTTCCAGGAGTTACACCATGTCGCTGCGATCTATCGCCCTTCTGTCGTTTTGCGTGCTGTTGGCCGCATGCAGCAAGGTCAATCAGGAAAACTACTCGAAGCTCTCGGCCGGGATGGCCAAGGCCGAAGTGGAGACGCTGCTCGGCAAGCCCACCGATTGCTCGGGCGCGCTCGGCATGTCCAGTTGCACCTGGGGCGACAAGAACAGCTTTATCAGCGTGCAGTACGCCGGTGACAAAGTGTTGATGTTTTCCGGCCAAGGCCTGAAGTAAACCGGGGCTACGCGCCCACGGGAGAAAAACAATGAAGCGGTTATTGCTTGTCCTTTTTGCCGGCCTGGTATTGGCCGGCTGCGCCACGACCGGTGAAGATCCGCTGGCGCCCAAGACAGTCCACAGCGTCAATCTCAAGCGTTACCAGGGCACCTGGTACGAGTTGGCGCGGCTGCCGATGTATTTCCAGCGCAACTGTGCGCAATCCGAAGCCCGCTACAGCCTCCAGCCTGACGGCAACCTCGGCGTGTTCAACCGTTGCCTGACCAAGGACTGGCAGTGGGAAGAGGTCAAGGGCACGGCTTATCCACAGGTGCCGGGCAAGACCGACAAGTTGTGGGTCGAGTTTGATACCTGGTTCTCGCGGCTGATTCCGGGTTCGGCGAAGGGTCAATACTGGGTGCTGTACGTCAGTGACGACTACAAGACCGCCATTGTTGGCGACCCGAGCCGACGTTACCTGTGGCTGTTGTCCCGCACGCCGACCGTCAACGGTGTGGTGCGCGAAGAACTGCTGAGCAAGGCGCGTCAGCAGGGTTATGACACCACGCGGTTGATCTGGCGCGCATCGGATCAACAGATGGCCAAGACGTCCAACTGACGCGCAACAAAAAACCTGTGGAGGTTGCCCTCCACAGGTTTTTTTGTGTCAGCCCAAAAGGTCTCGCAGGACCTGGGTGAAGGCGCGATTGCTGTCCTCCTCCCCGGCATGTCGCCCGTCACGAACGACCCACTGACCGTTGACCAGCACGTCACGCACCTGACGGTCGCCACCGGCAAACAGCCAGCGGTTGAGGATCCCGTCACCGCTGGCCGTGGTCAGATACGGATCGCTGCCATCGAGCACAATCCAGTCGGCGCGTTTGCCGACTTCCAGTGCACCGATCGGCTGGCCCAGCGCCTGAGCACCACCGTCCAGCGCCGCGTCATACAAGGTGCGGCCGACCATCGGTTGATCCGCGCCGTACAAACGGTTGCGACGCTGATCGCGCAGACGCTGGCCGTATTCCAGCCAGCGCAATTCTTCCACCACGCTCAACGACACATGGCTGTCGGAGCCGATACCCATGCGTCCGCCCTGAGCGAGGAAATCCACCGCCGGGAAAATCCCGTCGCCAAGGTTGGCTTCGGTGGTCAGACACAGACCGGCGATGGCGCGGCTCTTGGCCATCAGCGTGACTTCTTCCGGATTGGCGTGGGTCGCGTGCACCAGGCACCAGCGCTGATCGACTTCGGTGTTTTCGTACAGCCATTGCAGCGGGCGGCGACCGCTCCAGCTCAGGCAGTCGTCGACTTCCTTCTGCTGTTCGGCGATGTGGATGTGCACCGGGCATTGCTTGTCGCTGGCCGCCAGCACTTCGCTGATCTGCTGTGGGGTGACCGCGCGCAACGAGTGGAAACACAATCCCAGCGACTGAGCCTTTTCTTGAGCCAGCAGCGGTTGCAGGCGCGATTGCAGTTTCAGGTAGTTTTCGGTGCTGTTGATGAAGCGACGCTGACCTTCGTTTGGCGTCTGGCCACCGAAACCGCTGTGGCTGTAGAGCACCGGCAACAGCGTCAGGCCGATGCCGGCGGAGCTGGCGGCCTGGCTGATACGCAACGCCAGCTCGGCCGGATCGGCATACGGCTGACCGTTGTGATCGTGATGGACGTAATGGAATTCGGCGACCGAGGTGTAACCGGCCTTGAGCATTTCGATATACAGCTGGCGGGCGATCACGCCGAGTTGGTCCGGGCTGATTTTTCCGACGAGCCGGTACATCAGATCGCGCCAGGTCCAGAAACTGTCGTTGGGATTGCCGGCCACTTCTGCCAGCCCGGCCATCGCTCGCTGGAACGCGTGGGAGTGCAGATTCGGCATCCCCGGCAGCAGCGGACCGCTCAGCCGTTCGGCGCCTTCTGCGGTGGAATCGGCCTGGATTCGGGTCAATACGCCTTCGGCGCTGACCTCGAGACGTACATTGTTGGCCCATCCGTTAGGCAGCAGCGCGCGTTCGGCAAAGAAGGCGGACATGGTTCAGCACCCCATCGTGTGTTATTTGTATATACATATACAGACGTTTGCCTGCCCGGTAAACTCCGGCAAGCTAGCAACCTTATCCAATGAACAGGGATCCACCGTGCCGACTCCGCCTCCAGTCTCTCCGTTGGCCGCGAACATGGGCGACAGTCCGGCGCCCTTGTACGCCCGCGTCAAACAGATGATCACCCAGCAGATCGACAGTGGTAACTGGCCGCCGCATTACCGCGTGCCGTCGGAAAGCGAGCTGGTCAGCCAGTTGGGCTTCAGCCGCATGACCATCAACCGAGCGCTGCGGGAAATGACCGCCGACGGCCTCTTGGTGCGCATGCAGGGCGTCGGCACGTTCGTCGCCGAACCGAAGAGCCAGTCCGCGCTGTTCGAGGTGCACAACATCGCCGACGAAATCGCCTCCCGTGGCCATCGCCACACCTGCCAGGTGATCACCCTGGAAGAAGAGGCCGCCGGTTCCGAGCGCGCCCTGGCGCTGGACATGCGCGAAGGGCAGAAGGTGTTCCACTCGCTGATCGTGCATTACGAAAACGATATTCCGGTGCAGATCGAAGACCGCTTCGTCAACGCGCTGGTCGCTCCGGAATACCTCAAGCAGGATTTCACCCTGCAAACGCCTTACGCCTACCTCAACCAGGTTGCGCCGCTGACCGAAGGCGAGCATGTGGTCGAAGCGATCCTCGCCGAGCCGACCGAATGCAAATTGCTGCAGATCGAAAAAGGCGAGCCGTGCCTGCTGATTCGTCGCCGTACGTGGTCGGGCCGTCAGCCAGTGACGGCGGCGCGTCTGATCCACCCCGGTTCCCGTCATCGTCTGGAAGGTCGGTTTCATAAATAAAAAGCATAAATAGAGAGCATAAATGAGCGAGTTGAAGGTTCTACGCGCCGAAGGCTACCCGCGCATGCCGTGGAAAAACGGCGGCGGCAGCACCGAGGAAATCACCCGTGACGCCGGTGCCGGTCTCGACGGTTTCGGCTGGCGTCTGTCGATTGCCGACATCGCCGAATCCGGCGGCTTCTCGACGTTCACCGGTTATCAGCGGGTGATCACGGTGTTGCAGGGCGACGGCATGACCTTGTGTGTCGACGGTGACGACACTCGGCCGCTGTTACCCCTCGACCCGTTTGCCTTCAGCGGCGAAAGCCAGGTGTCCTGCACCTTGCTCGGCGGCGCGATCCGCGATTTCAACCTGATCTACGCACCGCAGCGTTACAGCGCGCGTTTGCAGTGGCTGGATGGCGAGCAACGGTTCTTCAGTTCCTCCAGCACCGTTCTCGTCTTCAGCGTCAGCGAGTTGCTGGAAGTGACGGTCGGTGACAGCGCTTCGCAACTCGGCCGGCATGATTGCCTGCAACTGGACGGTAACACCGGTCTGGTGGAAATCGCCGTGAATGCCGGCTGCTGCGTGATCGAACTGACTGCACACTGATCGGCCCCTTAAAAACCGCCGCTTTGAACAGTGCCTGGAAGGGCTGTTGAGAGCGGCGGTTTTTTTCATCCCGACGTTCCCGAACGCGCACCAACTTGTTACCGAACGCCCCAGCGTGGCGCAAAACCACGCTCATGAACCCGCCTCCCGCTTGCTCAAACCAACCCGGCGAAAAAATTCATACACGCCACAACCCTTGATTCAGGCGTCCTCCAGCCGTGCCCGGCATTTTGTTGAACAGTCCTCCAACAAGTTGGCCGCTCGATTGCATATGCTTGTATGTACAAGTAAAGACGTATGCGTATGAGTCGTTAGAGGTTCTCCGCAGCGTCCCTGATTCGCTTGTCGCGCATTGAAGCGCACAAGCCGCTTGCCCATCGCCAGGGTTGGTTTGAATTGATCGCTGAGGAGTCTTTTTCGTGACTGACAATAAGCCTACAAAATATCGTGACGTCGAAATCCGTGCATCGCGCGGCAACAAGCTGACCGCCAAGAGCTGGCTGACCGAAGCGCCGCTGCGCATGTTGATGAACAACCTCGACCCGGAAGTGGCCGAGAACCCGAAAGAGCTGGTGGTCTACGGTGGCATCGGCCGCGCCGCGCGTAACTGGGAGTGCTACGACAAGATCGTCGAAAGCCTGACCAACCTGAACGACGACGAAACCCTGCTGGTGCAATCCGGCAAACCGGTCGGCGTGTTCAAGACCCACAGCAATGCCCCGCGTGTGCTGATCGCCAACTCCAACCTGGTGCCGCACTGGGCGACCTGGGAACACTTCAACGAACTCGACGCCAAGGGCCTGGCCATGTACGGCCAGATGACCGCCGGCAGCTGGATCTACATCGGCAGCCAGGGCATCGTCCAGGGCACTTACGAAACCTTCGTCGAAGCCGGTCGCCAGCATTACAACTCCAACCTCAAGGGCCGCTGGGTCCTGACCGCCGGCCTCGGCGGCATGGGTGGCGCTCAGCCGCTGGCCGCGACCCTGGCCGGTGCCTGCTCGCTGAACATTGAATGCCAGCAGGTGAGCATCGATTTCCGCCTGAAAAGCCGTTACGTCGACGAGCAAGCCAAAGACCTCGACGACGCGCTGGCGCGCATTGAGAAGTACACCAAAGAAGGCAAGGCGATCTCCATCGCGCTGCTCGGCAACGCCGCGGAAATCCTCCCGGAACTGGTCCGTCGCGGCGTGCGCCCGGACATGGTCACCGACCAGACCAGCGCCCACGACCCATTGAACGGTTACCTGCCGGCCGGCTGGACCTGGGACGAATACCGCGCCCGCGCCAAGACCGAACCGGCTGCGGTGATCAAGGCTGCCAAGCAATCGATGGCGGTGCACGTCAAGGCGATGCTGGACTTCCAGAAGCAAGGCATCCCGACCTTCGACTACGGCAACAACATCCGTCAGATGGCTCAGGAAGAAGGCGTGGAAAACGCCTTCGACTTCCCGGGTTTCGTTCCGGCCTACATCCGTCCGCTGTTCTGCCGTGGCATCGGCCCGTTCCGCTGGGCGGCGCTGTCGGGTGATCCGCAGGACATCTACAAGACCGACGCCAAGGTCAAAGAACTGATCCCGGACGACGCCCACCTGCACAACTGGCTGGACATGGCCCGCGAGCGCATCAGCTTCCAGGGTCTGCCGGCACGCATCTGCTGGGTCGGCCTGGGCCAGCGCGCCAAGCTCGGCCTGGCGTTCAACGAAATGGTCCGTCGCGGCGAGCTGTCGGCACCGATCGTGATTGGTCGCGACCACCTCGACTCCGGCTCGGTATCGAGCCCGAACCGCGAAACTGAATCGATGCAGGACGGTTCCGATGCCGTCTCCGACTGGCCACTGCTCAACGCCCTGCTGAACACCGCGAGCGGCGCGACCTGGGTGTCGCTGCACCACGGTGGCGGCGTCGGCATGGGCTTCTCGCAGCACTCGGGCATGGTGATCGTCTGCGACGGGACCGACGAAGCGGCCGAGCGTATCGCTCGTGTGCTGCACAACGACCCGGGCACCGGTGTGATGCGTCACGCCGATGCCGGTTACCAGATCGCCATCGACTGCGCCAAGGAGCAAGGGCTGAACCTGCCGATGATCACCGGTAAATAAAAACGGCGGGAGCGAGCATGCTCGCTCCCGCTCAAGCCAATACAACAACAAAACCCAGAACAATCCACAGAGGTTGAATCATGGCTGGCAACACCGATCGTGCAAGCAACAAACCGTTGATCGAAAAGCGTTCGATCGACTACATCCCGGAAGCGGAAAGACACGGTCGTCTATTCAGTCAGTTCACCCTGTGGATGGGTGCCAACCTGCAAATCACCGCAATCGTCACCGGGGCCTTGGCCGTGGTGCTGGGCGGTGATGTGTTCTGGTCGCTGATCGGTCTGTTGATCGGTCAACTGCTGGGCGGCGGTGTCATGGCGCTGCACGCGGCACAAGGTCCGAAGCTGGGCCTGCCGCAGATGATCTCCAGCCGTGTGCAGTTCGGGGTTTATGGCGCGGCGATTCCGATCGTGCTGGTGTGCCTGATGTACCTGGGCTTCACCGCGACCGGGACCGTGCTGTCGGGTCAGGCGCTGGGCCAGTTGTTTGGTGTCAGTGACACTGTCGGCATCCTTCTTTTCGCCAGCGTCATCGTCGTGGTCACGGTGCTCGGCTATCGGGTGATCCACTGGATCGGCCGTATTGCCAGTGCCATTGGCGTGATTGCTTTCGTTTATCTGTTCAGCCGTCTGATGAGTCAGGTGGATGTCGGCGCACTCCTGCAAATCCGTCACTTCAGCTGGAGCAGTTTCCTGCTGGCGGTGTCGCTGGCAGCGTCCTGGCAGATCGCCTTCGGCCCTTACGTGGCGGACTACTCGCGCTACCTGCCGAGCAAGGTTTCCTCGGTGAAAACCTTTTTCGCTGCCGGTGCCGGTTCGGTGATTGGCGCGCAGGTGGCGATGATCCTCGGCGTGTTCGCGGCGGCTTCGGCCAACGGCCAGTTCGCCGGTCATGAAGTGGCTTACATCGTCGGCCTGGGCGGGACCGGAGCCACCGCTGCGCTGCTGTATTTCAGCATCGCGTTCGGCAAGGTGACCATCTCCACCCTGAACTCCTACGGCAGCTTCATGTGCATCGCGACCATCATCAGCGGTTTCCGTGGTGACCTGAAAGTAACGCGCATGCAGCGTTTGGTGTTCGTGCTGGTCATCGTGGGTGCGGCGACGCTGATGGCGCTGCTCGGCCAGCACTCGTTCCTCGGGGCGTTCAAGTCTTTCATCCTGTTCCTGCTGGCGTTCTTCACGCCGTGGAGCGCGATCAACCTGGTGGACTACTACTGCATCACCCGCGAGCGCTACGACGTACCGGCGCTGGCCGATCCGAACGGTCGCTACGGCCGCTGGAACCTCCTCGGTATCAGCGTCTACGTGTTCGGTGTGCTGGTGCAGCTGCCGTTCATTTCCACCAAGTTCTACACCGGTCCGCTGGTGGCTGCGCTGGGTGATGTGGATATCTCGTGGATCATCGGCCTGGTGCTGCCTGCCGCGCTGTACTACGTGTGCGCAAAGAAATGGCACGGCAGCGTGCCCGATCAACTGATTCTGCCGGTCGAGCAGAACAGCGTTGTACAACCTAAAGCAAGCGGGGCCGGTCGCGCTGCGGCGCAGGCCTGATTTGGACGTGGACAGGGCTGGATGCCTCTTGACTGCCGTAAGCCAACTCATGATTAGGAGCGTCACAACAATGAAATCGAACAAGACCCTGCTGACCACACTGCTGTCCATGGGCCTGCTGGCCAGTGCCGGCGCCACTCAGGCTGCCGGCTGGTGCGAATCCGGCAAACCGGTGAAATTTGCCGGCCTGAACTGGGAAAGCGCGATGTTGCTGACCGACGTGCTGCAAGTCGTGTTGGAGAAAGGTTACGACTGCAAGACCGACAGCCTGCCGGGCAACTCCATCACCATGGAAAACGCCCTGAGCAGCAACGATATTCAAGTGTTCGCCGAAGAGTGGGTCGGCCGCAGCGAGGTCTGGAACAAGGCCGAGAAGGCCGGCAAGGTCGTCGGTGTCGGTGCGCCGGTCGTCGGTGCGATTGAAGGCTGGTACGTGCCGCGCTACGTGATCGAAGGCGATGCCAAACGCAAGATCGAAGCCAAGGCGCCGGACCTGAAAAACATCGCTGATCTGGGCAAGTACTCGGCAATCTTCAAGGACGCCGAAGAACCGTCCAAGGGCCGCTTCTACAACTGCCCGGCCGGCTGGACCTGCGAGCTGGACAACAGCGAAATGCTGAAAAGCTACGGCCTGGAAAGCACCTACACCAACTTCCGCCCGGGCACCGGCCCGGCGCTGGATGCGGCGGTGCTGTCGAGCTACAAGCGTGGCGAGCCGATCCTGTTCTACTACTGGTCGCCAACCCCGCTGATGGGTCAGATCGACGCCGTCAAACTGGAAGAGAAACCGGGTGTCGACAAGACCGTGACCATCAAGGTCGGCCTGTCCAAGACGTTCCACGAGCAAGCGCCGGAGTTGGTGGCCGTGCTGGAAAAGGTCAACCTGCCGATCGACCTGTTGAACCAGAACCTGGGTCGCATGACCAAGGAGCGGATCGAGTCGCCAAAACTGGCCAAGATCTTCCTGAAGGAACATCCTGAAGTCTGGCACGCATGGGTGAGCGACGACGCAGCCAAGAAAATCGACGCGGCCTTGTAGGTCGAGCTTCACCGGCTGCCGGCAACGGCAGTCGGACGCTTGATCGCAACCCCTTGATTGAGAGTCTCTTATGTTTCCCGAACGCTTTACGTTTTCCATCGCCGACTGGGTCAACGGTTGGGTCGATGCGCTGGTCACCAACTACGGCGACGTGTTCCGCCACATCTCCGACACCCTGCTGTGGGCCATCGTCAACCTTGAAGGCCTGCTGCGCGCAGCACCGTGGTGGTTGATGCTGGCCATCGTCGCGGGCGTTGCCTGGCACGCCACGCGCAAAGTCGTGACCACCGCCGTGATCGTCGGCCTGCTGTTCCTGGTCGGCGCCGTCGGCCTGTGGGACAAACTGATGCAAACGCTGGCGCTGATGATGGTCGCCACGGTCATCTCGGTGCTGATCGGTGTGCCGCTGGGGATTCTCTCGGCGCGCAGCAATCGCCTGCGTTCGATCCTGATGCCGCTGCTCGACATCATGCAGACCATGCCCAGCTTCGTGTACCTGATTCCGGTGCTGATGCTGTTCGGCCTGGGCAAGGTGCCGGCGATTTTCGCCACCGTGATCTACGCCGCACCGCCGCTTATCCGTCTGACCGATCTGGGCATCCGCCAGGTCGACGGTGAAGTGATGGAAGCCATCAACGCCTTCGGCGCCAACCGCTGGCAGCAACTGTTCGGCGTGCAACTGCCGCTGGCCCTGCCGAGCATCATGGCCGGGATCAACCAGACCACCATGATGGCCCTGTCGATGGTGGTGATTGCCTCGATGATCGGCGCCCGTGGCCTGGGTGAAGATGTGCTGGTGGGCATTCAGACCCTCAACGTCGGACGCGGCCTGGAAGCCGGTCTGGCGATCGTGATTCTCGCAGTGGTCATCGACCGCATTACCCAGGCGTATGGTCGGCCACGGCATGAGGTGAGCAAATGAACAACGCAACCGTGAGCAAGATCGAAGTCAAAAACGTCTTCAAGATTTTCGGCAACCGCGCCAAGGACGCCCTGGCGATGGTCGGCCAGGGCAAGACCAAGGATCAGGTGCTGAACGAAACCGGTTGCGTGGTCGGGGTCAACGACTTGTCCCTGAGCATCGGCACCGGCGAGATCTTCGTGATCATGGGCCTGTCCGGCTCCGGCAAATCCACGCTGGTGCGCCACTTCAATCGCCTGATCGACCCGACCAGCGGCGCGATCCTGGTGGACGGCGTGGACATCCTGCAATACGACATGGAAGCCCTGCGCGAATTTCGCCGGCACAAGATCAGCATGGTGTTCCAGAGCTTCGGCCTGCTGCCGCACAAGACCGTCCTCGACAACGTCGCCTACGGCCTGAAAGTGCGCGGCGAGACCAAGCAGCTGTGCGCCGAACGCGCACTGCACTGGATCAACACCGTGGGCCTCAAAGGCTACGAAAACAAATACCCGCACCAGCTCTCGGGTGGCATGCGCCAGCGTGTCGGCCTGGCCCGCGCCCTGGCGGCGGACACCGACATCATCCTGATGGACGAAGCGTTCAGTGCCCTCGATCCGCTGATCCGCGCCGAGATGCAGGATCAGTTGCTGGAGCTGCAAAAGACCCTGCACAAGACCATCGTCTTCATCACCCACGACCTCGACGAGGCTGTGCGCATCGGCAACCGCATCGCGATCCTCAAGGACGGCCGCCTGATCCAGGTCGGTACGCCGAAAGAGATCCTGCACTCGCCGGCGGACGAATATGTCGACCGCTTCGTGCAGCGGCGGGCGGCGGTGGTTTGAGGTTCGTTCCCGCGTCGAGGCGTCTGCGTGGGAATGCATTCCGTGACGATCAGGTTAAAGAGGTTTTAGATGTCCCAGGCTGAAAAAATCATTATCGCCGACGCCCCGATGCGTTGGCAGGATGTGGTCGCGGTAGCCCGTCACGGCGCGCAGCTCGAGCTGTCGGCCCAGACCTGGGCGCGCATCGAAAATGCTCAAGGCATCGTCCAGCGCATCGTTGCCAGCGGCGAACGTGCTTATGGCGTCAATACCGGGCTGGGCGGTTTGTCCAACGTCTCGCTGCAGGGCGAGCAGCTCAGTCAGTTGTCGCGCAACACCTTGCTCAGCCATGCCTGCGGCGTCGGCCCGGTGCTGGCCGACGAGCAGACCCGCGCAATCATGTGCGCTGCGATCCGCAATTACAGCCACGGCAAATCCGGGATTCATCGTCAGGTGGTTGAAGCGCTGCTGGCGCTGCTCAATCGCGGCATCACCCCGCAAGTGCCGTCGCAGGGCTCGGTGGGTTACCTGACCCACATGGCGCACATCGGTATCGCGCTGCTGGGCGTCGGCAATGTCAGCTATCGCGGGCAGGTTGTCTCTGCGCAGCAAGCGCTGGCCGAAGAAGGCCTGCAACCGGTGCAACTCGGCGCGAAGGACGGTTTGTGCCTGGTCAATGGCACGCCGTGCATGACCGGTCTCAGTTGCCTGGCTATCGCCGATGCCACGCGTCTGGTGCAATGGGCGGACGTGGTCGGTGCCATGAGTTTCGAAGCGCAGCGCGGCCAGATCGCCGCGTTCGACGCCGAGATCATCGCGCTCAAGCCGCACCCAGGCATGCAACAGGTCGGCGTCAATCTGCGTGCGTTGCTCGATGGCAGCGAAGTGATTGCGACGAGCAAAGGCATTCGCACCCAGGATGCGCTGAGCATCCGTTCGATCCCGCAGGTGCACGGCGCCGCGCGCGATCAACTGGAACACGCGATCAAGCAGATCGAAACCGAGCTCAACGGCTGCACCGACAACCCGTTGCTGTTGGGTACGCCGGACAACTTCCGGGTGATGTCCCAGGCCAACCCGCACGGTCAATCGGTCGCGCTGGCGGCGGACTTGCTGGCGATCGCGATGGCCGAAATCGGCTCGATTGCCGAGCGGCGTCTGGACCGACTGATCAACCCGCACGTCAGCGGTCTGCCGGCCTTCCTGGTGGCCAATCCGGGGGTGAACTCCGGGATGATGATCGTGCAATACGTCGCCGCGTCGCTGTGCGCGGAAAACCGCCAGTTGGCGCAACCGGCGGTGCTCGACAACTACGTCACTTCGGGCCTGCAGGAAGACCACCTGAGCATGGGTACCAACGCCGCGCTGAAGCTGCACCGCGCACTGGAAAACTGCACGCAGATCCTCGCCATCGAGTACCTGCTGGCGGCTCAGGCGTTTGAATTCCTCAAGGAACAACGCTTCGGCGCCGGCACCGATGTGGCGTGGCGACTGCTGCGCGAGAAAGTCCCGGCCTACGATCAGGACCGCTGGCTGGCGCCGGATATCGCCGCTGCCGCGAGCGTGTTGAAGGACTCGGATTTGCTGCACAACGTACTACCGAATTTGCACTGACGAATACCCATGCCAGCGTGCCAAGGCGCGGCTCCCCAAAAGGCGAGAAGCGACGGACAACGGACATCTCCGGAGCGTCTGGTTAGTTAACAAGAAACTCTCAAAAGGAGCACAAGATGACTGCGCTGAACCTGATCCCCGGCCAACTGAGCCTGGCCCAACTGCGTGACGTCTACCAGAACCCGGTCAAGCTGACCCTCGACAACAGCGCCTCGGCGCAGATCGAAGCCAGCGTCGCCTGCGTCGAGCAGATCCTCGCCGAGAACCGCACTGCCTACGGCATCAACACCGGTTTCGGCCTGCTGGCCTCGACCCGCATCGCCAGCGAAGACCTGGAAAACCTCCAGCGCTCTCTGGTGCTGTCCCATGCCGCTGGCGTTGGTCAGCCGATCAGCGATGAGCTGGTGCGTTTGATCATGGTGCTCAAGGTCAACAGCCTGAGCCGTGGTTTCTCTGGCATCCGCCGCGTGGTGATCGATGCGCTGATCGCCCTGATCAACGCCGAGGTTTACCCGCACATTCCGTTGAAAGGTTCGGTCGGCGCATCCGGCGACCTGGCACCGCTGGCGCACATGTCGCTGGTACTGCTGGGCGAAGGCAAGGCGCGCTACAAGGGCGAGTGGATGGAAGCGACCGAAGCGCTGAAAGTCGCCGGTCTGACCCCGCTGACACTGGCTGCGAAGGAAGGCCTGGCGCTGCTCAACGGCACTCAGGTTTCTACTGCATTCGCGCTGCGCGGCCTGTTCGAAGGTGAAGACCTGTTTGCCGGTGCACTGGCGCTGGGCGGTCTGACGGTGGAAGCGGTGCTCGGTTCGCGCTCGCCGTTCGACGCCCGCATCCACGCCGCCCGTGGCCAGAAAGGCCAGATCGACACCGCTGCTGCCTACCGCGATCTGCTCGGTGAGCGCAGTGAGGTCTCCGACTCGCACCAGAACTGCGAAAAGGTTCAGGATCCGTACTCGCTGCGCTGCCAGCCGCAAGTCATGGGCGCGTGCCTGACTCAGTTCCGTCAGGCCGCTGAAGTGCTGGTGATAGAAGCCAACGCCGTGTCCGACAACCCATTGGTGTTCGCGGCCGAAGGCGACGTGATTTCCGGCGGTAACTTCCACGCCGAGCCAGTGGCCATGGCCGCTGACAACATGGCGCTGGCCATCGCCGAAATCGGTTCCCTGAGCGAGCGTCGCATCTCGCTGATGATGGACAAGCACATGTCGCAACTGCCGCCGTTCCTGGTGGCCAATGGCGGCGTGAACTCCGGTTTCATGATTGCCCAAGTGACTGCGGCCGCCCTGGCCAGCGAGAACAAGGCACTGGCTCATCCGCATTCGGTGGACAGCCTGCCGACTTCCGCCAACCAGGAAGACCACGTGTCGATGGCCCCGGCTGCCGGCAAGCGCCTGTGGGAAATGGCCGAGAACACTCGCGGGATTCTTGCGGTGGAATGGCTGGCGGCGGCGCAAGGTCTGGACCTGCGCAACGGCCTGAAGACCTCGACCAAACTGGAAAAGGCCCGGGCGATTCTGCGTCGCGAAGTACCGTTCTATGAGAAGGACCGCTTCTTCGCGCCGGACATCAATGCGGCGACCGAGTTGCTGGCTTCGCGCATCTTGACTGAACTGGTCCCGGCGAAGTTGCTGCCGAGCCTTTAACCCCACCACCGATCGTTCCCACGCTCTGCGTGGGAATGCAGCCCGTGACGCTCCGCGTCACTGGACGCGGAGCGTCCCTTGAGGCATTCCCACGCAGAGCGTGGG